>ERZ802830.669-NODE-669-length-34019-cov-6.44853_pt1 | contig 34019 bp, 26 predicted proteins | sample MGYA00345654_ERZ802830 | MGnify/ENA primary metagenome ERZ802830 (study PRJEB30503, sample SAMEA104212375) | marine metagenome | biome: Westerlies Biome; feature: [SRF] surface water layer (ENVO:00010504) within the epipelagic zone...; material: water... | reverse complement strand
TGAGGAAGAAGCAGCTGCTGGTATCCGTGACAATTGCAAAACGCCAGTAGCAGGATTCATCGCGGGAACTACGGCACCTCCCGGGCGACGCATGGGCCACGCTGGAGCAATTGTCAGTGGTGGGAAAGGGACGGCAGAAGCAAAAATTGAAGCCTTCCGCGAAGCTGGGATTCAAGTAGCTCAAACACCCTCAGAAATGGCTGATGTCCTGCTCAAGGTGATGTAATCGCTATCTCATTTCACATCCTTGTATTTCAGGGCCATCGGATTGATTTCTGGTGGCCCTTTTTGTTCAAATTAACCATTGATCAGTCATTCCCAAATCAAATGGAATCTGTTACACCGTTTATCGGATGCAGATCATTGACTTCATTCTCAATATAGCAGCTTGGATACTATGGGTGAACGGGTGGATGCAACTCCACAACCCGACCGAGATCCAGCGCCCATTGACCCTATTGGGAACGTTGGTGGGGCCCTCGCGTCGCATCGGAAGCGCATGGATATATTTTGGTGGCTTCCTCTTGATTTTGCTGGTCAAAGTCCTGCTGCTGCATTACCTGGGAGCCCCCATTGATCCAACCCTATCAATTAATTTCATGTTGCTGGTTGTGTATTTCAAGACAGCGAGCTTGAGTTCGATGTTTTGGATGGCTGTGGCCAGTTTTCTGAAATTTGCAATGATTGCCTATATCTGGCTCTGGTTTTTATCCCGCATCAGCCCCAGAAGTGGTGCCGAAAATATCGTTAACGGTCTGGGGGCTTCACTGGGATTCCTTCAAAGCAGGCACTGGCTGATACAGGTTTTGCTTCTTCTCACCTTCGGCTTCATAGGGTGGGTTTTTCTTGCTATTGTTTTTGGCTGGCAGGGGATACTGCCAGCGGTCAGCGATATTCCACATTTGTTATGGCAATCCCTTTGTATTTCCATCTGTGCCTGGCTTGGCCTTTACTACCTCATCATCCTCTTGATGTTGCTTTACCTCATCCACAGTTACGTGCACTTGGGCAATTGGGAAGGCTGGGACTGGGTTGATGGGGTAGCAGGGAAATTGTTGTCACCATTGTCCCGTTTGCCTTTCCAATGGGCCAGTATTGATTTTGCACCTCTGGTGATCTTGTTGTTGAACTGGTGTATTTACCTCTCTTGTGATTATCTTATCCTTTTGATCTATCAAGGGTGATCGACACAGGTCTTCATCTCATGAGTCGGCCCTATTGGCCTCGTGGTATTACTTCGTCATGACGACAAATCCTTCAAGGACGCCAAACATGGCTTTCTGGTTTTGATTGATTACTGTTTCCTCCAGATTCAATTGGCCATCTCTCGCTTGGGAGACTTTGAATTGGTGCCTGAGGGATGCTCCTTCTTCGTATTTAAAAGTCTGTCCATCGCCTTCATAGAGGTCACCTATCTCTGGTTCAGTGCCATGGCATCTCACCTCCACCGGGCTGTGATACTCGACGATGGGCTGGAGAACGGTCCGTATCATGTCAGGATACGTACTGCCGAAGAACACCATCCGGATGCGAACGGAACGGCGCTGCGGGTTTTTCATCTCCTGTTGAATTAAACTTTGTATTGACCAGTGTTTTCCTGTTCAGAGTCTTTAGCTTGTTCGCAGAGCACTCTCATTCTAACCTTTCAAACATGTCATTGTTGAAAATTTCAGGCCTCTCCTTGCTCTGGTGCTGTCATTGCCTTTTTGCTCAGGACGAAATCTCCAAAGAGCGGAATGTGGTGATTGGTGACGGTGATGGTTTTGAAGCGCTGGTCAATGATTACTTCGACGAATCGGCCCGGCTTTCGCCCGTCTGGGCAACGGGTATTGGAGATCATCGGTATGACGCATCCATAGATGATGTCAGTGAGCAAGGCCGCGAGCGAAGACGGCACTTGCAATTGGATCTTTTACAGCGAATCGAGATTCTTTCCAGAGGGAGGCTTTCGAGAGCGGAGAAAGTTGATATTGCGATACTGCGGCATCATTTAAAGACGTCTGTATGGCGTCATGACATCTTGCAGGAATGGGCTTGGAATCCGCTGCGTTATTCGGGGCTGGCGGGGGATGCTGTTTACGGCCTGATGGCGCGTGAGTTTGCGCCTTTATCGGATCGGCTTCGTTCCGCCACCTCCAGACTGTTGCAACTGCCTGCGCTCTTTGAGCAGGCCCGGTCTGTACTCATCCCTTCTCGCGTGCCGCGCGCTCATGCTGAAACCGCTGTAGGACAGAATCGTGGTATATTAGCAATCATCAAAAACACCATTCAACCACACCGCTCAGCATTGAAGCCAAAGGACAGGCGAGATCTCACCGGGGCCATTGAGGTGGCTCGTCAGGCGGTTGAGGAACATCAACAATGGCTGGAGAATCACTTGTTACCAAAGGCGGCGGGGAACTATCGGCTGGGGGCGACCTTATATGATCAAAAACTTGAGCAAACGCTGCAGTCTCCTTTGACACGGCAACAGATCAAGGAGAGAGGTAAACAGCAAATACGTGCATTGCATGATCGTATGTTCGAGATTGCCAGAAACGTTTATTTAAAGCGTTTTCCCTATACACAGTTTCCAAGGCGACCATCACGGGCTTATAAAAAATCAATCATTCGAGCCTGCCTTGAGTTAGCCTGTCAGGACAGGCCAAGTGCCGAAGGCGTGGTGACTGCCGCCAATGAATCTGTTCGATTGACCCATCAATTCCTGAGTGAAAACGACATTGTCACGTTGCCTGAGGATCCCATGGAAATTATTGTCATGCCTGAATTCCGTCGTGGAGTTTCACTCGCCTATTGTGATTCCCCTGGCCCTTTGGAAAAAGGGTTGAAGACCTTCTATGCCGTTTCTCCTCCACCGGCTTCCTGGACAGAAGAACAGGTTGCTTCTCATCTGCGCGAGTACAATCGCCGGTCCTTGCATAATCTCACGATCCATGAAGCCATGCCAGGTCATTTCGTTCAACTCGCCCATGCCAATCGAACCCCCCGCAGGATTCGATCGGTTCTGGGGTCGGGTACCTTCATAGAAGGATGGGCAGTTTACAGTGAGTGGATGATGTGTGAGGAAGGTTTCCTCAAGGATGATCCCTTGATGCGTTTGGTCGTTCTGAAATGGTACTTGAGAGATGTTACCAATGCCTTACTTGACCAGGCAATACACGTTGACGGAATTGAAAAGCAAGAAGCGATGCGCTTGATGATGGAAGATGCGTTTCAAGAGGAGCGTGAAGCGGACGGAAAATGGCGGAGAGCTCAATTGACCTCAGCTCAATTATCTACCTATTTCGTCGGTTATCTGGAACATGTGGATCTTCGCTCCGAAGTGGAAGCCGAGTGGGGTGGTCATTTCGTGCTGAAGGAATACCATGATCAGTTATTATCCTTCGGTTCCATTGCTACAAAATACGTCCGCGCCCTTATGCTGGGTTCAAGAATTCCAAAGGGATGATCCAGAGATATGTCCTCTTCCTGAACTGCAACCCTCAAGTGCTGGATGCTTGATGGTCCGTCAACCTGACGACAACAACGTGAATCGGCAGCTTCTCCCCTTCGCTGAGCATGGGTGCATCACCTAAGAACTTGGTTTCATGGTGAATCAATGTTCGACCCGCAAAAGGTGTTCTACTGATTGTCCTTTTTCCACAGCTCGGCGTCGGCCTTTTTTTGCTCAGGCGATGTATAATCGGTATTGTTGATGCCCTTGGGTTGTGTGGGAGGAGGAGGGGCGATGCCGGCGGCAAGCATGACCTCATGAATTGATGCGATGGTTTCGAAAGAAGGTTTGAAGTTGCCAGGACGAAATCCTTCGGCGATGAGCAGGGGCGTCCACCCATGTTGATTAGCTTTATTCCATACTTCAATATCAGCTCCATGACCTGCCATGAATTCAATGACTCTGGGCAGGTTCTTGTAAGCAGCCGCGTGCATGACAGTTTCTCCTTTTGTGCTCACGGCATTGATGTCCATGCCTTTTTCCAGCAGCCAATGGACTGTTTCCATTACTTCCTCTTCAGTGCCTGCAACTTCACCTGCTGCGACCGTGCCTAAACCGGCAGCAGCAATGAGGGGGGTGACTTCGTCCTCGTTTAAGATGGTGGGATCTGCCCCGGATTGGTGGAGCAATTTTAATAAGTTCAGATCAGCTGTTTTCGCCGCCATGAGGAATGGAGTTGCCCCTTGCCTGCTGAATTTGCCTGCGCCGCCATGGCCATTTGGGATGCGAATATTCACATCGGCTCCAAGGGAAAGGATATTTTTCACAAACTCCAAAGAGGTCAAGTTCCCTGAACCATCTGGAGGCGGCAAGCCGTTGACTCCTTCACCGCTATCGGGTTTACGCACCCAGGTGATGGCGTGTAAGGCTGCATAACCAGGCCGTAAGTCGTCAGGATCTGCGCCTGCTTTGACGAGTTCAATGGCCAGCTCAAAATGTCCATTTTCTACCGCCATCAACAAAGGGGTCATGCCTGATTGAGGCCCTCGACTGGCCCGACGTTCTGGATCCATGGCTTCTTGGATATCGATGCCCGCTTCAATCAAGGTTTGCACCACCTCGTGCCGCCCCTCACGAATGGCAAAGAACAGGGGAGTGAACCCGCTTTTGAGTGGAGATCTAAAATCCGCGCCAGCTTCGATCAGCCAGGTGACCACATCCGCATGCCCTTCGGCAGAGGCCCACATGATTGCGGTTTGACCTCGACTCTCTCTGGTATTCAGTTCGGCACCCTGATTGGCCAGGGCCTGAACGGATTCCAGGCTGCCCGCTCGGGCAGCCATCATCAAAGCTGATTGCTTTCCGTGGAACATCTGATCAACAGCAGCGCCAGCCTTCAACAGGGTCCTTACGATAGATGCATTGCCGTTTTGACAGGCAAGCCATAATGGAGTGATTCCATAGTCCGTCATCACGGATGGATTTGCTTTTCCTTCCAGCAGCATCCTCACGCCTTTCAGATCATCCTGCAGAGCAGCCTGATGCAATGCGGTCATTCCGTTTGCATCTGCCGCGTTCAAATCCCTCTGTGCTTCAATCAATGATTGTAGCCGTGAGTGGTCGGATTGTCGGACGGCCTCAAGAGCGGGACTTTGCCCATGCAGGGAAAGTGTCGATACCAGAAAGGCGAGCAGGAGGTGTTTCATCAGACTGATAATGGAAATAATTCTTCCATCTTGCCAGTGCTGTCAGCGAATGAATCCAGATGCACGCCGGCTTTATCGAGCAGCGTCAGGTGAAGATTCGACAAAGGAGTGGGCTTTTTGTAACGCAGGTGGCGGCCTCCTTTCAGGCCGCTTGCACTCCCACCCGCCACCAGCACTGGCAGGTTGGTGTGATCATGAATATTGGGGTTGCCTATCCCGCTTCCATAAAGCAACAAGGTTTGATCCAGTAATGATCCCTCTCCCTCTGGCGTATCTTGCAGCTTTTGCACATACTCCGCGAAGAGGGAGACGTGGAATTGGTTGATTTTGGACATTCTCGCGATTTTTTCCGGGTCGTTGCCGTGGTGCGACAGTGGATGATGCGGATCAGGTACCCCGATTTCAGGGTAAGTGCGGTTACTTGTTTCCCTTGCCAACTGGAAGGTGGTGACCCGAGTGACATCTCCCTGAAAGGCGAGTAACTGCAAATCAAACATCAATCGTGCATGCTCGGCATAGGATTCCGGGACGCCCACCGGTCGGTCCAGGTCCGGAAGCGGATTATCTTCCGTATTTGCCTCGGCTCGCTGGATGCGTCGTTCCACTTCCCTCACGGTTTCTAGGTAATCATCCATGCGAACGCGATCCTCGGTCCCCAGTTGTCGTTTCAATCGAGCGATGTCGTGATTGAAAGCATCCAGCAAGCTGGCACGCCTGCGAAGCGCTGATTTCCGCTCTGCGGTCGTTCCTCCGTCGCCGAACAATGCCTCGAATACGATTCGAGGGTGGGCCTCCGCGGGTAAAGGGGTGGTAGGAGTGGACCATGAAAGGTTGTTCTGGTATACGCAGGCATAACCATTGTCACACTGGCCGACCGTCTGCATCAAATCCATGGACAATTCAAGGGAGGGCAATGGCGAGGCATGTCCAAAATGCTGGGCGGCTACCTGGTCGACGGTTGTCCCCAGGTAGTAATCGTTTCCTTCCGTATGTCTGGCTTTCGCTGCACTCAGGAAGGACGAGTTTGAAGTAGCATGTGAACCTGGATAGGCGTTGGCCAGTTCCATGTTTTGCAATACGTTGACCTGGTGTTTGACGGGTTCCAGTGAACTCAAAATAGGTGATAACTTTTCGAGCTTGCCTTCCTTCTCCGGAAACCATCGGGACTGGTCGCAGCCCATGGGCATGAAAATAAAACCCAAACGTTTGGTTCTGCCTAGTGATGTTTTTGCGGAAGCTGTTGCCGCGGGTATCATGGCGTCCAGCAAGGGGAGTGCCATGGAAGCTCCCACGCTTCTGAGAAACGTGCGTCGAGGTAATGCTTTCTTTGTAATGAGCATGGTAACGTCTTTCTCATTTGGAACGGCTGACTCCGGACCACTCCAAGGATAATCGAACTCATTCGAAAATCATCCTCTTCTGCGTGTCGAATGATGCGGCGAACAGCGGGAGCATCATACGTTTCAATGCCTCGGCCCAGGGCGTAGGTCAGCAATTTTTCGGAAAGTGTTTGTAGGAAAAGTTTGGGGCGCCTGAGTATCGCTTCTTCGAGTGCTTCCACCCCCTCAAACTGGCTGCCATCTGAAAATCCCCCTGATGCATCCACGGGTCGCCCATTTTCCATGTCACGCCAACGACCGACTGCATCAAAATTTTCCAAAACAAACCCTACCGGATCCAGCACGTCATGGCACCTTGCACATGCTGTATTGGCACGATGTTCAGCAAACCGCTCTCTGACGGACAAACTTGCATCGACAGATGTTTCCTCAAGTGCAGGTATGTTCGGTGGAGGTGGTGGAGGTGGTGATCCCAGCAGGTTCCCCAATATCCAGTGCCCCCGGATGACAGGCGAAGTGCGAGTGGCATAGGAAGTCACTGCAAGGATACTTCCGTGTCGAAGAACCCCGCCGCGATGCATCTCCGGTTTCAAGGCAACCTTTCGAAAATGCGATCCATGAATGCCGGGGATGCTGTAGTGTCTGGCCAGGCGTTCATTCAGGAAGGTGTAATTACATTGCAGCAATTCGAGGACACTCCGGTCCTCCTTCAAAATGTGCTCGAAAAGCATTTCAGTTTCTTTTCGTAACGCCTTTCGCAGATTCTCGTCGAAATCCGGGAACAAGCGTGCGTCAGGTGTGAGTGAATCGAGATTTCTCAAGTAAAGCCATTGGTCGGCGAAATTGGTTACCAGGCTCTTTGCTCGTGGGTCCCTGAGCATCCTCTTTGTTTGCCGTGTCAGTTCATCGCCTTTGCTGAGTGCGCCATGTGAGGCCAGATCAAGGAGAGTTTCATCAGGAATGCTGCTCCAAAGGAAAAAGGAAAGTCGCGTGGCTAATTCCAGATCGGACACCTTGTAGGGAGTGTCGGGCAGCACATCATGTGGTTCTTTTTCAATTCGCAACAGAAACTGAGGGCTGATCAGGATCGCACTCAAGGCAGCCTCGATGCCTGCCTCGAATCCTTTCTTGGCACATTCTTGGCGATAGAACCTCAGAGGTTGAATTAAATCCTCCGATGTGATCGGGCGTCGATAGGCGCGGCGCATCAAGTGGGAAAGGATGCGTTTGGCGCATTGATCCTCCTCAGCAGGCGTCTGGGGTTTTTCTATGAATATTTTTGCCCGGCTTGCCGTTTCTCCGGAACCCTGAATCTGAAAAGGGCCGTTGATGCTTACCTGATAGATGGCAGGACTGAGCCTGGGGTGTCGGTGCATGTTAAAAGCCACCCTGTAAGGTTGACGCTTCCGTTCCAGCAGCGCGTCGGAATGATCGGCAAAGGTGACTCCTATCCGACGCAAGCCAGCCTTGACAGGAACGCGAATCGACAACTTCTCATCCACGCTGTCATAATCTCCTTTGGTTTTCGGGGGTTTCACCTTGAAGCGTCGGATACGTTGATCATCCATCAATATATCCAGTTCATACGAACCATTCAGCCCCTCAATGACTTCATTCCTGTCCCGCGCCAGTCTTACTCGAATTTCGTATTCCGCATCGTGGGTGAATTTGTGGGGGATCAACAGCCCTCCACGCGTACCCAGAGGTAGCCCTTCAACATGAGATTCCTGAGTGACATCTGCCGGGATTCGATAAGTCTGGCCGCCCGGTTTGACATGGCTTGCACCGACTGCCAGTCGGCTGATTTTCTGTGCTGCTGAGATGTAGCGATTCAGGAGGGTAGGGGAAAGGTTGCCGACAGTGATATTATCAAAGCCATGACTGGCCTCATCCTTTGGCAACAGTGCCTTGGTGTCGACTCGGACGGCAAGGAGGTCCCTGATGGCATTTTGATATTCCGTGCGGGTCAAGCGTCGAATGGTCTCGGTCCTGCCGGGGTTGGGATGAAGGGCTGCCCATTGATCGAGCGAAACAGCGAGATCGGAGGTAATTTCTTCAAAAAGATCTTCGCTTGGTCGTTCATTTCCAATGGGGGGCATTTGGCGTGCATCCATTTTTCGCAAGACTTTCTCCCAGATGCTTCCATGTTCTGCAATCGAACCCTTTTGAGTGCGTTCCAAATCGAGATTCCCTTCCGTTGAATCACTGTCGTGGCATTCGTAGCAATAAGTCTCAATGAAAGAAGGGGGTATTGGAGATTCGCCTGAAGCGCATACCCATTGAATGAGGCATGCCAAGCTTAAACTGACGGTTTTTGGACGCATGGTTTGTATTAACATAATCAAATACCACGCGCTTACTGTCAATGTTGATGTATGGATCGGTCTTCCTTGAATCGTTTCCCAATTAAATAGCAATTCATCCATCTGGTGCAAACAGCTGTGAAAAACGAGAACTTCTGAATTTCTTGAAAAAGTATTGGCAATCTCATTGTCTTCGATCATTTTGATTTTGAAGACGTGAGTATTTCATGAGTAAAACTTTTTATCTAACGACTGCCATCGATTATGTGAATGGGCATCCTCATTTGGGGCATGCCTACGAAAAAGTAATCACCGATGCCATTTGTCGAGTCCATCAGAGCTTTGGTGAATCCACTTATTTCCTTACTGGATTGGATGAACATGGACAGAAAGTCCAGAAGGCTGCAATGGAACAAGGCAAGGAAAGCCAAAATTACTGTGACGAACTGGCTGATAGCTGGCAATCCTTTGTTGGCGTCTTAGGGCTTTCCAATAATGATTTTATTCGCACAACGCAGGAGCGGCATAAACACGTGGTGCGCACCATCCTCAATAGACTTTACAAGGAAGATCATTTTTACAAAGCCACCTACGAGGGTTACTATTCAGCCAAACAGGAAACTTTCCTTACTGAAAAGGATCGTCGTGAAGACGGCTCTTTCGATGGGATTTATGGAGAGGTGGTTCGTCTTGTTGAAGATAATTATTATTTCAAGCTTGGAAGGCATCAGCAATGGTTGATCGATTACATCGAATCAAATCCTGATTTCGTTTACCCGGATTATCGCCGCAACGAAGTGCTAGGTTTTCTCAAGAACAACAAGCTTGAGGATCTTTGTATTTCTCGGCCCAAGTCACGGCTCAACTGGGGGATTCCACTGCCTTTTGACGAAGATTATGTGACCTATGTTTGGTTTGATGCCCTGACCAACTACGTGACGGTACCGGCCTCCATGGGGGATCCCTCCCTGCCTGGTTTTGACATCGAAACGGACTCGCAAGCCAGCCTTTGGCCTGCCGATGTGCATGTGATTGGTAAAGACATTCTGAAATTCCATGCCGTCTATTGGCCCATCATGCTGAAGGCCGCAGGGATCCCATTGCCCAGACAAGTCTGTGTTCATGGCTGGTGGCAAAAGGATGGTCAAAAAATGAGCAAGACCACCGGAAATGTGGTTGACCCCATTGCTGTCATCGATGAATGGGGAATCGATGCTTTTCGGTATTACATGCTGCGTGAACTAGACATAGGTCCCGACGGCAACTGGACCAACGGCGGTTTTCAAACGCGTTACGCGGCTGAATTGGCCAATGGGATCGGCAATCTGGTCAATCGTTCACTATCGATGTTGAATCGATACCGTCAGGGGGCTGTCCCCGCGATCTGCAACGAACTCGAAACAGAGGTAAATGAAGCCTCCAAAGAGGTCATCGAATTGTCCCGCAGCCACAAGCTGCAAGGCGCCCTGAGGAGAATCTGGGAATTGATTGCCAGAATAAACCAATACATCGACCAGACGGCTCCTTTCAAATTGGCGAAAGATCCGGAGCAATCTGAGCGACTGGGGGAGATTCTTTACACGCTGGTTGAATCATGCCGTGTGATCGCTGTTTTGTTGAATCCTTATTTACCCGGTACATCTCAGAAAATCTATGATCAACTCTGTCTTGAGGATAAGCCTGATCTCTTCATGAAGTCAGCCTGGGGAGGCATGAAGGCCGATCATGTTGTAGGGAAACCTCAGCCTCTGTTTCCAAGAAAAGATCTTCCTCCTAAAAAGTAGCTTCAATATCGCATGCGAGCGCCATGATAGAAGCACTTTCTGGTTTCAAGCGGCTCCTGGTCCTAAAAGCCATTGATTTCATTTGGCGTATCATTGTCTGATATGGGGAAATCGAAGTAAGCATCGGGATACGGCTCGTTTTTCAAAGTGAAGTGCCACCATTCGACCGGATAATTCCTGAATCCGTGCTTCTCCATCAACATTTTCAACAGCAGGCGATTGGCTCGTTGCTGGGCAGGGATTCCTTTGAACTCTGTTCCTGCTTCTTCCCCGAAGAAATCGAAAGGTGTTCCCATATCAAGTGGCGACAGTTCTCCCTTTTCATTGACCTCGCAAAGGGTCAGATCGATGGTACTTCCTCGGGTATGTCCTGATTTATCAGCAATGTAGCCTTTCGGGAAGAGCTCGGACTTTTTCAGATTTGGAAAATATTGATCTTTTTCCTGTTTTGACGTGCCGGATTCCTTGGCCCATTCCACAAATGAATCCACAGCCCGTTGGGGACGAAAGGCATCAAAGACGAGTAAAGACAAGTTCATCTGTTGAACCTCCTTTTGCACTTTGCTTAGGGCAGTGGCCGCCTCTTTTGTGATCCAACAATTGCCTTTCTCGTATCCGGTGACCACGTTACCTGTGAAATTGGATGCCGTGCTGTAGCGTAACTGGATCTTGATTCCCGGGATATGTTGGTCAATAACCACGAAATTTTCAGGGCGAACCTCGGTTTCTGAATTCGAGTGTTCCGCTTGTGCGGAGACCAAAAGCGCGAGTCCTGCTGTCACAAGCGTAACATGTAGTCTTGGAAGCGAGATGGTGAACTTTAGCAGGAATGATAAATGCATGATCCTGGAAATGTAGTTGAATATTGCCCGAGGTCGCAAGTTGATCTTACGCCCGCATCTTTGAATGTTAGTGTGTGGTGTCTCATCAGCCTTCCCGTATGGTAAATTTTAACGCTTAGTTGGCGTGCAACTTGCTTTTTTTAAGAGGATGCAGATGGTCTCTTGCATCCTGCAACAAAAATGTCATGAAACAACAATCTGAACGTACCTTGATATTGGCGGGAAGCCTGTTTCTGGTAGGTCTCATCATTGCAGATGTCCTTACTCAACATCTCAATCAGCTTGAGTTATTCAAGGAGGAAACGAAATCTGCTTTGCTGGTTTCCAGTTCCAATCATGCAGATGAGCATCCGGTTGCACAAAAAAACAAATACGAAAAGCAGTCGGAAAATAAATTGGATAGGCGCTACAGAGACAAAGTCACGACCGATGCAGCGAATACCTCGGTTTCGGGTTTACGGAATCCCAAGAAGCAAAAGACATTCTTAGCCGAGATTACGCCGCCGCCGCCAGTCCAGTCCAACAATTCCGCCAATGACAATGAACTTCCATTTGATCAGGTAGGATTGGTAGGGAAATATGAATGCGTCACATCCGATATTCCACAAACGCAGTTCCATCTTTTTTACAATGCGTTAAATCCACACGGCCGCTGGTTCAGGCACTCCAAATTTGGAACATGTTGGATTCCTCAGGAGAGTCAGAAGAACCCTCAATGGCGCCCTTTTCTGAATAAAGGTAAATGGACCTACACAAAGCTTGGGTGGCTCTGGCATTCAGATTATCACTGGGGAGGCTATCCATTTCGTTATGGTCGCTGGTTTCATACATCAAAGGGCTGGGCATGGAAGCCGGAGGGAAGCTGGAGCACTGCCTGGGTCGCTTGGCGCAATGCGAGTGAATATTGTGGTTGGGCTCCTTTACCCCCGATTCAAAAGAATCCTCAGCCAGCAAGTCCCAACGAAGAAAACTTAAAACCCAATTCCGCTGTTTTTTCGATTCCCTTAAGTGAAAAGTATTTCGTTTTCCTCCCCAAGAAACATCTGCTCGAAACATCACTGGATGCTAAAATTCTGAATGCCGAAAAGGCGCGTCTGGTATTTCAATATTCTAAGCCTGCCGACAGATTTGCGCGTGGTAAGGATCAACGGATTGGCAACCATGGAATTCCTGCGAACAGACTCCTTCCATGGATGCAAGCGGCATTCCGAAATCAAACGGACGACCAAAAAGTGTCCGCCGCATATCAAGCCAATCATGACTCCAATGTTTCCTCTCCCAATGCAGGTAGAGCCGCATATCAAAAGCGTTTATGGACTCAATCACCCTCATTGCAAGGTCCTGCACCTCTTGACCAGATCCCAGCCAATATTCAATCTACCCCGCAAGGTCGGATGAATAACATTAAACAGGCCGAACAAAAATGAAGTGTCCAACAGTTCCCGCGAAGTTTCATACGCCGCTCAAGTACGCGCAACTTAGATAAAAGTAAACATTGATTACCCACGCTGAGTCGTAATTCGGATGGGAACACTCCTTGCTGATCAGTCCTTTAATGTCAGTGTTGCGATCCACTCAGAGGAAATCAGTTTGTTCACTATCATTTCCAGCGAATCTGGAATTTCAGAAACCTGATAAACCGAGGGAGTAATTCCGCTTCATTCACCAGTTGAATTTTATCAAATCCATAACCAGGGCATCCTTTTGAAAAAATGTCAAAAATGCAAAAGACATATGAACATCATGACAATGCGGCATTGAATTACATATCCGAGATGAAGTTTTAAGAATGAAAAAACAGGCTTGGTTTTAAATCGAGGATTGTTTTCCTGAGGCGCTAAGGCTAAGGATAGACCCATGCACAAAGTTGGATCCATCATTAACAATCTTCAATGGCCCCGCTTAACCTTGAACCTAAGTCTGATTGCAATGTGCTTTCTGTCAGGTGTCGGGATTTTGTTATCTGCCCAAACCCCAAATGACTGGGCTAACAAAGAGGGGCGTGATGAGATGGTTTTGATCTATGACGGGAAAACGGATGAGGCCATCAAGCTCTATCAGAAGCGGTTGGTCGATGACCCAAATCGTCAGGAAGCTCTTTTTGGTTTGGCTGTGGCTCATGCAAAAAGTGGAGAAGGTGAGCAGGCGATGACTTTCGTAACGCGTGCTTTGGGTGCGGGATTACCTTTTGAGCGTTTTACTGCAGGTCCGCGTGAGATGCTTGAGCCACTTCATAGCTTATCTGCATTTAAAGCCTTAAAAAATGAAAAAAACAAACTATGGGTCCATGGGCCTATTCTGGGGGCGGTAACGGATCGTTCCGCCAGTTTCTGGGTTCGAACGGAACGGCAAGCTTCTTTTGCCGTGGAGTTGTATCCCGTCCAGCAGGGCCGACGTTCCAAAACGATGCTCTCAGAAGCAGTCTTGACCAAGGTCGACGATGATTTCACGGCCACGGTTCAGGTGGGAAAGCTTAAAGCGAACCAAACCTACCGATATCGACTTATTCTGGATGGGGAAAAGACTTCGGATGTGTTTCAGTTTCGGACTTTCCCCAAACAGAATCGATCCGCCATTTTTAAAGTAGCATTTGGTGGTGGGGCGGCTTACACCCCGGAATTTGAACGTGTCTTCACAACCATCAAAAGTCACCAACCAGTCGCCTTTCTCCAATTGGGCGATAATATTTATGTAGACCAGCCCGAAAAGCGGGCCATCCAGCGTTATTGCTACTATCGCCGTCAATCTTCCGTTCCTTACCGAGCATTAGCGTCCTCAGTCTCAATTGCATCCATTTGGGACGATCACGATTTTGGTGATAATGATTGTTGGTATGGAGACGATACTGATAGTCCGGCTTGGAAGCGTACGGTCCTCAAGACCTTTCAAGAGAATTGGAACAATCATGCTTACGGGAGTGGAGTAGAAGCCCCGGGCTGCTATCATGATTTTTACGTAGGTGACGTCCATTTCATCATGCTGGATTGTCGTTATTACCGAACCAACCCAAAAGTCGACGAGGGCCGCAGCATGCTGGGAATTCCTCAGAAAAATTGGTTGTATCAAACCCTTCGTAATTCCAAGGGTATTTTCAAGATTATTGCTTCATCGGTTCCTTTTGCCTCTGGAGTCAAACCTCGCAGTCGTGATCCATGGGATGGTTATCCAGAAGAAAGGGAAGAGATCTTTTCATTTCTTCAACAAAACCGGATTGAAGGAGTGGCGTTGATTGCTGCTGATCGTCACCGCTCTGACATATGGAAAATAGAGAGACCGGATGCTTATCCATTATATGAGTTCATGTCCTCCCGGTTAACAAACATACACGTTCACAAGGTGATGGAAAAAAGTCTTTTCGGTTACAATGCCAAACGGTCCTTTGGCATATTGAGCTTTGATACCACCTCCAAAGATCCTGCGCTCACTTATCACATTCAAACCGTCGATGATGAACCCATCTATCAGCGGACAGTCAAGCTTAGCGAATTACGCTTCTAGTATGAGGATTGAGCCCGTTCAACTTGCTTTTCTACCGTCTGGTCTGGAGCCTCAATGCTCAATGCATTGACTCGCATACTGGATGACCTTTAAATGTCCAAACGCTCAGCGGTGTCGACCCGACTGTGATATCACGACCATGTTTGGTTCAAAAAAAAATAAAGAGGAGCATCGGTATTACCTTCTTCCAGGAATGGGGCGAAGCAATCGTCAACGCCATGCCCAGTTCCTGAGATGGGCTTTGGCCGTTGGGATTCTGGTTTCCGGGTTGGTAGGGTTTTTTATCTACTATATGAATCGCATTTGATTGCGCTCTTCTCTCGAATGTCTTGCGCGTCAATTTCTGGTCTACATGCCTGAAAATCTATTGTTACAGTGTCATCTCATCCTATGAATACAAATCCCAGATCTGAGAACTCCCCCAATCGAAGAACCTTTATGGCTCAACTTGGGGCACTACTCGGATCAGCTGCCGTTGGGCCTGATTTGAATGCGCAAACGGCGAGCAATCCCTTCACTGTCCCTGTTCCCACTTCATCAAATCGCCCCATCTACAATTCCGATGTAGGGTCCATGTGGCCATTGATCCAAAACCAGGCTAAAAGAGCTTACTTTCCTTACTCCTTCACCCGTGACAACTACACAGATTTAAAAACCTGGAAGCATGTTACGAGAAATCGACTCGTCGACCTGCTGCATCATACTCCAGTGCAATGGCCCCCCAAGCCTACCAAACTCAAAGAAACCGATGCTGGAGATTTCATGATTGAAGAAATCATATTCAGCACTACCAAGGATACTCGAGTTCCCGCTTACGTGCTCGTTCCTAAAAGTGCCGCCAAACGAGGAACGCCAGCTGTCATTTTAATGCATGACCACGGTGGTTTTTACATGTGGGGAAAGGAAAAGTTAGTCAAACTGCCTGATGAGCACACGATCCTTACCGAATACAGGCAACGTTATTACGAAGGCCAATCGCTTGGTGCGGATCTGGCGCGTCAGGGTTATCTGGTGGTCGTTATCGATATGCTTTACTGGGGTAATCGACGTTACATGATGGATGGGGATCCAGATGCATGGTGGGATCGTCCTGACGATCTGGCACCCGATCAAGTCAATTCATTCAATATACGTGCGTCCACCTACGAACACTTGCTGGATCGCACCTTGCTGGCAGCGGGCACAACCTGGGCAGGGATAGCCGCCTGGGATGATATTCGTACGGTGGATTATCTCTGGAGTCGCCCTGAAGTCGATCGTAGCCGTATTGGTTGTGTTGGGTTTTCGACTGGAGGTATGCGTGCCATGCTGCTATCTGCATTGGATGATTGCATCAAGGCGACCGTGAACGCCTGCTGGATGACCTCCATGCCATACCAACTAAAAAACAATATCAAGTTCACCATGGGTTATTCCATACTTATTCCGGGTATGTCACGTTACATGGATTTTTCGGATCTAGCAGCTTTGTCCATGCCTGGTGCTCTGATGGTGTTAGGTGGGGGTAAGGATAACTTCTTCAATAAAGAAGGAGTCAACGCAGCCTACAAGCAAATCAATCAATCTTTCTCCAAAGGTGGATTCGATGATCGACTCTATATTCAGGAATACGACACAGGACATATCTTTAATCGCCAAATGCAAGAAACCGCCTGGAGCTTTTTGAAAAAGCATTTGATGGATCTGAGCTAGCTTACTACCGGATGCTTGGCTGGCCCAGAGTTTAGAATATTTATGGATTGTCTATCATCAATTTTCGTTCACAGATGAGTTTACCTCGTATTCAAAATACGCTTTCTCTTTGTAAACCGGTATTGAACTAATCAGCAGGATAGCCTTTAGCCAGGCTGGTTTGGGCTTCAAGTATTTGCTTGGAAAATCACCCCCAGTTTTTTGATTTGACCTGCAGGCAGTCTGAGGTTTGGCAGCAGGGCTGCTCATTCAGCTTTTGCGAACCATGGTGCGCGCTGTAAGCATTGATCAATGCATCTAGTGAAAATAAGATTTGTCTATCTGGCCTAAAGTTTAAATGTGTTGCTAATGACAAGAGTAGAGGCATTCCCAGTGGGGAGATGATCACGCTTTAGATCTTCAAGTATTTGCAATGGTTCATTGCTTTCCTTTAGACTGAACTCATGAGACCTACAATCTACCTCCGCGCTTTGTCTCTGAGGGCGCTGGTATCTTTTATCAGTTTTGCCTGTTTCGCAGAGGAGCGCTTTACTCCCGATCATCTTGCGTCGACCTATCGTGACAGCGCGGAAGCTTTGATCCAAAAAGCCTTGAACAGTGATCATGGGTTTGAACGACTTGCTGAGATGTGCGATCGGTTTGGTCCGCGCTTCAGCGGGTCTGCGACATTGGAGCAGGCAATTGATTGGGCCTTGGAAGAAATGAAAAAGGATGGGTTCTCCAAAGTAAGAGGCGAGCCTGTGATGGTTCCTCGATGGGTGCGGGGAAAAGAATCGCTATCGATCACAAGCCCAGTGGAAAAATCATGTCGAATGCTTGGGCTTGGAGGAAGTGTCGGGACTGGGCCTGATGGTATCGTAGCGGAGGTTTTGGTCGTTCAAAGTTTTGAAGAGTTAAAAGCGAACCAGGTGCAGGCCAAGGGGAAGATTGTGTTGTTCAACGCGCCTTTCACGGATTACGGAGCCACCGTCGTCTTTCGGGTACGCGGTGCCATTGAAGCGGCGAAGGCTGGTGCAGTTGCAAGTTTGATTCGATCGGTCGGCCCTTTTTCCATGCAGACTCCTCACACGGGCATGATGGTATATGATGATGCTGTGCCTCGTATTCCTCATGCGGCGATTACCTTGGAAGATGCCATGCTTCTTGAACGCATGCAGGAACGTGGGGATTTTTTGAAGCTTGAGCTTCACATGGAAGCCCAAAACATGGAACCCAGCCTTTCACGCAATGTCGTGGCTGAAATCCCTGGCCTTGAATCTCCCGAAGAAATCGTGCTCATCAGTGGTCATATCGACTCATGGGATGTGGGGCAAGGTGCCATGGATGATGGCGGAGGCTGCCTCGCAATGTGGGAAGCGGCGCGACTGATTCTCAAAGCGGGCTTACTTCCACGACGCACCATACGTGTTGTTCTGTGGACGAATGAAGAAAATGGCATGGCCGGCGTGCGCACTTACAGAGACCAACACAAAGAGGCCTTGGAGCATCACGTCCTGGCGATCGAATCAGATGCAGGCACCTTCAAGCCTCAAGGCTTCAGTTTTACCGGTAGCGAAAAAGCCATGCCTTATCTTGAAGTCATCGGTAATTTGTTGAGTCCTGTCGAGGCGCAGCGGTTGAAGTGGGGGGCGGGTGCTTCCGACATCATGCGCTTGGTGCCGGATGGAGTTCCTGTGATGGGGCTGGATGTGGATCGAACGAAATACTTCTGGTATCACCATACGGATGCGGACACGATTGATAAGCTGGATCTGAAAGAATTCAATCAATGCGTGGCCGCCTCCGCGGTAATGACGTGGATTGTTGCCGATATGCCATTGAGACTACCTCGATAGCCACGTGGTTTTCTGGTTCTGAAACCTGTTTTTAAAAAAGTAATCAAGTGAATTGGTCGACTTGTAAGCATCAATGGACCTTGCAGGGAGTTCCCAAGGTCATGGGCATATTGAATGTCACGCCTGATTCTTTTTCTGATGGAGGATCTTATGTAGATGTCCCCAAAGCTGTGGATCGTGCTTTGGAGATGGTGGAAGAGGGGGTGGATCTGGTTGATATAGGGGGTGAATCGACCCGTCCAAACGCTGCGGACGTTGATGTTGCCGAAGAATTGCGACGTGTCGTGCCCGTTGTGGAGGCTTTGGTCGCTCAATCATCGATTCCGTTGAGTATTGATACTCGCAAGGTTCGGGTAGCCAGAGAGGCAGTCCAGGCAGGAGCGGTGATCATCAATGATGTGGAAGCCAATCGTCAGGATCCTTCCATGTGGGAATGGGTGGCGGAATCCGGGGCAGGTTATGTAGCCATGCACATGCAGGGGAGTCCGGGGACAATGCAAAAGAACCCGCAATATGATGATGTGGTAGAAGACGTGATTGAGTTTTTTGGGAATCAACTCGATCTTATTTTCCTCTCAGGAGTAAAAAAGGAGCAGGTTATGCTCGATGTTGGGATTGGTTTCGGTAAAACCTTGGATCACAACATCAAATTGTTACGCTCGTTGAGATTGCTACAATCACTTGGTCATCCCCTGCTTTTGGGGGTTTCCAGAAAGTCGATGTTTCAAACTTTGCTGGGAGTTGAGTCCCCCGGAAAACGTACGCCTGCGGGCTTGGCTTGTGCCTGTTGGGCCATGCAACAAGGAGTTGGAATGATCAGAACACATGATGTTACCGAGACAGTGCAGGCGCTTAAAATGTGGGATGCCTTGCAGTCCTGATATACTAAATGATCTTTGATGCCTCATGGGAAACGCTCTGGAGGCCAGTGGTAGAGATATCTATTCTGGCTGTGGGTATCTATTTCATCCTCATGTTCGTGAGGCGGACGCATGGCTGGGGGGTTTTCATCGGTTTTCTGGTGCTTCTTGGGGTTCTTGTGGTCACGACAGCACTTCAACTAACAGTGCTCAATTGGATGTTACTACAGTTGTTCAGCTTTTCAGCCTACGCGATCCTGATTCTTTTTCATCCTGAAATCCGTAGGCTACTGTCACGACTCGGGAATCTTCCCAATTTCTCCTTGATCCGTGAACAACGTGAAACGATTGAGGTGATCGTTCAAGCTGTTGACCGACTTTCTGATGTCAAGATTGGAGCTTTGATTGCGGTCGAGCAAAGCCACGACCTCTCTCAAGTGCTTGAACTGGGAGTTCCCATCGATTGTGAAGCCACGCCTGAAATGTTGGAGACCATTTTTTTCCCAAACAATGCCATACACGATGGTGGCGTGTTGATTGAGGGGGATCGCATCTCTCACGCTGCATGTATTCTTCCGCTCACACGTCGTCAGGATCTTCAGAAATCGCTTGGTACCCGACATCGAGCTGCGATTGGATTGAGTGAGGAAACAGATGCTGTAGTGGTATTGGTCTCGGAAGAAACCGGCATGATTTCTTACGCGCATCAAGGCCAATTGGTGAGAGGTTTGTCTGTTGAAGAATTACGTTCCATTCTCAGTACCTTGATTGTAAAAGGAGCAAAATCTGAAAAACGAGTGGAAGAGCAAAAGGATCTTCATAAAATTTTGAACAAGAAAACAGTGACCTGAGCCATGGCATCGATGAAGATCATATTCGCTCAAGTATTTTCCAATCTTACCTGGAAAATGGCGTCGCTGATGATGGCCATTGGCCTATGGGTGGTCATTCGTGTGGCGGTTGTGGAGGAAAATGAGGCCAGTCGTGCCGATCAAGGGCTACTCGCGAGTCGAGAGTTTACCGAGGTTCCGATCATTGTTCAAACGTCATCCACGGACACCAATCGATATGTCATCGAGCCTCAAACCGTTCGAGTAAAAGTGGAAGGGCAGGCCAAACTGCTGGAATCAGCGGATGCCAGCAGGATTAGGGTTGTTGCGGATTTTACTCATCAATCAGGTGAGAACGAATTTGCAGTAACGTTGGCAGTTGAAATCCCACCTGAATTTGAGCTCAAGCATTGCGAGCCTCAAAGCATTCGCGTCGAAAAAGCGGATTAAAGTGGGCTTCAGCGATCTTAAGCAAGTCCCATAGAACCTCTCTCTCTAATCAAGGAAGCCAATCGCCAGCGTTTTTGCCTAGCCTCGGAGAAATTGGTCTGATTCCTTACCCCTTCTCTGGTTAATGAGTCCAACAGTAAAGTGCCATAAGTCATTGGTTACCGAAGAATTTTTAACTTCGCAATGAGCTCACGCATGTCGGCTCTCACGCAAATATCACCTATGGTGATGAACTCAGTGTACCACTCAATGATACAGGGGCTGTCTGGTCTTCTTTTTACTTGTCAGCTAGTTGCACTGCCAACTGAATCGCGCTGAACAGGCTGCTGGGATTGGCTTTTCCCTGCCAGGCAATGTCCAATGCGGTGCCGTGATCAACGCTGGTGCGGATGATCGAGAGTCCTAGAGTCGTGTTCACCGCGCAATCGAATGCGAGAGCTTTCACTGGAATATGGCCCTGATCGTGGTACATGCAGACGAAGACATCGGTTGATTTGCGTTTCCATGGAAGGAATGCAGTGTCCGGGGGCAAAGGACCTTCAACATCGATCCCCTTCTGGCGTGCCATCTCAATGGCAGGTAGAATGATCTCCTCTTCTTCGTGATTACCGAATAAGCCATGTTCACCCGCGTGAGGGTTCAATCCGCAAACAACAATCTTAGGATGACGTTGGCGAATGCGCTGAAGGTTTTCAGCCGAGAGTTCAATCACTTCTAGAATGCGTTCTTTGGTCAATAATTTCGGCACTTCTGCATAGCCCACGTGAACTGTTACGAAAGTACAGGTAATGGCTTCCGAGTATTGCATCATGCACCATCTTTCAGAGCCTGCTCTGGCAGCGAACATTTCTGTGTGACCCGGATAGGGGATGGATGCCTTATGAAGTGCTTCTTTGTTGATAGGGGCAGTGGTTACTGCTGCGACACTGCCATCCAGAGCCGCATCCATTGCTTTCTGTATGTATTGATAGCTTGCTTGCCCTGTTTGAGCATTCACTTTGGTCGGTTGGAAAAACTGGTGATCCAAGCCTGCAACATGCAGAATGCAAGGCTTTTGAACTGATTTCAAACTTGTTAAGTATGTATCACTGATCACGGGATAAGTGCATTTTTCACCCAATGCCTCTGCGCATCGGCTTAAAATATCAGCATCACCAAAAATGACCGGAACACAGCTTTTCAGGACGTCAGGGGCTTTCAATGCTTGCAGGCAGATTTCCGGCCCTACTCCTGCAGGATCTCCCATGGTGATTGCGATGACAGGCTTACTCGTGACCATTGAAGCCAAACTACTGCGCTCTTTTCAGTTTGTCAGGTTAATTGAAATCCTTTATCAGAGTTGCATGTCGAAATTTTGGATCGCTTGCCTTTTTATAATTACCGCGACTTTTAAGCCTGTCATCGCTGCAGAAACCTTATCCCTCTGGAAAGATGGCGCACCCGGCGCTTTGGGGAATGCCGACCATGACAATCCCACCCTCACTCTTTACCTGCCGGACGAGGATAAAGCCACGGGAGCGGCGATTGTCATTTTTCCCGGTGGTGGCTATGGAGGCTTGGCGCAGCATGAAGGCAAAGGTTATGCTGAATGGCTTGCAGAGCATGGTATCGCTGGTCTGGTTCTGAAATACCGCCTGGGTTCCAAGGGATATCGCCACCCTGTGATGTTGGGCGATGCTTCCCGAGCGGTGCGACTGGCGAAATATCATTCCACCGAATGGGGGATTGACTCGAATCGAATCGGTATCATGGGGTCATCGGCAGGTGGACATCTGGCGTCCACCCTCGTTACACATTTTGACGGAGGTAATGCATCTGCCAGAGATCCTATTGATCGGCTTTCTTCCCGCCCTGCACTAGGGATTCTCTGTTACCCGGTGGTCACTTTAGGTGCATTGACCCATGAGGGATCAAAGCGCAACCTGCTTGGGCAAAACCCACCCAAAGATTTGGTGTGGTTGCTCTCCAATGAACTTCAGGTGTCTTCCGACACACCTCCATGCTTTGTCTGGCATACTTGGGAAGATAAAGCCGTACCCGTCGAAAACAGTCTTCAATTTGCAGGTGCCCTGCGTAAGGCGGGGGTGGCATTTGATCTGCATGTGTATCAGAAAGGGAGACATGGGATTGGGCTTGGAAATGGTCATCCGTGGACCAAGGACTGTCTTTTTTGGCTACAAGAGCAGGGCTTCCTGGCTCAATGAACTTAAAAAGCAAGTTGATGAATTCCATTGTTGAAATTCGGAACTTAAGCAAAGCTTACAATCAAGGGGAAATTCAGGTTACTGCGCTTGACGATATTCATTTGAGCATAGACAGTTCGGATTTTCTAACACTGATGGGGCCATCGGGTTCAGGTAAATCGACTTTACTTCATATCATTGCGGGTATCGATCGTCAGACCTCTGGAATGTGTAAAGTCCAGAACATTGATCTTTCGAACCTTAACGAATCAGCTTTGGCCGATTGGCGTAATCAAAATGTGGGTTTCATTTTTCAAAGCTTCAACCTTATCCCCGTCCTCACTGCTTTTGAAAACGTTGAACTTCCGCTCCTGTTGACTCGATTGGGTAGGAAAGAAAGGAAGGCCTTGGTCGCAGCTGCGCTCGAGTTGGTTGGCTTGGAAGACCGTTCTCATCATTTGCCAAAGCAGCTCAGCGGTGGACAGGAACAGCGTGTTGCCATCGCACGGGCTCTGGTTACCGACCCTGCTCTGGTCGTCGCCGATGAACCCACCGGCAATTTGGATTCCCAATCCGCTCAACAAGTATTGGAAATCTTGCAATCGCTCAGTAACGATGCCGGTAAAACAGTCATCATGGTGACGCATGACCCAAAAGCCGCCGCCTTTGGTAAACGCATCATTCACCTTGAAAAGGGGCGCTTTGAAAAAGAAGCCCCCCTGGTTTCCTGAGACTTCTTCTCAAAGCGTGGGTTTTTCAATGTATCGTCCATTATTCGCATGACCACTGCATCCTTCATTTTGAGAAATGCTTTGCGCAACAAGCGTCGTGCTATGTTGTCCGCATTGAGTGTGGCGGTCAGTCTCTTTCTCTTCATCACCCTTCAAGTAACGCTGCGTGAATTGACCATCCCTCCAGAGGATGTTGGCGCCTCTTTGCGTATCGCCGTCCGCAATAAAGTTTCACTGGCTCAGCCTTTGCCGTTTCGTCAATTGCAGAAAATTGAAAAAATCAATGGAGTGGAAGCGATCACACCATTTACTTATTTCGGTGGTCTCTATCGCAATGAATCCTTCACTACTTTCGCCCAATTTGCTGTCGATCCGGTAAGATTTACCAACGTCTTTCTTGAGGCCAAAATGGCAGATGATCACCTCGGAGCATGGCTCAAGAATCGTGGTAGTTGTCTGGTTGGAGTCGACACAATGAAAAGGTACAATTTAGAAATTGGAGAAAAAATGCTCCTTTCCGGGACTTTTTATCCAGTGAATCTCGATATGGAGATTGTTGGAACCTATGAAGGAACGTTTGATGACCGGAATGTCTTTTTTCATCACAAGTATCTTGATGAAATGACGGATGACCCCGGCACGGTGGGGACCTGGTGGGTGAGGGCCGGTTCAGCCGAAGTCGCGCCCAATGTAGTCCATAAGATCAACGAAACATTTTCGAACACCTCTGCGGAGGTCAGAGCTGAAAGTGAGCGAGCATTCCAAATGGGGTTCGTTTCGATGTGGGGCAATATACAGATGCTCATTGATTCGATTTGCTCCGCCATTGTCTTTACTCTACTTCTGGTCACTGTAAGTACGATGAGTATGGCCATCCGTGAACGATTTCGAGAGTTAGCGATTTTAAAAGCCATAGGCTATCGCCGTCATGAGTTATTGGCATTCATTCTGGCTGAAAGCCTCCTGTTGTCTTTACTGGGTGCCGTTATCGGGGCCGGTGGAGCAGCATGGCTCTACTCCACGATCGATATCCAGCAATTATCGAGCGGCATGTTTATTTTTTTTGAGGTAACCAACAAAATGCTGGGAACCGCCTTTTTGATTTCATTGGTATTGGGCCTTGTCGCAGGAATTGCTCCTGGCTGGTCGGCTTGTAGAATGACTGTGGTGGACGGCCTGAAGACCCTGGATTGATGGAACATGTTACCCGTTAAATACAATGCAGGAAATGTGGTGCTGCGGTGGCGCAGTACGCTGGCAACCATTCTGGGTATCTCCATGGTGGTAGCCGTTTATGTAATCGTTCAGGCTCTGGCAGTAGGGTTGCAAACAAGCAGTGCCAATACAGGGGACCCTCGTAATTTGCTCATCGTCCGCAAAGGTTCGCAATCAGAATCCAGCAGTGTAGTGAACCTCGAGCAATTTCGATCCCTCCGATACTCTGAATGGATCGAGCGCGATGCACAGGACCAGCCCATGATTTCGACGGATGTACTCACCTTGGTGAATCTCCCGCGCTTGAATGGTCAGGGGGAAGCAAACACCATGGTGCGCGGCATTGGTGCACAAGGCAGAGTATTACGCCCTCAGGTAAACCTAGTTGAAGGACGTTGGTTCTCAAAGGGTAAACGCGAGGTTGTGGTCAGCCAGCGTCTGGCAGCTCGCTTTGAAAGTTTTGGTATTGGTGATCAATTCAAGACTGGTCCTGATTGGTTGACTGTGGTTGGGTGGTTTGATGGAGGGAACAGTGCCTTTGACTCCGAAGTCTGGGGCGATGCGGATGAGGTGCGTTCACTGTTTGACCGAGACTCGTATTCCAGCTTATTGATTCGCCCGTCAAGTGGTCAAGGGCGCGCCGCATTGGTAAAGCAAATCGAAGAGGACAAGCGCCTCCAGCTCTTGGTCAAGAATGAGGTGGATTATTACAAAGAACAAACCATGACCGCGACACCGATCAAATGGATGGGTAATTTTCTAGCTACCGCCATGTCCCTTGGCGCGATTCTCGCCGCCATGAATACCATGTATGCTACGGTCGGTGCTCGAACGCGAGAGATCGGAACTTTGCGGGTGCTTGGGTTCAGGAGGCGGGCGATTGTGCTGGGATTGTTGATCGAAGGAATCCTTCTCTGTGCGATTGGGGGTATACTTGGCTGTTTGCTTTCATTACCTCTGAACGGATACGCCACTGGCACGATTGGTATTGAATCGTTCAGTGAAACAGTCTTTGAATTTACCATTACCCCGACACTTGCTTTTCAGGGTATCGTTTTTTCTATGCTCATTGGGTTGTTTGGTACTTTGATACCCGCCATAAAGGCATCCAGAACCCCTGTCATCGACGCGCTTAAATCCCTATGAAGAAAGAGAATATTCAACAGCTCACAATTCCTCAGCATGCCAGGCAAAGATCGCGTTCCGTTGTTGGCTTGATCTATGGCGTGATCGCTATCCTTCTGGCCACAGCCAGCTGGTTTGCCTGGCCTCGTAGTGGTGATAATCAACGTATTCTTGGCGAAACGGGGGGGGAGCAGAGAAACGCCGATGCAACAGGGATTACAAAACTTGATGAAACATCGGTCATGAATCAAAGACAAGGAGTGGCATCAATGCAAGAGGATGTCTCAATGATTGAAGGTCAGGTAAATATTGAGTCCGTAAGCATTCAGGAATCGCTCTTGACCGTGAGTGGATACATCATCAACCGTGAACGGATCGAACTGAGTCCAAGATTCATGGGAGTCGTTAAAGTCATCAATGTCAAGAAAGGCGATGCCGTTGAAAAAGGGCAGATTGTTGCCACCCTGGATGATGCCGAATATCAGGCGCAAATGCTTCAAGGACGGGGTTCGATGGAATTTGCGCAAGTACAGGTTCAGCAAGCGGAGTTGGACTTAAAGCGTGCCAGTCAGCTGGTTGCTGAAAACGTTGAGATGAGGGCCACGCTGGAGGATGCTCAACTGAAGCTTGCAGGTGCACAGGCTGAAGTCAAACGCCTGGAAGGTCAGCTAGCCTTGTTGCAGACTTATCTGAAATGGACAATCATTCGTTCTCCCATTGATGGAGTAGTTCTGGAAAAACTGGTCGATCCCAACGAACTGGTCACGCCTCAAAGTTTTGGCGGGGCAAGGGGCCCCAGCACGGCACTCATCTCCCTGGGAGACCCCAATGATTTACAAGTGGAGATTGAACTGAATGAATCCGATTTGTCTAAAATTCAACTCGATCAACCATGTATGATCAGCCCTGAAGCTTATCTGGATCGTGTTTATGAGGGCAAAGTGGTGGAGATTGCCCCTGAGGCCAACCGTCAGAAAGGGACACTCCAGATTAAAGTCCAAATTGAAAACCCGGACTCCTATCTCACTCCGGAGTTAAGTGCGAAAGTAGATTTCCTGCCAATGTCGCAAAGTGATATTGATCAGAAAAGTTTAAATTAACACTTGCAGCCAGGCGACACTTCTCATAATTTTCAATCCCTTTGGCGCACCCGTAGCTCAATTGGATAGAGCGCTTGACTACGGATCAGGAGGTTTGGGGTTCGACTCCCTACGGGTGTACCATTTTTTTATAAGCACACCGACTGCTCGCTTCTTGTTGATAACCAATTGCATCAACATGAAGTCATTCACTAAAATTACGCTATTCAAGCGCGGGAAGACTTATCACGCAAAAATCACCATCTTGGGTAGAGTTCAAACTGTCTCCATTGGTCTAAACTCAAAACGATTTACTGCAAAGATCGCAGAGGATAAATGGAAGCGGTTACTTGAGCAGTCCGACAAACTCTGGCGTGTGAAATATCTTGTTTTCGAGTTTGCCCGAAAGGCTTTTCACATTCGGCCCAAGACAGCCAAACACTGAAAGCATGCTACAAAATTAGCTCAAAATTGTAAGGGCTAAAGGCATAGCCGCCACACAATAATGGGCTTATGAAATATCAAACGCTCTTCGTTTTACTGCTTGCTTTCATCTTCACCGGCTGTGGACCTTCCGCACCAAAAATATCCATAAACGAAGCTGCTGAGCGAGGGGATATCAAAACTCTGAAAGAACACCTTGAGTTTGGTACTGATATCAACGCCAAGAAAGACGGGATGACCAGCTTACACGCGGCGGTGTGGTTCGGACACATTGAATTAGCAAAGTTACTCATCTCTGAGGGGGCGGATGTCGACGCCAAGAGCGACGGGAGCATTTTCCAACTTCCGAGCATTCAAATGACTCCTTTACATTTAGCCATTACTAAGGAGCGTGTTGAGTTGATAGAGCTGCTCATCTCTGGGGGGGCAGATGTTGACGCGAAGTGCGCCGGGACGACCAGCTTACACATGGTGGCGTCATCGGGGAAAATTGAATTAGCAAAGTTGCTCATTGCCGCTGGAGCGGACGTCAATGCAAGAAGCAAAGAAGACCTTACCCCGCTGCACCTTGCTGCTGTAAATGGCATCGAGGAAGTATGCGAATTACTCATCTCTGAGGGGGCAGATCTTAAGGCAGTAACTGATAACGGCCATACAGCTTTGAGTCTCGCCACAGCTCAAGGCAATCGAGAAGTAGTCATCCTACTTCGGAGACATCTGATGAGCAGACGTTGAAAGAAAATTACCTGGAAGAGAAAGACTCAAGCGTATCGGAATGATGTGCCACTTAAGCTGGTGAAACATCATAAACCATTTGTCTTTCTTAGCTCATGTAACCCCACGAGTTGTTTTTGTTGGGGCTTCCAAAATAGCAAAATCCTTGGAAGCCGCATTCGCGAAGGCAGGATTGTTGGCAACCTGCGCAAACAGTTCCGATTTAAGGTAATTTTCCATAGCTTCCCTGGACTCCCAAAAGTAGACGCCTCCGTAGGTATTCGTGTCCTCGTTCGCAAGCCAGTGTTTTGAGATCAGCCCAGGGAGATCTGCGAAATTTTGCGCGATATCGTTGCAGGCCCCTGAATAATCCTCATGGGATAAGTCGTTGAGATTGAAGTTTATAATCTGTATGTGCATGACCGTGGATACTGGTTTGCAGGCCGCCCTGGTCAAGTTTTATTTACGGGATGAGTCCTTCAACGGTTCCATTTTGTGCATTGTCTGTGAGGCAAAAAATGTAAGCGGTTTGATAGTGGAGCGACATGCATCCCCCATACCTCATGAAAAATCTTCTGAAGCTGAAATCGACCCCAATCTGCAAACGCATCAATGGCCTGCTTTTGTCTGTCGAATCCATGTCCATACTGATTGGCTGCTGTCGAGACTCGCAAGTATGCGACTGCCAAGTTCAACATGCGTCTTCATTAATATCAGGGGAAGCGATTGATGGCAAATCACAGGTAGGCAGTGGTTTATGGTGTGGTTAATAGTCGCGGCCAAAATTAGCAGTGGGTAAATGCTGTGAAAAGAAATCACAAGGATCCTTTTCTCCTTCAACTATCATCGGAGGATACGGGTAAGGCATGAACATCCATGTGTTTAAAAAAACAACATGTGATGGGGCGTTAAACAGGATCGATCTACGGTCTAGCAGCATTAAATACCAGGTGTGTACCTGTAGGTCCTTTTTCTCGTGTCTTTTATTTTGCCCTGACCCTTCCTGGGCTTTTAGATCTTCAGGAGAGGATTGTAAGCAGCATGATGTGACTACAAATCCAATATGAATTTATAATGGCCCTTTTGGGAGATTTATGGCGTTTAATAAGTATGGCTGGCTGGTGTAATTATATATACTGCTCTGAATGCGATAGGCCCTTCCTTAATACGAAACGCAGAGTTGTGAAGTTCATAACGTGGGATAATAAAGGGAGTGCTTTTTCTCATTGTCTCTATTGTGGTTTCTCGTTCGAATCACTATCGCCCAAATTCTGGCGAAATGTTTCAGTGCCCGCCCTCGGGATATCATCAGTTGCATTCGCGATTGCATTATCTACAAACAATCCTGATGCATGGGCTTTTGGTTTGTTAAGTGCTGCTCCTTTGTTTCCATTTTTCCGAATGAGAAAACGGTGTAAGCCCATTTATGATCGATGGATTGAAAAGCACGGTAGCGACCCTGGCGGGTGGAATGTTATCTCCGAACTTGATTAGTATAAAACACTCTATACTCAAGGGGAGTGCTTGGGGTGGTTCAGCGAACCGTGCATGGCATAGAGTATGAAAACTTGGCTTAAATACTATTACTGCTTCAGCTGTGGTCGACCGTATTGTCAATCTGAAACGAAAGAAGGAGACTGGGTCACTACCAATGATACGGGCAGTGGTTTTCACTCAGTTCACTGTATGAGCTGCAGCGAAATGATACACAAGCCTGGCCTTTTACCTAATATCCTTCTCTGGGTTATTTTCGAAGGTGCATCTCTCGTAAGCCTTGCTCGGTAGATCTCGTCTGGTGAACAGATCGAACTAATGATCACTGTGTTCTGTGGAGTTGGTGGTCTCCTGGGATTACGGTCTACCCTCAAAAGTTCCAGCAAATACAAGCTTATCTACGACCGTTGGGTGCATAGACACGGTATCAACCCGGATGACTGGCCAGAATCATCCCAGCCTGAGTGAACTCTGCTGCTGGATACTCATGGAGGGGTTTTTCGTGTCAGGATTTGCATCACACCGGCGTTTTTTAATCCGAAAAGGCCGTTGATCACCGTTAGTGCGAAAGCGGTTCATACTCAATCAAACCCCACTGGCTTCGGCTGGAGGGGTTTTTCGTGGCGTGATTCGGTTTTCTATGGCGTTTATTGTGTATATCAGAAAAACCGCGAAACAAACCTAGCAAAATTCACGACTGGTTGAATGGTGGAATTCTCACCGCAATATCAGCATTCGCCATATACGCAGCAGGCAAGGATCAAGGACTACGATAAAGTCGTATCCATGCCCTCAGTTGGTGGAGTCATGATTACGATTACGATTTGTGGATATGCTGTATACAGAAGGATTGTTAACGGTCGCTGGGATAGAAACCCCGGAGGTGATTAGCCCTGCGCCCCACTCAAGTAGTCCCATGCTTTCTTCACTGCTCAAACTCTTGCAGATGAAAGTCGGCGAACAGCGAGCTCAAGGCATTTCTTGATCCTTGCAGGTCGTCCCTGTCAGCTATGGAACAATCACGACTGACATTTGACAAGTCTCACGCTATCCCCGTTGATTATCAGGTTATTCTATCTGCCTTGAGGCAGTCGTTCTGCCAGGCGTTCAGGAAGACCCGCTTCCCGAATTTTCTTCATGGTGGTCTCCATGTCGTAGTCGAGTCGGCGAAGCTCGATGGTGCTTTCCTTGAGATCAAAAATCACGTAGGTTGCCTTCGGAATTCCATCGCGTGATTGGCCGACACTTCCTACATTCGCGAAGTATTTTTTGCCTGGTTCCACTTTGAATTTGGAGTAGGTGCCCCCTCTGATGGTTGCGTCCCGGACAAAGGCAACCGGTACGTGCGTGTGCCCGAAAAAGCAGACTTTAGTGTTTTGGTAGGTAAAGCTGGACGCTGCTTCGAGTTTGTTGAAAACATACCCCCAGCGCTCAGGGGCATCGAGTGTGGCGTGGACAATGGAAAAGTTTGCAACCAGTCTGAAATACTTGAGCTCTCGCAGCCATGTGCGGTCGTCCTCTGTGAGTCTGTCTTGAGTCCACTCGATCGCTGCTTTGGCGTGTGGATTGAAACCCTCCAGGTCACCCTCCATGGAGCAGTATTCGTCGTGGTTGCCCTTGACGCATGGCATGCCCATTTTTCGAACAATATCCAAGCACTCCTTGGGGTTGGCATTATAGCCCACTACATCTCCAAGGCAGGCGTAATGCGTGCATTCGTTCTCTTCGGCATCTTTCAACACCGTTTGAAATGCTTCTAAATTCCCGTGAATGTCTGCGATAATCGCGTATTTCATTATCTATGATCCCAAAAATGCAGTCTATCGTATTATTTCAAATCCCCTAAGCTCTCCGCTTGATTCTGACCAGTGACAGCTTTCGTCCCGAATCAACGGTCCGAGTCCCGAATCTTGCACAGCTTCGATAAAGGCTTCCAGCTCTTCTCGTTCGCCTTCCAGAAGCAGTTCGACTCTTCCATCAGGAAGGTTTCTTACCGTCCCAGTTGCATCGTAACCCGGTGCCAGTGATTTCACTGCATACCTGAATCCAACACCTTGTACGCGGCCTGAATAATGAACCGTTGCCCGACAACCATTTAGATCTGTCTTCATATTCACAAAACCCGAATAATATCCAAAGGGTTAGCCTAGGGTCCTTGTCGATTGACCGCAAGAATCAAGCCATATTTATGAGGTGTCAGGCAATGATTTTCTTTTAAAACCGAGTCTAATCTTCAAAAATTTGCCCCAAATGTTTCAAATGTCAGGGCGTGAAGGCTCACGACTTGGGCTTATTCTTGCGTTTTGCCGCCAAAAGCCGGCTAGCCATCGAGTCGTTGTCCTTTTCTTGAGGGTCCATTGATGTTTCCTTTTCAGAATCAACTTGGTAGGCTTTATGCTGGAGTTCTGGTTCTGTTTTCAACGTTTTGTCCAAGACAATGGGGTCTTTATTTTCAACCTCAAACAGATCCTCTCTTGGCTCTGGAACTTTTTTTGTGTTTCTGTTCGCGCGCACGGCGTTGCGTCTACTGAGCAGGGCTTCCATGGCTTCATCTCTTTTGACCTGTTGTTTTTTGGATCCAATGAATAAGAGATTCCGTCGTATCCACTCCCATGCTTTTTTGAGCTCTTCGGTTTCCAGCTGTATACGGCGAATGCCAACATCAACAGGGAAGAACAATATCGCACTCATCAATAACCAGGGCCAAAGGTCACGCGCTTGGAAAGTGCGCTTCCGACCTCTGTTAAAAGGATTGCCTGCAAGATTGCCTGGCTCAATCATGCTGCCTCTGCCTTCCTGTGCCATTTGGGACAGGAGATGCATGTTGGTCTCACTGCTGAGATATTCGGGGGAAAAATTCACGCTTGCTCCGATGACCTGCATTGCCTTGGATTTGCCTGCCTCATATTCACTTAGGTTGACGGTGTAGGCACCGATTTCCCTGGCCGGGAATTTGACTTCATATCTGCCAGGTGATGTCTGCTCAAGTCGAATATCCTGACTCTCACCGGTTGGGCTTACTACTTTAGCACGCAAATCGAGAAAATTGCGGAATTGTCCATCTATATCAAGAGCTTCAACGCTGATGGATCCAACACCTTTGTCGACTGAAACCTCCGTTGTGAAATCACTGTTTTCGACGCGCCTCAAACTCCAGCGCGCGATTTGCGTCCAGAATTGGCGATACTTATCCCATGTAATCCAGGAAGCTGCCCATTTTGACCGCGCATCTGAAGTAAAGGCTGCTGCCCGCCCCAGTCCATATTGCCAGTGAGCAAAGATAGGGTCTCCCTGATCAGACACGAGCGGCACTTCTGCGCGTGGCTTTGGAGAGCTTCCTACATAGCCCAGTAATTGAGGGTAAGCTTCGGGAGCAATGCCTCTGACGGGTTCAGAAGAACTGTTCAGGATAGGTTTGAAAGGGGTTTCGATGATGGCACTTTTGAGAATCACAGCAGCCTCTTTCATGAAAATCTGAGGCAGCATGTTCGGGTTTTGCACTTCATAGAAACGACCTTGGCCATTTTTAGCGATCCACTGCATGGTATCCGGTCCGGCATGACCTGCGATCAGGATGGTTGTGACGGTGATCTTGTTTTTCACAAGCTCATCCAAAAGCGTTTTGGATGGCGCTCCAGGATCCCCGTCACTGAAAATAATCATGTGTTTGATGTTGGCATTGGATTCCTGTAGACCTTCAAAAGCCAACTCCATGATATTTTGGAAATCGGGCAAATCTCCCTGATTCATCCCCATGATTTCCCGGCCCATCGCTTGTTTGTTCTTCACTGGAGTCAGGGGGAATAACCACTTCTCAGAGCCATCCCAAAGCACAATTCCCAACTCATCCTCTGCTGCCATTGTGTTCATGACCCCAACAGCGACCTGTCTTGCAATTTGATTTCCGTTACTGAATTCCATGCCATGCATGACCATGGCCAACGCACCGCTGGGCAGGACTTTTTTACTGTTCAACTCCATCTCGAGTGGCAATACCGTTTCAAGAGGAGTGCCTCGGTAGCCTCCGGCGGCAAGGGATTGATCGCCGCCAATACAAACCAGCCCCACACCAAAATCGCGAACGGCACTTTGCAGCAAGCGCATTTGATCCATACTGAAATCACCAGCGGCCACATTGCTCAGAAAAATGGAATCAAAGCTCTGGAGTTCGGGTAATGTTTCTGGCAGCTCTGAGGGGGGGCGGATATCGACGTTCAATTGTGAGCTTTCAAGAGCATCAATCAGACTCGCATCCGCACTGAAACTCTCGGAGATAAGTAACAGTCGTGGATCCCCCCTGACGGTGGCAAAACCGATAGCTCGATTGTTTTGTGCGACGGAATCGCCATTGGCGACCAATTGCACATCATAAGTATAAAAGCCTGATTCGTTCAGTATTTGAGGGATGGTAAAGAGGTTTTTGCCGGTCCTCTTTTCAACATATCCCTCACCCATATCTTG
>ERZ802830.667-NODE-667-length-34105-cov-23.2373_pt1 | contig 34105 bp, 28 predicted proteins | sample MGYA00345654_ERZ802830 | MGnify/ENA primary metagenome ERZ802830 (study PRJEB30503, sample SAMEA104212375) | marine metagenome | biome: Westerlies Biome; feature: [SRF] surface water layer (ENVO:00010504) within the epipelagic zone...; material: water... | reverse complement strand
CTTGGCTAAGGCTCACATGAGTGGAGAGACGTGAAATTGCGACGGCGCCCATTTCTTGTATCGCCTGCAGCACCAGGAGTTGCGGCGCTGTCAGTCCAGACTTCTTACTTAGTTGGCGGGAATATAGGTCGGTGGCTCGAATGATCTTGCGGATCGTAATTAGAACGTCTACTTCTTGGCTCATGTGACTGATGTGTCCTTCCCGCGTGTCCCTAGGGTGATGTAAGTGGCATTGCTGGCACCTTGAGCGACGCTCTATACGCCTTATTTTGGTTTGGGTCACGCCCCCAGAGAGCGCGCTTCTTATGTAAGCGAAGTAAAAGGGCGCCGGCCGCAAGTCTGAATGTTTAGTAATCAAAAGAAAAGTGCTGATGAATCTCTCAGCCTCGCTTTAGCTTCTCTAGTCCGATCGCTACAGATTGCATCAATAAAACGGCCATTTTGGTTGGTTTTGATGTAACCTTAGTTATTGACTAGGGGCCGGGTGCGCAATTTTTTGTTCGCCCACAAAACGTTTGCTTGAGAAGCAAATATCAAATTTATCCTCTGGTTCTGAGAAAGAGCTCGCATAAGCGAGTCATCATCAAAAGGAGAGCACGTGAAGTTTCAACGGAGCAAGATGAATCAAGCAGTGGTTGCTGCGCTTGTATCGATGACGGCGAATCAAGCCGCTGCCGAACAAGGTGTGATCGAAGAAGTAGTCGTTACGGCGACCAAGCGGGCCGAGAGTACCCAAGACATTCCCGTAACCGTCGATGCGTTGACTAGCGACTCGCTTGAGGACTTCGGCATCACCAATTTTGAAGATTATCTGATTCAACTACCGGGCGTGACGGCCGGGGGCAGTGGGCCGGGACAGAATACGATATACATTCGAGGGATTGCGTCCACAACACCAAACCTTACGACGGCAGGTGTTGCGGGGATTGCGCCGAATGTCGCTTTGTACTTGGACGAGCAACCGTTGGCTCAACCGGGCCGAAACTTAGACGTTTATGCGGCTGATTTGAACCGAGTTGAGGTTTTGAAAGGGCCACAGGGCACGCTATTCGGTGCCAGCTCACAGGCGGGCACGGTGCGGTTGATTACTAACAAGCCTGATTTTTCCGAGGCCTATGGCCGCCTCAGCGTTGACGTTTCCAATACTGAAGAAGGCGAGGCAAGCAACAAATTTGAGGTTATGTATAACCTACCTATTTCCGACAGGTTCGCCGTCCGCGCTGTCGCGTTTCGAGACGACCAAGGCGGATGGGTCGATAACGTGCCGGGCACGTTGACGGCTCAGGAAAGCGCACGTTTTCGTGATGCAGGCTATGTGCGAACAAATGGAGTACCTGTATCTGCTTCTCGAGCAGGTTTGAACTCAGCAACCTATATCAACAGCGTGCCAGAAGAAGTGGCGTATACCAGCGCACGTATTCCTTTCGATCCTTATGATCCGAACTCTCAGGTGGATTTCCGCGCTGCCAACAACGAAGCCTTGGTAGAAAGTGACTTTAACGACACGATTTATACTGGTGGTCGCCTCTCGCTTCGAGCAGAAATCAATGAGGATTGGAGTCTTTTGCTGGGCGCAATGACCCAAGAGCTTGAGACTGATGGAACATTTACCGCCGATCCAACATTGGGTACGGATTCTCCAAGCGTCCAGCGATACAGCCCAGATCGACTGGAAGACTCTTTCGACAACTACAATTGGACGTTGGAAGGACGCATTGGAGAACTGGAAGTAATTTACACCGGCGCTTACACAGAGCGTGAGTCGGATCAGATCGTTGACTATACGGATTACATGTTTGTTGGACAGTATCTGCCGTACTACATCTGTGATGCATCGGTAAGTTATCCAGAGTACAACTACTATCAAGATGGCGCGCCATTGAACCAGTCGTTTGGTACCTGTTACGAGCCTAACCTTTATGCGCTCAGCTACTCAGAGACTCAGGTGCAAACGCACGAACTGCGCATTAGCTCTGATCAGACCAAGGATCTGCGCTTCACAGCAGGTGCGTTCTACAGTGATCTCCAGCTAGAAGAGCGGGTGGACTTTAGTTATCCGAGCATCAACAAGATTAATTTCTTCGACTTCTACCCGGGCCAATCGGTTCAAGATGCCGTTCCAAACAATCCATTTCCGGGTTCGGTGATCACTCAAGAAGGACCCTATCCACGAGATACGGTTTTCCGGAATGATGTGCGTCGAACCGACGAACAGTACGCGTTTTTTGGCGAAGTGAGCTATGACTTTACTGACAAGCTCTCAGCAACCTTTGGCGCGCGCTATTACGATGTCGAGGTGGATCTGGAAGGCGGTGCTAACGCGACCTTCTGTAACCCGTTCTTTGTCAATGACCAAGATTCCTTTGGTACAAACATTAGCGACTTGTACGACGGCGATGGCTCCCTGACTTTTGTAGGGGACTGTGGGTTTAAACCAACCCTAGAATCTGGCACGACCTTTGAAGAAGCACTCGCTGTCTGGCAAGCAGGCGACGCCTTCAGCCTGGGTCGTGGCGAATACGTCACAGCTCCCAATGCGGTCAGCGAAGCCGAGATCAGGGCGTTCCTAAGGGCGATCGATGCACCTGAAGTTGCGAGTGCTTCTGGCACCATCGTGAAGCTGACCGTGAGCTACACACTCTCAGAAGATGTGCTCTTATATGCCACCTATTCAGAGGGGTACCGACCCGGACTGCTGAATCGTCCCGGCGGGGCCCAGGGTCCGAATGGATACGAGGTACCATTTGAACTGGAAACAGACGATGTCACCAACTACGAATTTGGGTGGAAGGCAGATTTAGCCGACGGCACTTTGCGTATCAACGGTAGCGCCTTCTATGCAGAAATAGACCGATTGCAGACGACGATTTTCGATCCAAGCATCGTGAATCTGTTTTTCTCTGATAACGCTGCCAACGCTGAGGTGAAAGGCGTAGAGGGGACGGTAACGTGGCTACCACCTTCTGTACCGGGTCTAACGATAGGCACTTCTTTCTCACTGCTTGACACCGAAATCACGGATAAGCTGATTCCAACAAACGATGTCCGAGTAGGGGATTCGCTGGCTTTCGCACCGGAACTTCAGTTAAACGCGAATGCTCGTTACGACTGGAGTTTGACTAACGGCTGGGGTGCGCATGTGATGTACAACATCGCCTACTCAGATGAGTCTTACAGCGACATCATCATAATCAACCGCGATCTCGTGAAGGGTTGGACGATGATGGGTGTGAGTGCCGGTGTTTCAACCGACGATTGGGATGCGACGGTCTATGTAGACAACCTCACGGATAAGCGCGCGGAGCTTACCCGGAACTATGTCAACGATAGGCCTCGAGTCACATACGCCAGACCAATGACTATGGGCGTAAGACTGAGCTATAAGTTCTAACGCTCAAAACCAGTCGGTGGAATAATAAAGCTCCCTGCATAGGGAGCTTTTTTTTTGAGGAAGTAGGCGTTGGAAGCACAATCGCATCAGTCAATAAGACAAGCCATCGAAGCCGGTGACTACCACGAGGCGTTGCAGCTGTTGACGCGTGAGCCTGCGGAAAGCAGCGAAACACTGTACCTGCAGGCTATATGCGCCCGTAAGCTGGGCAAACCCAGAGAAGCCATGGCTGTCCTCGATAAACTTATTCAGTTGCACCCGAGGCATGGTCGAGCTTTTCAGGAGAGAGGCCACATACTAAGAGCCGACGGCAATGCTCAAGGAGCCCTTGCGGCTTTCGGTCGAGCAACAGAGGAAAATCCCTCGCTGCACGTCAGCTGGCGGGGGCAAGCAGAGATATTACTGGCTGCTGGCCGAATTCAAGAGGCTGAGAGAATCAAGCCGCACATACAGCGCTTGGTCAACATGCCGAAGCCACTGATCTATTCTCTGGATATGCTGTCACAGGGATCTATCGCAAAGGCGGAGCAAGCTTGCCGGGAGTTTCTTGGCAATAATCCTCACCATGTAGAAGCGATGCGGCTGTTGGCGCAAATCGCAATGAAGATGAATGTTTTCGATGAGGCCGAGTTTCTGCTCGAAAGTGCGATCCTGTTTGAACCTGAAAATATTCCGTTGAAGACGGATTACATCAACGTGCTGAGGAAGCGGCAGAAGCTGGTGGAGGCGCGGGAGCACGCCCTAGACCTGTTTGAAAACGACAAAGAAAATTTATATTTCAAGTCGCAGTACGCGGTAATCGCGATGCAGCTTGGTGACTACGAGACCGCATTAACGCTCTTTGATGAACTGTTAACGGCCATGCCCGGCGAACCCGTAACGCTGACTTCAAAAGGGCATGCGCTTAAGACGGTTGGAGATACCGACGCGGCGATTAGTTGCTATCAAGAAGCCTGTAGAGAGGGTGTTATTCACGGCGAGGCTTGGCAGTCCTTGGCGAACCTGAAAACCTATAAGTTTAAGGAAAGTGAAGTTGCTCGGATGGAAGACCTTCTAAAAAATCCTGCACTTAGAAAAATGGACCGTGTCTATCTGTACTTCGGTTTAGGTAAAGCCTACGAAGACAGGCGCGAATACGACCTAGCCTTTTCTAACTATGCCGATGGCAATCAGATTAAGCGGTCTGAATCGAGATACATCGCTCAACATATGACCGAAGAATTCGAGGAACAAAGACAGGTTTTCAGCACCCTCGAACCATCGCGCGAGGGTTTTGAAGCACCGGATCCTATTTTCATCGTGGGTATGCCCAGAGCGGGATCCACATTGTTAGAACAAATTCTATCCAGTCACTCGCAAGTTGATGGCACTCAAGAGCTACCCAACATTTTGTCGGCGGTCCACCAGTTGCGCTCCCGCAATAAAGACTTTGATAGGCTCAACTACCCGCGCGCGATAATGGATTTAAGCCCTGATGAGCTAAGAGATTTTGGGCGCGCCTATATTGAAGATACCCGCACTCACCGCAAAGGCGCTCCATTTTTCATTGACAAGATGCCCAACAATTTTAGGCATATAGGGCTGATAAAACGCATCTTACCAAATGCGAGAATAATCGATGCCCGACGGCATCCATTGTCTTGCACCTTTAGTTGTTTCAAGCAGCTTTTCGCAGAGGGGCAGGAGTTTTCATACAACCTAGAAGACTTGGGTCATTATTATCGGGACTACGTCGGATTGATGGATTTTTGGCACCATTGTTTCCCTGATGAGGTTTTACATGTGCAGTATGAGGACGTTGTTGATGACCTTGAGACTCAGGTGCGTCGTATCCTTGCTTATTGCAACTTGCCTTTTGAGGCGTCCTGCCTAAACTTCTGGGAAACCGAAAGGGCGGTAAAGACGCCCTCTTCCGAGCAAGTACGGCAGCCCATATTTAAGTCAGGCGTTGAAAACTGGCAAGTTTTTGAGACTCACCTCGACCCCTTGAAAGAGGCGCTTGGCAAGACCCTCCAAGAGTATCTGCCGCAAGTTTGAGCGGCGACCCGATGCGATGCTTCGGAGGGCACTTGGTGCTTGGCAAAACTATGAGCCTTGGCTCGACCCGCTGAAGGAGGCGTTAGGAGAGAATGTTCGTCGTCAATTCGATATTTCCTAAGGCCGAGCGCGCGCCAGTGACAATACGATTATTTGTCAACGGTTTGCTGGCCCTTGCGCTGCTGACTTATGCCGCAGTGGGCATTACTGATGTCGAGCGCCAAGCGCGAACACCCATCGTCGTGATGCTGTCGCTGGATGGTTTTCGCCACGACTACCTTGAGCAGTATCCCCAGCAGGGCAAAAATCTCCGGCGCATGGCCAATAGCGGTTTGCAGGTTGCAGGCCTGATTCCCGGCTTTCCCAGCAGCACATTTCCCAGCCACTACAGCATCGTCACGGGTCTGCATCCCGGCAAGCACGGCATCATCGGTAACAGCTTTTTTGACCGCTCACGTGACGCGATCTACCGACTGGGTGATCGCGACGCCGTTGAAGATGGTTCTTGGTACGGCGGTGAACCGCTTTGGGTGGCGGCAGAAAAAGCAGGTCTGCGCTCGGCAAGTTTTTTTTGGGTGGGCAGCGAGGCAGATATTCAAGACATCAGGCCGAGTTATTACAAAATTTACGACGGCGGCGTGCCGAACGGCGTCCGCGTCAATCAAGTGCTAGATTGGCTGGCCTTGCCGTGGGGTGAGCGGCCCAATCTGGTGACGCTGTATTTTTCTCTCGTTGACACAGCGGGTCATCGCTATGGGCCTGAAAGCAAGGAGGTAGCCCAAGCCATTGCCAGCGCTGATAAACAAGTCGGCCGTTTGCTGGATGGGCTGGCAAAGATTCAGCATCCGGTCTATCTGCTCATTTCCTCAGATCACGGCATGCACGAGGTCGACGCTAGCCAAACCATTTTCCTTGAGGAACATATAGCGTTGGATCAGTGGCGCGGCGAGCACCGCATCGTACCCGGCGGCGCTTACGCCTTTTTTTACAGCGCCGATGACTCTCTGGTTGCGCGCACCCGTGAAGCTCTTGCCGCCGTTAGCGGACTGGCCGTCATCGATCCGCAGAACTTCGATGCGCTGCTGAATTTTCCGCAACGAGGCTCGCGCATCCCGAATTTAGTTGCTGTGGCCGATGCGCCGAAATATATCGGCTTTAAGCGCGGGCAAGACCGCAAGCCACCCCGCGGAGCCCATGGCTACTTGCCACAGAATACGCCCACCATGAAGGGTATTTTCTATGCCAGCGGGCCAAGAATTCCTACGCAAACAAGACTTGCTGCCATCGAGAATGTGCACATCTATCCGCTGGTGCTGGATTTACTCAACATCGAAAACCAGTCTGCAATCGATGGGGATCCATCGGTACTGGTGCCCTACCTCAGGGACTGACTAGGTCGACTACTCGTCGAGCAGAAAGCGCATGGACAAGTCCAAGGGCTCTACGCCCTTGGTCAGATCACCGCATGAAATGTAATCCACTCCTGTTGCCGCGATGGCGGCAATGCTTGCTTGCGTGATGCCGCCAGATGCCTCCAGCACCATGGTGCCGCGGGTCATGGCGACCGCTGCTTTGCTATCAGCAATAGAAAAGTTGTCGATTAAGGCGATGTCGGCGCCAGCATCCATGGCTTGTTGCAGCTCCTGCAAATTTTCGACCTCGACTTCCACGGGCTTATTTGGCGCTGTATGTTTCGCCGCGCTCACCGCTGCGCCTATGCCGCCAGCCGCGACAATGTGATTTTCCTTCAGCAAAAAAGCATCAAAAAGTCCGATGCGATGATTGCTGCCGCCGCCGCACGTCACCGCATATTTTTGTGCCAGCCGCAGACCCGGAACAGTTTTGCGTGTATCCAACAGCTGGGAATTGGTTCCAGCGATAAGTTCCATGTATTTAGCCGTTCTCGTAGCGGTGCCTGATAACAGCTGGACAAAGTTCAGCATGGTGCGCTCTGCGCTGAGCAAGCTGCGTGCCTTGCCTTGCAGCACGAACAGTTCTTGGTTGGGCGCCACCCGCTCTCCATCTGCAACCCGCCAATGAATCTGCGCAGCACTGTCGATTTGTTTAAGCGTTTCGTCTACCCATGGCGCGCCGCAAAAAATGCCGTGTTCCCGCGTAATCACACGTGCGCTGGCGAGGGTGTGAGCGTCTATGAGGCTGGCTGAGATATCACCGCCACCAAGATCTTCGGCGAGTGCCCGTTCGACATTTGCTCTAACGGCATCGTCTAGGGCGGCAGCATCAATCGGGTGGAAGTGCAGTTGAGATTCCATAGAGCTTCGGTTTCCTTGGGTCGGGATGCTCGACTTCGAGACCGACAAATGTGCGTTTTGTTGTGTCTGTCGACCGTTTCGCCGCAAAAATCCTCTGCGAGCAACACAGTGGTCATCTAAACGTGCCACAATAATGACATGGTTATCGATTCGGCTCATTGTCTGCGCAACATTCAGTGGCGAGCGAGTCAGCATTGCGATCTGCCCCAGATAAATGTTGGGTGTGACGTGGGTCAACAGGGCGTTTTTCAGTGCGAGCTCATTGTCGTGCACTGCGTGTCTCTACCTGCCGGAGAATATGGCACTGGCGCCCCAAGTCGGCTTTTCACCGGCACGCTAGATCCCACTGTTCACGAGAGTTTCTCGAGTCTCGCCGAAGTGCGGGTCGCACCCCATGTGTTTATCGACCGTAATGGCCAAGTTGAGCAATTTGTTCCTTTTGATAGGCCTGCTTGGCATGCGGGTGCATCACAGTGGATGAACCGCGAAGGCTGCAACCGATTTAGTTTAGGTATCGAGCTAGAAGGCACTTGGGAGTCTCCCTTTGCTGAAGCTCAGTACGATGCGCTGCTCGAAGTATGCACTGCGCTTTGTCAGCGCTATCCCGGTCTTGGCCCGAACGCCATTGTCGGGCACCAAGAAATAGCCCCCGGCCGCAAGCAAGACCCGGGTCCCTATTTTGAATGGCCGCGCTTACTTGTACCGCTGCATCGCCGGCTAATGCGAGACAGCGACCAGAACAATACCAACCTGACCCAGGAGTAATCGAGTGAAACACCCTGATTTGCAGGGATTTGATGCTGAAGAGCAACAAGAATGGTTGGATGCCCTTGATGGTGTGCTTAAACGCGAAGGGGTAGCTGCTGCGTCTGCGCTTCTGCAAAGCCTCGCGGGGCGCCTGACCCAAACCGGTGCTAGCTTGCCGTTTTCCGTGTCGACGCCATATCGCAACACCATTCCGGTTGTTGATGAGACCCCGATGCCAGGCGACTTATTTATGGAGCGGCGTATACGCAGCCTGATTCGCTGGAATGCGTTGGCCATGGTGGTGCGTGCGAACAGGCGTCCCGGCGACTTGGGCGGCCATATCTCCAGTTTTGCTTCGTCGGCCACGCTATACGACGTGGGGTTCAACTATTTTTTTCGAGCGCCGCGACCAGCGTCATCGCACGACGATCATTCGCGCTCTGGCGATTTGGTCTACTTTCAAGGCCATGCATCCCCAGGTATTTACGCGCGATCTTTTTTGGAAGGCCGCATCAGCGAGGCACAAATGGACAACTTTCGTCGTGAAGCCGGCGACGAAGGATTGTCGTCCTACCCACACCCTTGGTTGATGCCGGACTATTGGCAGTTTCCCACGGTATCCATGGGACTCGGGCCGCTGCAGGCCATCTACCAAGCTCACGTCATGAAGTATCTCGATTCCCGTGACTTGGTCGAAATGGGCGACCGCAAAGTCTGGGCATTCTTGGGCGATGGTGAGTGCGATGAACCAGAATCTCTCGGCGCGCTCTCTCTCGCTGGCCGGGAAAAACTCGATAACCTTATCTTCGTCGTCAATTGCAACCTGCAGCGTTTGGATGGCCCCGTGCGCGGCAACGGCAAAATCATTCAGGAGCTCGAAGGTTATTTTCGAGGTGCAGGCTGGAATGTCATCAAGGTGGTTTGGGGTCGGCATTGGGACCCACTATTTGCCAATGACAAAAAGGGCTTGATGCAGCGTGCCATGGACTCAACGGTGGATGGCGAATATCAGAACTTCAAAGCCAAGGGCGGCAAATACGTTCGAGATAACTTTTTCGCCAAGGATCCTGAGTTGCTGCAAATGGTCGAGCATCTCAGCGATGACGACATCTATCGGCTTAACCGCGGCGGTCATGACCCGTATAAGGTTTATGCGGCCTACCATGCAGCGGTTAATCACACCGGTCAGCCCACGGTGATTCTCGCCAAAACCGTTAAAGGCTATGGCATGGGCGACGCTGGCGAGTCTGAAAACACCACCCACCAAGTTAAAAAGCTCAGCCTTGATGAGCTTAAGTACTTCCGTGATCGATTCGACGTGCCCCTGCGTGACGACGCGCTTGAAGATGTGCCCTATTACCGCCCGGCAGCTGACAGTTCCGAGATGCAATATATGCATCAGTGCCGAGAGCGACTGGGTGGAGCGATGCCGCGGCGCTTGGTTGATCAGCAAACCCTGGCGATTCCAGCGCTGTCAGCTTTCAAGGCACAGCTTGAAGGCAGCGGCAAACGAGAAATCAGTTCTACCATGGCCTTTGTGCGCATACTGGCTACCTTGCTGCGAGACAAAGTGCTTGGCAAACGCGTCGTCCCCATTGTCCCTGACGAAGCCCGAACCTTCGGTATGGAAGGCATGTTTAGGCAGCTGGGCATCTACTCGTCAGAAGGCCAGCTCTACGAGCCCGAAGATTCTGACGAGCTTGCGGCATACAAAGAATCGAAGTCTGGCCAAGTTTTAGAAGAGGGCATTAACGAAGCAGGCGCCTTCGCTGCCTGGATCGCTGCCGCCACGTCGTATTCCACTCACCAATACACGCTGCTGCCTTTCTACATCTACTACTCCATGTTCGGCTTCCAGCGTGTTGGCGACTTGGCTTGGGCAGCTGGCGATTTGCAGGCTAAAGGCTTTCTGCTTGGGGGTACCGCAGGTCGAACCACGCTGAATGGCGAGGGCCTGCAACACCAAGACGGTCATTCCCACCTGCTGGCATCCACCGTGCCAAACTGCATCAGTTACGACCCCGCCTATGCCTTTGAACTGGCGGTGATTATTCGCCGCGGGCTCGAGCATATGTATGTCGAGCAAGCGCCTGTCTACTACTACCTCACCCTAATGAACGAGGCCTACCAGCACCCAGCAATGCCCAAGGGGGTGGAAGACGACATCGTCAAAGGCATGTATCTGCTCGAAACGCTGGGCAATAGCAACGCGCCCCGGGTCAGAATATTGGGCAGTGGTGCGCTTTTGCCCGAAGCGAGGCGCGCCGCACAGCAGTTGGTAGACAGTCAGGGTTTACAGGTGCAGGTGTACAGCGTCACCAGTTACACCGAGCTTGCGCGCAACATCCAAGATCATCAGCGTGAAACGCTGATTCAAGCCCAGACTCAGGCGCAAGCAACAAGCTGTCATGTCAGCACGCTACTCAACACAGGGGAGTGGGGTGACGCTCCGGTGATAGCGGTTTCTGACTACGTGAAAGCACTGCCCGAGCAGCTGCGCGCTGCCATTAACGCACCGCTTCGTGTGCTAGGAACCGACGGGTTTGGTCGCAGCGATACGCGTGAACAGCTGCGGGCGTTTTTCGAGGTTGATAGCCGGTTTATTCAGTACAGTGCCCTGAGTGAATTGGTGGCTGCCGGTCATATGCAGTTGAACTTGCAGGACCTGCGAGCGCAGTTAGAAATTCCGACAGATAAGCCTAATCCGCGAGAGCATTAGTGCTCGGGCGATACTTACGGCGAATACCGCAAAGATCAAAAGGAGCAGAGGAAGCGCTTTGAACATTGTCCTACCAAGTTTGGGTGACATCGAAGAAGTGGAAGTCACAGAGATCTGTGTCGCCGTGGGCGATGCCGTTGGGGCAGACGATCCGATTATTGTGATCGAATCGGACAAGGCGTCGATGGAAGTGCCAGCAGGGGGCGTCGGCACCATTGTTGAATTGAATATTGCGCTTGGCGATCAGTTGGGCGAAGGCGCCGTGATCGGTCGACTAGAGGTGCAGGGTACACAGTCCACAGATGCGCCTGCTGCCGCAGCGCAACCAGCGGAACAAACCAGTGACAGTGTGGATGCTCGCGAGGCTGTGCAAACCAGTGCCTCAGGCGAGGAATCTCAGCCCAATGGTGGCGAACAAGTCGCACAGATATGGGTTCCTGATTTAGGCGACATCGAACAAGTGGAAGTAATCGAGGTGGCCGCAACCGCAGGATCGCGGGTCGCGCCGGGTGACTTGTTGGTGGTGCTGGAGTCTGACAAAGCATCGATGGAAATTCCCGCTGAAGTCAGCGGGGTTCTGCTCGAAATCAATGTGGCTGTGGGCGATCAAGTCACCACGGGAAGCCTCTTAGCCACGGCAACCATCGCCGCACCACGACACCGCGAGCCTGCTCACGACCAACCTTCCCCAGGCAGTTCCATAGACGCAGACAGTCCTACCCAAAAAACTGAGGCTGCAGCGGCGGCACCGCTCCAAGTGCCGGTTTCAATGTCGCAGCCAACCTCTGCCAGCGACAAACCCTCCGCAACGCAAAAAAGTCGTCAGGTTTACGCAGGGCCCGCTACGCGCAGACTGGCAAGGGAAATTGGCGTACCGCTAGAGCAGGTTGAAGGCAGCGGTAATCGCGGTCGAGTCACCAAGGATGATGTCAAAGCCTGGGCAAAGGCGCGGCTGCAGCAGCCCGCAACGAGTGCCGCCCAAGGTGCTACAGGCATTCCTGCTATTCCCGCGGTGGACTTCGCCAAGTTTGGTGAGATTGAAGAGCAACCGCTTAGCCGTATTCAGAAACAAGTCGCGGTCAACATGCAGCGTTCTTGGTTGAACATCCCCCACGTAACGCAACATGCCGATGCTGATATCGAGGAGTTGGAAGCTTTTCGACAAAGCATCAAAGCCGAGTCTCAGAGCAGGGGCATTAAGCTATCGCCTCTGCCCTTCATCATTAAGGCGGTCTGCCACACCTTGGCGGCCCATCCAAAACTCAACGGTTCCTTAAGTGCCAGTGGCGAAAGCCTCGTTCTCAAGCGATACACAAATATTGGCATTGCCGTCGACACGCCGGAGGGGCTCGTCGTGCCGGTGATACGCGGCGCTGACCAATTGGGTGTTTGGGCGCTGGCAGAGCGGGCTCAGGAACTGGCGGAAAAGGCGCGCTCGAAAAAACTTGCGTTGGATGATTTAAGTGGTGGCACGTTCACCATCTCGAGTCTTGGCGCCATAGGCGGGACCGGGTTTACACCCATCATCAACGCACCCGAGGTCGCCATTTTGGGTGTCGGCAAGTCGGTAGTTCAGCCTATCTGGCAGGGCGATGCCTTTGCGCCGCGACTGCAGTTACCGCTAAGTCTCTCTTACGACCATCGAGTGATAAACGGGGTAGACGGCGGAAACTTTATGGCCACTATGACGGCACTGTTAGCAGACATCCGACGGTTGACCCTGTAGCCGACTCATCACGAATTCGCTGGACCACGCCACTGAGGTTCGGTTCGACCCTGAGATAGCGTTCTTGCCAACACGAAGAAAAAGTCACTGAGGCGATTGAGACAGGCGCCTGCTCGCTGCAGTCGATCTACCTGTGTGGCTTCAAGACGCTCCTCCCAAGCCGCTATCGCGCCCCAAACATCGGCTTCTGCGCGACGGCAGATGGTACGACATAGGTGCGCGTGTGCCGTTGGCAGGCTACCACCAGGAATAACAAACTCGGTCAACGCAGGCAGCTTGTCGTTCATCGCTTCGGTTTGCTCTTCCAGTGCGGCAAGCCCTGTCGCCAATGTGGGCGGATCGTACTCGCCGGCCATGGCCAAGACCGCGCCGATGTCAAATAACATCTGCTGTTGCTCTGCCAGCAAGCCGTCAACGCTCGCCTCGTCTATGTAATACCGCAGTAGTCCCAATGCGCTGTTGAGCTCATCAGTGCTGCCCAAGGCTCGCACCAGCGGATCGGTCTTGCTGACCTTGACGTTATTACCTAGACGGGTTTGACCCGCATCGCCGTTGCGGGTGGTCACCTTGGTGATTCGTGAAGTGTCATCGCTCATCGGCATTAAGAGGTCTCTGGTTTGTGCTGCACAGGCATAGTGCTAACCTGACGCAAATTATCAACCTGTGCGGACAGGTTACTTTTCATTGGTCGATAGATGGGGAAGAAATGCCGTCATTTGATGTGGTTTCCGAAATGGATATGCACGAAGTCCGAAACGCCGTGGATCAGGCAGTGCGAGAGCTAGGCACGCGCTTCGACTTCCGCGGCGTGGACGCGAAAATCGAACTCGAAGAAGAGAGCATATTGCTCACCGCGCCGGAGGAGTTTCAGATCGGTCAGTTGAAAGACATTTTACGCGGCAAGATGGCCAGTCGGAACGTCGACAGCAGAGCCCTTGTGCCCGGCGATATTGAGGGCGCTGGTAAGGTGAAGCGTCAGCGTTTCACCATGGCCCAAGGTCTCGACAAGGACAATGCCCGACTGGTGACCAAGGTACTCAAAGATTCCAAACTGAAAATTCAAAGTCAGATCAATGGCGACAAGGTGAGGGTTACTGGCAAGAAACGCGACGATCTGCAGGATGCCATCGCCGCGCTCAAAGACAGCGAATTGAACATCCCGCTGCAATACAACAACTTCCGCGATTAATCGCTCTTAGCGGCACTAAGCATGGCCGACGACGGCGATAGGCAAAAGCCATCGGGCGAACAAAACCGCATTCTTCGTGTGCTATTGGATCGACGTATGTTGATTTGCGTAGCCACAGGTTTTGCCTCTGGCCTACCGCTGTTTGTGGTGATGCAATTGGTGCCTGCATGGCTGCGACTCGAAGGAGTCTCGCTGACGGCAATCGGATTTTTCACCGCTGTTCAGTATCCCTATGTGCTGAAATTTCTCTGGGCGCCAGTTGTCGAGCGCTACCCTTTGACAAGTTTGGGGCGACGTCGCAGTTGGATGCTCCTTACCCAAATCGCGCTCATATTTTCGATCGGATCCTTGGGTTTTTGGCAGCCAAACGACGCGATGCTGGCAGTGGTCGTTATTTCTATTGGCTTAGCTTTTTTCAGCGCAACACAGGATATCGTGCTGGACGCTTATCGACGCGAAATACTCGATACCGATGGTGAACTTGCCCTTGGCAACACGATACATGTGCAGGCGTACCGCATTGCCGGATTGGTGCCCGGCACGCTGGGTATGATTCTCGCTGGCAGCATTGGCTGGGACCTCAACTTCATGATCATGGCGTCGTTTATGAGTGTTGGTGTGATCCTTGCGCTGGTGGTTGGTGAGCCGAAGAACGGCGCTGAACCACCACCGTCGCTTTGGCAGGCCACCGTCATACCATTCCAAGAATTTTTTCAGCGTCGCGCCCTTGGCCCAGCCTTAGCCGTACTGGCATTCATGGTGTTTTACAAACTTGGGGACAATATGGCGACGGCCTTGGCCACGCCGTTTTATCTCGACATGGGATTCTCACCAGAGACCATTGGTGTCGTAGCAAAGGGCGTGTCGCTATGGGCAGTCATCGTCGGCAGTGTGTTCGGTGCCTTCATCGTCGTGCGCATCGGGATCAACAGGGCGCTGTGGGTTTTTGGTGTGGTGCAGATGGTGACCATTCTAGGATTCGTGGTGCTGGCTCAGTCCGGCGCTGATCCATGGGTGCTTGGTATTGTGATTGCCGGTGAATACATCGGTGTGGGTCTTGGTACTTCCGCATCGGTGGCCTTTATTGCGCGGGAAACATCGCGTCTGGCGGTGGCTACACAATTCGCGCTGTTCACAGCGCTAGCGTCGCTACCTCGAGTGGTCGCCTCAAGTTTCAGTGGATTGCTGGTGGATACCATCGGCTGGATAGACTTTTTTTATCTCAGCACGCTGCTCGCCATACCCGGCATGCTGCTGCTGATCTGGGTCGCGCCGTTTAATGCTCGGTACGACACCACGCCTCAATCGAAGGGTGAGGGCGAGTAAGCTGCCACAAGTGCCGCGTTAAACGTCAGGGTTGCCAGTGATGCTCCGGGCGCACCCGGTTGCCCTTAAAACTAACGTCCTCATCGCGCAAACGCCGCTTTTGTTCGAGCATGCGACCGCTGCCTCGCGGCGCGATGGCCAACGCAGCATTTACGACCCGATGCCATGGGAGCCGGGTGTCCCTAGGTAATTTGCCCAAGGTTGTGCCAACAAAGCGGGCGTAACCTGGTAGGCCTGCAATCTTGGCAATCTGACCGTAGCTGGCCACATAGCCTTTCGGAATGCTGGCGACGACCTGCCAAATGCGTTCCGTTTTGGATAATCCGACATCTTCTTCGCCTGGCGCGTCTTGAATTGCGCCGCCGTCGCCCTCAGTTTTGTAGCTACGACGATCTGAGTGCTTCTTTATGCCTTGGTTATTGCTGTTTTTTGCCATGCCCATTCTTGAAATGTATCTGCTGATCACGGTCGCTGGCTACATTGATGCCTTGCCGACCATTGGGTTGGTGATGCTGACCGCTGTTATCGGTGTATCGCTGCTCAAACAACAAGGGCTCGAAACCCTGACTCGGGGTACACAAAAGCTGCGTGCGGGGCAATTGCCCGCTCAAGAAATGGCGGAGGGTGTATTGCTGGCCGTGGCAGGGGCCTTGCTGATTACGCCGGGCTTTGTCACTGACGTTGTCGGGTTTTTGATCCTATTCCCGCCGACTCGCGTACTGATCGCCAGTGTGCTGCTGACGAAAGTGCGTGTGCAAGGGTTTCATGGGTACTCTGGCGATGCGCCTCACACAGACCACCAAGGGCAAGACAACGGGCCTACCTCAAAAACCATTGAAGGCGAATACCAGCGCAAAGATTAGCGCGGTTCTACCGTCGCAGTTCGGCCAGCCTCAAATCGGCAAATTTTTGCCAGATTCCCGCCCAAAAGCCTTGAAAACCCATCGACTGGCTCTATTATGCTCACCGCGCTAGCACTCATGAGGTGTGAGTGCTAAGCCGTTTATTTGCCGGTTGAGGCGCCGATTTGGGGAAACTCAGGAAATGCCGAATCAGCGCAGGCAAATAATAACGAATCACATTGGAGTAACTGGGAGACCATAGTTCATGAATATTCGACCTCTACACGACCGTGTCGTTGTACGCCGGTTGGAAGAAGAAACCACCAGCGCTGGCGGCATCGTTCTTCCTGATTCTGCGACCGAAAAGCCTTCACAGGGTGAAATCTTGGCCGCTGGACCGGGCAAGGCAACCGACAGCGGCGACGTTCGCGCCCTCGACGTTAAAGTCGGCGACAAAATCATCTTCGGTCAGTACGCCGGCAGCACCGTAAAGATTGACGGTGAAGAGCTGCTGATTTTGAGCGAAGGCGAGATTTTCGGCGTTTTGGAAGGCTAGACCTTCGCCCGACTGAACACGCATGACAGTTCAACACGACTAAGAGTCAGATACGATTAAGAGGAAATAAGCGATGAGCGCTAAAGACGTAAAATTTGGAGATGACGCCCGCATTGAAATGCTGGAAGGCGTCAATGTCTTGGCCAATGCGGTCAAGGTAACGCTGGGCCCTAAGGGCCGCAACGTAGTACTGGACAAGGCCTTCGGATCACCCACGGTGACCAAGGACGGTGTTTCAGTAGCAAAAGAGATCGAACTGAAAGACAAATTCCAAAACATGGGCGCGCAAATGGTCAAGACCGTTGCAAGCCAAACTTCTGACGAGGCTGGTGACGGCACGACAACGGCAACGGTATTGGCACAAGCCATTTTGCAAGAAGGTCTTAAGTCTGTTGCCGCCGGCATGAATCCTATGGATCTCAAGCGCGGTATCGACAAAGCCGTAGCCTCTGCTGTGGAGCACATTCAAGGTTTAGCGACCCCATGTGAAGATTCCAAGGCCATTGCTCAGGTTGGCACCATCTCTGCAAACAGCGACAGCGCGGTTGGCGAGATCATCGCTGAGGCGATGGACAAGGTCGGTAAGGAAGGCGTTATTACCGTTGAAGAAGGCTCCGGCCTTGAGAACGAGCTAGACGTCGTTGAAGGCATGCAGTTCGACCGCGGTTACCTGTCGCCTTACTTCATTAACAACCAAGACTCTATGGCCGCTGAACACGATGATCCCTTCATCTTGTTGTGCGACAAGAAAATCTCGAACATCCGTGACTTGCTCCCAGTGCTGGAAAATGTCGCCAAGGCAGGCCGTCCGTTGGTTGTGATTGCTGAAGATATCGAAGGCGAAGCACTGGCAACCTTAGTTGTGAACAACATGCGCGGCATCGTTAAAGTGGCGGCCGCCAAAGCGCCTGGCTTCGGTGATCGCCGCAAAGCCATGCTGCAAGACATCGCAATTCTGACTGGCGCAACGGTTATCTCTGAAGAGGTTGGCCTGACGCTTGAAGGCGCTACGCTGGAAGATCTCGGTACCGCCAAGCGCGTGTCTTCTACGAAAGAAAACACCACCATCGTTGATGGCGCTGGTGAGAAGGACGACATCTCTGGTCGCATCAAGCAGATCCGTCAAGAGATCGAAGATACTTCGTCAGACTACGATCGCGAAAAGCTGCAGGAGCGTTTGGCCAAGTTGGCTGGCGGTGTTGCCGTGATCAAGGTTGGAGCACCAACCGAAGTCGAGATGAAAGAAAAGAAAGCCCGCGTTGAAGACGCCCTCCACTCTACCCGCGCTGCGGTTGAAGAAGGTGTGGTGCCTGGCGGTGGTGTGACCTTGGTTCGCGCAATTGCCGCGGCAGAGGCCACAGAAGGTGATAACGAAGACCAAAACGTGGGTATCGCGCTCGCGGTACGCGCCATGAGCGCGCCGTTGCGTCAGATTGCGACCAACGCAGGCGTTGAAGGTGCGGTGGTACTGGATAAAGTTTCAGCGCTTTCCGGTAACGATGGCTATAACGCGGCAACCGGCGAATACGGTGACATGTTGGCCATGGGTATACTAGACCCAGCCAAGGTTACTCGTACTGCGCTGCAGGCGGCTTCAAGCGTGGCTGGTCTGATGATCACCACCGAAGCCATGGTCAGCGAACTACCCGCAGAAGAAGGCGCTGCCGGCGGCGGTATGCCTGGTGGTATGCCCGACATGGGCGGCATGATGTAAACAGGCCTTACGTCGATAAGACCCGCGGAGCTTATCCGCGGGTTTTTTTTGCCTGAAATTTGGGCACGTTTGCGAAAGGTGCGTGAGGTACAGCGACGAATCTTGGTCAGCGCTGGTACCTGCCCAAGGGTTTAGCTATTCTTCCGCGGTATCTTTATCAATGGGCGAGGCAACGCTATGGACATGGCTTTTATCGATTATCTGACTAGGTTCGGACACGTCCTGTTCGGCATTACATGGATCGGTCTTTTGTACTACTTCAACTTCGTACAAACGGAATACTTCAAAGAAGCTGAAGCCAGTGCGCGAGTAGATGCGTTCTCCAAGCTGGCGCCCCGCGCACTATGGTGGTTTCGTTGGGCGGCATTAGCGACATTCCTCACCGGCGTTATCTTGCTGGGTTATCGTCACACCGGCCTAACCGCAGACATCACCGTCGGCGCCCTAATGGGTACGCTTATGTTTTTGAACGTCTGGCTAATTATCTGGCCCAACCAAAAAATCATTGTCGAATCGAACCAAGGTGTGCAGGCCGGCAATGAGCCGAACCCAGCGGCGGCTGCAGCGGCTCCCAAGGCTGCCTTGGCATCTCGCACCAATACCTTGTTTTCGTTGCCCATGCTCTACTTCATGGGCTCCAGTGCGCACTACGCCAGTGGCAGTTTGATGACCAACACCACAGCCGTTTGGGTGTGTGTGGCCATCGTTGCCGCGCTTGAAGCCAACGCAATCTTTGGTAAGCAAGGCCCGCTGACGACCATTCCTGGCGTGATTCACTGTGGTCTGGCGCTGACCGTCGTTCTCGGCCTCATACTCAACTATTTATAGGCCAAGAACCGCAAACGAATGCAAGCCCGCCTCCTAAATGGCGGGCTTTTTTGTTTCCGGGGCCCAACTATAATCGACGTGTGACTAGCACTTGTGAGCGCCCCCTATGGACGAATCATCAAAAGACGTTTTATCCACCGAAGAAAATGAGCGGTATCGCTCCGGTACCTCCCGGCGCGCGCCAGCTAAGGCTTCTTCATCAGGCATGGGCACGACGCTGGTGCTGGCGATCATGGTGGCGGGACTTGCCGGTGCCGGTTGGTTTATCGCCAATCAACAGCAAACCTTGCTCGCCGAGCAAAGCCGACTCGATGAGGCGAACAGCCGTTTGGCCTACCTTGAAGAGCGTTTGTCAGCCACGGACAGCGCCATGAGCCAAGAGGGCCAAGACACCAAGCAGCAGATTAACCTGTGGGAGTCTGAGATTCGCAAGCTATGGGCGATTGCTAACGAGCGCAACAAAGAGTGGATTCAGGAAAACCAATCCCAACTGAAAACGGTCAGCAGTACGTTAAACGGTATTCGTGCGAGCAACCGTGACCTCAAAGCAGCCACCGGTCGCCACGAGGAGGCGCTCAAAGTTCAGCAACAATTAATTGATCAGGTAACCAGTCTGGAGCTACAGCTGCAGCAAATGTTGCGTTCCCAGCGCGAGTTGGTCGACAAAGCCAATGTCGCCTCCCAAAGTCTGGCGCAAATTGAGGCCAGTTTGTCGCCAATGGTGAACGAAAATGCCGAGGCAGTACGCGCATTTGATGCTTTTCGCATCGCGTCTAACAGACGCATCGTGGCGCTAGAACGCCAGCTCAGTCAGATACAAAATGCTGGTCAATCCTCAGCATCGGCGAATCCACTCAGTCAGTAGCCTTGGATTCAAGATAACCGGCGATACGGGCGTCTTTTTCTTCCCATACGGAATTTACCCACTGCGCCACGCTTGATTTGAATCGGATCTCGTCGCCCTGAGTATCCAGAGGCTCAAGGGTGCGATAGCGGATGTCTAAAATGACTCGGCCGCACTTGCCTTGCAGCAGTTCCCAAAAGGTCGGCACCTCATCTGGATACACGATGGTGACATCGACCAGACCGTCTAGATGTGAATCCATACCCTGCAGGATGTAGGTAATACCACCGATTTTTGGCTTCAGCAGATGCTCGAATTGACTGCCTTGACGCTCATGCTTTTCATCGGTGCGACGGGTGCCTTCGGCGAAATTTAGGATGCTGGTGGGATGATTTTTGAAACCCTCGCAGGCGCTGAGCACATTGTCACGGTCGGCGTTGCGCAGCTCCGGGTTGTTTTTGATTTGCGCGCGGTTGACGCGCTTGACGTAAGGAAACCCCAACACGTACATCGCCTGACCAATAAAGGGCAGCCAAATAAGCTGCGACTTGGTGAAAAACTTCAGTGCTGGAATATCATCCAGCAGATACGTTTGCAGCAGTACAATGTCGGCCCAGCTTTGATGATTGCTGGTGACCAAGTACCACTTTTCGGGGGACAGATGCTCCCGGCCCTGCCAGTGAACCTCAGGTTCGATGAGTCGCAGCGTGTTGAGCATCCAACGATTCGAAGAGGTCCACCAAACGATGATTCGATCCATCCTTTGCCGGATCTGTTGCTTTTTTTCGGCTCCAGAAAACGCTAACTGTAGCCACCACAAAAACAGCACGGCGCACACCGCGATGGTAGTGATGCCAATGGAGAGGCTGGCCAAAATGCCTTTCAGTAGGTGCATAGGACTTGGCTCAAAAAATAAGCACGAATGTTGGCATCGTCGTTAAAAGGCAGCAACTGGCGTGCCGCAGATCTTTGATCCAGTCTTCAAAGTCGACCCAACAAAAGCACGCAAGCACAGCTAATGACCAAAACGCCGACCAAATTCAGCACCACGCCTTCGCGCACCATGGTCTGAATTGAGAATCGCCCGGTAGCAAAGGTGATGACATTTGGTGGCGTTGCCACGGGCAACATAAAGGCACAAGAAGCGCTCATGGCGGCGGGGATCATAAACAAGGCCGGGTCAGTACCCGCGCCAATTGCGGCGGCGGCCAAGATCGGCATCAGCAGCGTGGTAGTAGCCATATTGCTGGTGACTTCGGTAAGGAAGGTCACCGCCAGACAAATGGTGGCAATCATCAACAGCAGCGGCAGGGCGGATAGCTGCTCTAGCGATTCGCCGATACTGTTGCTCAGCCCAGAGTTAATGAAGCCTGTGGCGATGGTGATGCCCGCACCGAAGAGCAGCAACATGCCCCAGGGAATGCGCTCCGCGCTTTGCCAGTCCAGTAGACGCTCCGGCTCGCCTTCTGCGTCCTGCTTGCCGCTGGGAATGACGAAGAGTGCGATCACCGCAATGAAGGCGACCATCGCGTCATTGGCATAGGGCAGCGCCAGCCACTCGCTCCAACCGCCCCAAGGACCTTTGCGGGTCATCCACAACGCAGCAGTGATGGAAAAAACGATCAGCACCCGACGCTCGCCAGTGCTCCAGGCTTCGCTCTCAGGTAAGGCCACGCCGCCAGATTTGGATACCCCCCGGGTAATCCACAGTCCCGCAATTGGCAGCATGATCAGTACCACGGGTATGGCCCATAGCATCCACTGTCCGAACGAAATCGCGCCGCCGGTCACTTCGCTATATACCCCCATGAACACCATGTTGGGTGGTGTGCCGATGGGCGTGCCAATGCCCCCAATGCTGGCTGCATAGGCAATGCCCAGCAGCAGCGGGCTGGCCAAGCTCGGGTCGTCAGACTTTTCCAGTGCGGCGAGTGCTACGGGTAAAAGCATCAGCGTGGTGGAAGTATTGGAGATCCACATACTCAAAAAGGCGCTAGCGCACATAAAACCGAACACCAGCCTGCGCGAACTGTTGCCACCAAAGGCGCGCACCATGTACAGGGCGATACGCCGATGCGCACCGCTGCGTTCCAACGCCGTGGCTAAAATGAACCCACCAAGCATTAACAGCACCAGCGGATTGCCATAGGCGGCGCCCAGTTCCTTGGGCGTCAGCACGCCAAAGAGTGGCAACAAGGCCATGGGCAGTAGAGAGGTGGCGGGAATGGGTATGGGTTCGAATATCCACCAGATAACCACCCACAGGGTCACGGCCATCGTTACAGCGGGAGCAAATGCGCCGTCGTTCTGTGACATCAGCAAAAAAGCGCAAAGGGCGGCGAAGGGCCCAAGGTAGAGCGCCAGCATGCGCGGATTCAGGTATGGTTTTGACATCTCGGGCGAGGGTAGCCGACATGGCAGACACTTTCTATTGGTACGACTTAGAGACGACGGGCACAAATCCCAAATGGGATCGAATCGTCCAGTTTGCGGGTCTACGTACGGATCTCGAGCTCAATCCAGTAGGCGAGCCACTATGCTTTTATATGCGGCTACCCGACGATGTCCTGCCCAACCCCGACGCTTCACTGGTGACGGGCATTACACCAAACAAACTGGCGGCAGAAGGCGTAAGCGAATTCGAGGGTCTGCAAAAGATCATGCAGGAATTTAACACGCCGGGAACCTGCGCCCTTGGCTATAACAGTCTGCGCTTTGACGATGAGTTCATGCGCTACGCACTCTACCGGCATCTGCAAGACCCCTACGCGCGTGAGTACCGCAATGGTAATACTCGGTGGGACATGGTCGACCTCGTGCGCGCCTCCGGCGCACTGCGACGAGAGGGCATTCATTGGCCCGTGGACGATGCCGGACAAGCGGTCTACCGACTCGAGGAACTCACTAAGGCCAATGGCATTGATCACGGTAATGCTCATGACGCCATGTCAGATGTCTATGCAACCATCGGTATGGCTAAGCTGCTAAAGCAGCAGCAGCCGAAGTTGTTCGAGTACTACTATTCGCTGCGGCAGAAGAAATACGTCAAGGAATTGCTCGAGCCTCTGGGCGCCCGCCTGTGCGCCCACGTCTCAGCGGTATATGGCAAGGATCGCTTTAACGTCGCTCCAGTGGTGTCGTTGACGCGGCACCCAACCAACACTAACGCCATCGTGGTGGCGGATCTGGGACAAGACATCGAATGCCTGCTCGATTGGAATGAGGATGAAATTCGTCGCAAGCTGTTCGTGCCCAAGGGTGAAATGCGGGCGCCTTTGCGCGAGATCAAAATAAACCGCAGTCCCTTTGTCGCACCCTTTGAAGTGCTGACCGATGAAAACCTGCAAAAACTGTCGCTGTCGACCAAGGTCACTAAAGAACGTTGGCGGCGCCTGAAGCAACCAGCCTTGGCACAAAAAGTACGGCGGGCCTATGTACAGGACGGCATGAAAAACGAATCTGACCCCGATGCTGCGCTATACGGTACGTTTTTGCTGGACGAGGATAAGGCGCGCTCGAACCACCTCTATGCAGAAATTGACGCAGGTCGCTGGTCGAATATGGACTTTCGCGATCAGCGCTTGCCAGTCTTGGCGACAAGAATGAAGGCGCGCTCTTTCGCGCACTTGCTGGACCCAGCAGAAGCTGCAGATTGGCACGATTACGTGAAGGAAAAACTCTCCACTGAGGGAGACTGGCTCAACATCGCCGATTTCGAGCATCGCCTGACTGAACTAGAGGCGCTCGAGACCGCACCAGAGCGGCATGCCGTGTTGGCTCAGCTGCGTCAGCATGGCGATGCACTTAAGGCGAAGTATGGCTTGGCGTCAGCCCATGACTGAGATCGACACCCCAAACGACAGCGCCGTGGGTTTTCATCAAGTGAGCAAAAGTTTCGGGGCACTGACGGTGTTTGAAGATCTATCGCTAACCCTGCCCAAGGATCAGATCACCGCGATCGTGGGCACCAGCGGCAGTGGCAAGACGACGCTGCTGCAAATGATCAACGGTTTGGAGCGACCAGACCAAGGCGAGGTAGAAGTGCTCGGGCGTCCAGTGCCATACGAGAATCTCGAGTCCTATCGGCGCGGCATTGGCTACGCGGTACAGGGCGCCGGACTGTTTCCTCACCTGACCGCGGAACAAAATGTCACCCTGGTAGCGAAGCTGGTGGGCTGGTCCGAAGCAAAAAGGCGCAGCCGATTTTTGGATTTGCTGAAAACTGTCGATTTAGATGAAGACGTCGCCAGTCGCTTACCGAGGCAGCTGTCCGGTGGTCAGCAACAACGCTTGGGGATTTGTCGTGCGCTGATGCTACAGCCAGCCATTTTGCTGTTGGATGAACCGTTTTCTGCCGTCGACCCCATAACCCGGCTGGGTCTGTACGAGAGCTTTGAACAGGCGCGACAGGCCCACCCTTCGACAACGGTACTGGTCACCCACGATCTTCGCGAGGCCAGGCGCTTGGCTGAATTCATGGTTATTTTGGACGCCGGTGAGGTGGTTCAAAGTGGCGTCCCTCGGGAAGTTCTCGCAAACCCTGCAACACCCTATGCCGAGCGTTTAATCGAGAGTCAGTTATCGTGATTGCTAAGCGCATAGTCATAGGCTTATGTCTCGTCTGGTGCGCCTTGGGCAGCGTTGGGGCGGCAGCGGTGCAAACGGTTACGGTAGGCAGCAAAAACTTTGGCGAAAGCTATTTGCTGGCCGAAATAGCGGCCCAAGTGCTAGAGGCCCAGGGCTTTCGCGTGAACCGAAAGCTGGGTTTGGGCGGCACACTGATCTGCTACGAGGCCCTTAAAAACGCCGAGATTGACCTGTATCCAGAGTACACGGGCACGCTCAGCCAGGCGGTGCTGAATCTGCCGGGCAATCCTGATCGCACGCAAATTAATCAGGTATTGGCGGACCAAGGCTTGGAACTCCTCGCCGAATACGGCTTCAACAATACCTACGCCATTGTGGTTCGGGACGAACAGGCTCAGCAACTTGGGCTGCGGCGTATTGGCGACCTGCATCAGCAGAATCTAACCGCCGCCTTCAGTCACGAGTTTTTACAGCGCGAAGACGGCTGGCCGGGGTTGGCCCAGCGTTACAACCTGCAGCAGCCAACCAAGGGCATCGAGCATGGTTTGGCTTACCAGGCCATCGCCGATGGCGCCATAGATGTCACCGACGCCTACAGCACCGATGGTGAACTGCAGCGCTATCAACTGCGCATACTGCAAGACGACCTCGGTTACTTCCCGGAATACCGTGCTGCCACCCTCGTGCAAACCAGCGCCTCACCGCAGCTGCGCCAAGCCTTGGCGGGGTTGCACAACATGCTGGACGAATCTCAAGTACAAGCGTTGAATGCCAAGGTCGCACTGCAAGGGCAGAGTTTTCAGCAGGTGGCCGCCGACTTCATTCGCGCGAATGCCAGCAGGCTAGGCTTGTCTGAGCAAGACACAGCGAAAATCGAGACGCTGTCGGGGCAAAGCCCTTGGGTTGGTCAGCTTTGGGGGCACTTTATGCGTCATTTGCAGCTGACCGGCAGTGCGTTATTCGCAGCCATCGCAATAGGCCTAGGGATTAGCTTGCTCGTATATCGCCGCCAGCGTCTGGCAGAAATCGTCGTCTACCTGTGCGGGCTCATGCAGACGATTCCCTCCTTAGCATTGCTGGCGTTAATGATCCCGCTCTTCGGCATCGGCTTTTTGCCAGCGATCATCGCGCTCTTTCTCTACTCCTTGCTGCCCATTGTCCGCAATGCCATCACCGCCCTAGCCAATACCGATCCAACACTGGTACGGGTATCTGCGGCACTGGGACTCAGCGGCTGGGAGCAGCTGCGTTATTTACGCTTGCCGCTGGCTACCCCAGCCATCTTTGCGGGCATCCGAACGGCCGCGGTGATCAGTATCGGCACCGCGACGCTGGCGGCCTTTATCGGCGCTGGTGGTTTGGGCGAGCCCATCGTCGTCGGCCTGTCGCTGAACGATACCAATATGATCTTGCGCGGCGCGATTCCCGCAGCGGTGTTGGCCATTGTCGTTGAGCTAGTATTTGCGGCGCTGGAGCGAAGAGTTAGCCCGCCAAGATAACGGCAGGTGAAATTCGCATTGCGACGGCTACACTGTGCAACAGCAACGCGGGTCAGAGGAGTATTTTTGGAACCCTTACAGCGAGAGAACATTCGGCTAGCCGCCACGGTCATGATTGTGCGGGACAAACCTGCTTCGTCTGGCTCTGGCATCGAGGTCTTCATGATGAAGCGGCCGGGCAAGGGTGATTTTCCTGATCTGCATGTTTTTCCGGGCGGCAAGGTAGAGACCAGTGACTGGCAACCACAGCTTTGTCCTGACATGACAGATGTGGAGGCCAGCGAACGTCTTGGCATTGCGGCAGGCGGTTTGCGCTACTGGATGGCGGTTGCTCGCGAGTGCTTCGAGGAATGCGGTGTGTTGCTCGCTCGAGATCGACTTGGCGCCATGGGTTTTGCTGACACCCAGCGAGCAGCGCTCCAGCTCGCACGCCAACAGTTGTTAAAAGATGAAGTGTCTTGGCATGGCCTGCTGCAGGCGAGCGAGCTGACCGTCGCGGTAGATCGACTCGTCTACTTCAGCCATTGGATTACGCCCCCGTCGGTTCCCAGACGGTTTGATACGCGCTTTTTTCTTGCTGCCCTACCGGAAGGCGAGGTGGCAATAGCAGACACTCAAGAAACCATTGCCGGTGAGTGGGTTGAGCCTGGCGAGGCTTTGGCAAAACAGGTGGCTGGCGAATGGCTGATGATCGACCCCACGCTGCGCTCACTTGAAACCCTCGCAGCCTACACAAGTGTCGAGGAGGCCTTAACCGAGGTTCGTGCAGAGCGTCATGTCCGCGCCTGGACACCGCAATTGGGTAGTCAGGGTATGCAGCCTTTTCGGCCAGGATTTAGCAACGACGAGGCCACCGGCACATGAGTGATGATGATCTGACATGGCAGCACATATCGTCGCGATACGAAGAAGCTGGGCTTATGCTGTTTGAAAAACGCATCGATACCCTGCGCAATCCTCGCAACGGACAAACCTTTGATCGACTGGTGCTTGAGTCCGTCGATTGGGTCAATGTAGTGGCTCTCGATGCAGATGGTCGATCCTTGATGATCCGCCAGTTTCGCTTCGGCGTTGGATACAACACGCTCGAAACACCGGGCGGCATGGTCGACCCGGGCGAAGACAGCGGACCTGCGGCTGCTCGGGAACTGTTGGAAGAAACTGGGTACACCAGCGAGCACTGGCAGTACCTTGGCGCGGTGGAACCGAATCCCGCCTTTCACAATCACCTATGCCATCACTGGCTGGCCAAAGACGTGGTCTTATCGAAGGAACAAGATCTGGGCGACGGCGAAGCCATAGCCATTGAGTTTATGACCCAAGCACAGGTTCGAGACGCCGTGGTTTCTGGAGAGTTAAAGCACGCCCTAGCCTTGTCGGCCTTGGCGCGGGTTTTTCCGATATGGCCCATGCCCTTTGTGCAGATTGAAAACCCATCGTCGGATGTACCCACCAGTCAGGTGCAGGCGGATGCCGAGCCGTCATAGCAGGCACCCACCAGATCAGCAGTAGCCATGCACAATCAATCTACCTCCGACGCCTCCCGCCTAACCCAGCTCATCAACCACGCCATGGGCTCGGTCGTCATCGACATGCAGCCGAATGTTCAGCAAATCTGCAACACGCTAATCTCCGCGCGCCCGGACTACTTGATGTTGGTCAATGCACAGGGCCAGATTCGTTTCGCCAGCGACGCCTGTGAGGATCTCGTGGGTATCGCTGGAGCAGCCCTGGAAGATCACACCTTCGACTCACTCTTGGTAGCCGAGGATCGGCACAGCTATCAACACTTCATGAATGAGAGCGTCATTCCCCTAGCAGGCAGCTCTTTTTCTAAGTTGGGGCCGCTGGACCTGCGCGTGCGGATCGCCGGTGAGACAAAGCCAGAGGCTTTTCGCTGGGTTGCGCTGCGGATCGCTTCAGTAGATTTGCTGCGAGGATCGAATCAACAACACGCACTGTTTTTCTTCAGCCTGATGGATATCACCCACCGCGAGCAGGAGGAAGAGCGGATACTCAGGCAACTGAACTTTGACGCGCTCACAGGTTTGCCCAGCCGTTACAACATCATGTCGACAGTGGAAAAGCATATCGAGCTGAGCGACGAGGGGGCGCCATTCGTCTTTGTGTTTTTCGACTTGGATCGATTTAAAACGGTCAACGACGCCCTCGGCCATCGCATTGGCGATGAGTTCCTCTCGTCTATCTGTCAGCGATTGAATCGTTGGCTGGACAACGCCCATATCTTCGCGCGCTTTGGTGGTGATGAGTTCATCCTCTTCTTGCCGTCGATGAGCGACCTTGAGGAAGCAAAAGCGCTGTGTTTGCGAGCACTGGACTTGATGCGTGAGCCCATGGATGTCGTGGGCTATACGCTGTCTTGTGGCGCGAGCTTTGGTTTGGCGCGTTACCCAGACCATGGCACCACCATCGATGCCCTGATTCAGGCCGCAGATACCGCCATGTACCACACGAAAATCTTGGGCACCGGTGGCTGCGCCGTATTCGATGAGTCCATGAATGCAGAGCGTTTTTCACAAATCGAGCTGGAACAGGAAATGCGCGAAGCGCTGGCGCAGCAAGCCTTTCTGGCTTTTTATCAGCCCTGCGTCGACTTGGTGACCGGAGAGATCGTTGCAGTAGAAGCGCTAGCGCGGTGGCAGCACAAGCGGCGCGGGCTACTAAACCCCCACGACTTTTTGGCCTTGGCCAATCAGGCAGGCTTGGTGGCAGAAATCGATGCACAGGTACAACAGTCAGCGCTGCAACAAGCGGCTGCTTGGCGAGACGCGGGATTTGACCTGCTGCTATCCATTAACTGTTCCTCAGTGCAAATTGAGAGCGCAGACTTCTTGCCAAAGATTGAGTCCATGTGTGCTGCGGCTGGCTATCCACTCGAGCGGCTGCAGCTTGAAATTACTGAGCAAACACTGGTTCGTCAGGTGGAGCTTGCTGCTGCAAATATTCAGAGCCTGCGCGCCAAGGGTGTCAGGGTGGCCATTGATGACTTTGGCATGGGCTATTCATCGCTTACCTACCTGCGTCAGTTTCCAGTCGATGTGCTCAAAATTGACCGGACCTTTATCCAAGACATACAGACCCTTGCGCAGGCGCGAGTTGGCGTAAGTCTTGCCGACGCCATAATCGCCATGGCGAAGAGTCTGGGGCTTGAGCTGATCGCTGAAGGCGTCGAATACTCCGCGCAGATCAGCTACCTGCGCCAACAAGCTTGCGATATGGCTCAAGGCTACTTGTTCAGCGAACCCTGCGATGCGGCGCAAATGCAGCGCCTGATGGATCAGGAGGGCTTCGCGCATTTGTTGGAGGCAGCCCTACCAATCGAAAAGGTCTAGCGCCTCATCGTTTTTCGTTGTCGTGCTTGCGCCAATAAATTGAAGTTGTTGGAGTTTTGGCGAGTTTCTAAAGCACCTGCGAGGCGATAGCCGTATAGTAACGCTCTCTATTTTTCCATGGATCAGTCGGTGAAAGGATTTACGACCAAAATCGTACACAGCGATCGGCAAGACACGATTGAGCACGGGTCATTGCATAAACCGATACATGCCAATGTGGCCTACGGGTACGAGGATGCACGCGACCTTGCCGCAGTATTCCAAGGCGAAAAAAGCGGCTATAGCTACGGCCGACAGGTAAATCCAACGGTCACAGCGCTGGAGTCGAAAATCACCACGATGGAAAACGGCCTGGCTAGCGTTTGCTTCGGCACCGGTATGGGCGCCATCGGCACCACGCTGTTTTCGCTGTTGCGCTCCGGCGACCATATGGTTTCCAGCGCCTTTCTCTTTGGTAACACCAACAGCTTGTTCAATACCTTCGGCAAGATGGGCATCGACGTCAGTTTTGTCGACGCGACATCGGTCGATGCCGTGGCGGAAGCGGTTACCGAAAACACGCGACTGGTGTTCGTTGAAACCATCGCCAACCCACGAACACAAATTGCCGACCTACAGCAGATCGGTGAGTTTTGCGCCCAGCGCGGCTTGGTTTACGTGGTCGACAACACCATGACCTCACCCTATTTGTTCCAGCCGAAAAGTGTTGGTGCCAGCCTAATCATCAACAGCCTAACTAAGTACATTGGTGGCCACGGCAACGTGCTCGGCGGTGCAGTGACAGAGACTGGTCGTTACGACTGGGCGGTGTTTCCCAATATTTATTCTGAGTATCAGCGCGGCGAACCAGCCAAGTGGGGTATTACCCAAATTCGCAAGAAAGGCCTGCGTGATCTTGGCGCTAGCCTAGGGCCAGAGGCCGCTCATCATGTTGCCATGGGTGCGGAAACCTTGGCCTTGCGTGTACAGCGTCAGAGTGAAAACGCCATGGCCATGTGTGAGTTTTTGCATGCACACCCCAAAATCAAGAAAGTCTATTACCCGGGCCTCGCCGAACATCCGCAGCATGCAAGGGCGGGTGAGCTTTTTCGTGCCTTTGGTGGCTTGTTCAGTTTTGAGCTGCAAAGCGATGTCGATCTCTGGGAGTTTCTAAACCGTCTGCAGGTGATCGTGAAGTCCAGCAACCTCGGCGATAACCGCACGCTGGCGATACCCGTTGCGCACACCATCTACTTTGAGATGGGGGCAGAGCGGCGTGCCAGCATGGGAATTGATGAATCGCTGATCAGAATTTCAAGCGGGATTGAAGACAGCGAGGATTTGTTGGCGGATATTTCCGCGGCACTTGAATAGGAGTAGCAATGAGTCGTTTAGCAGAAAAAGTGGCAGTCATTACCGGTGGCGCCGGTGGCATCGGCATCGCGGCGGGAAAACGTTTCGCTATTGAGGGCGCCCGGGTGTTGCTGGTAGATCTCGATGAGAAAGCGCTGGCGGATGCCTGCGCCGAGATCGGCGGCAATGCGGTGAGTTACCTAGTGGCTGATGTAACCCAAGCCGACGACAATGCGCGCATGGTAGAAACCGCTACCCAGCGCTATGGCGGCGTCGATATCTTTTTGGCCAATGCAGGTATCGAGGGCGATGTGACCTCGCTGCTGGATTATGACGAGGCGCGCTTCGACCAAGTCATGGCAGTGAATGTGAAGGGGCCATTCCTCGGGCTGCGCGCTGCAGTGCCCGCCATGCGCTTGCGCGGTGGTGGCAGCATCATCATCACCTCGAGTATCGCTGGCGTGCGCGGCGCCCCGTCGCTTGCCCCTTACGCCACCAGTAAACATGCCGTAATTGGCTTGATGAGGTCGGCCGCTAAGGAATTTGCCGCCGAGGGCATTCGGGTCAATACGGTGAACCCATCGCCGGTGCAGACACGCATGATGCGCTCGATTGAAGAAGGCATTCGGCCTGATGATCCCGAGGCTGTGCAGCAATCTATGGCGGCAAATATTCCCATGCAGCGTTACGCCGAACCAGAAGACATCGCCAATATCATGCTGTTTCTTGCCAGTGATGAAAGTCGCTTCATGACCGGCGCAACTTATTTTGCAGACGGCGGCAACACGGCTTAAAGTCTCGCCCTTTCTTCGCGCCGCAACATCAGCACCCCAGTGCTGGTGGGCAACTGAAAAGACAAAAGACTGAGAGAGGAAGAGATTGATGGCCGAGGCCTTACTTGCAACCGAATTAAATCTACCCAACAAGCGCACCGGCAAGGTCCGCGATTTATATGACGTAACGCTGGATTCCGGCGATGAGGCGCTGCTGATCATCGCCACCGATCGCATCAGTGCCTTTGACGTTGTGATGCAAAACGGACTACCCGGCAAGGGTGTGGTGCTGACGCAAATCTCTAAGTTTTGGTTCGACCACTTTGCGAGTGAGATCAACCATCACTTAATCAGTACCGATGTCGCCGATGTGCCCGGTCTCACCGATGCCGAGCGCCGCTCGCTAACGGGTCGCATCATGCTGTGTCGTAAAACCGAAGTTGTGCCCATCGAGTGCATTGCGCGTGGCTACATCACCGGTAGTGGCTGGAAGGACTATCAAAACAGCGGCGCGGTATGCGGTATTGAACTGCCAGCGGGTCTGCGTAACTCGGATCGTTTGGCCGAGCCACTGTTCACGCCGTCCACTAAGGCGGTCGATGGGCACGATGAAAACATCAGTTTCGCCGAAGGCGCTGAAGTCGTCGGTGAAGAACTGATGCAGTGGCTAGGGGAGAAAACTCTGAGCCTTTACAGCGCTGCCAGAGACTATGCCGGTGAACGCGGCATCATCTTGGCCGATACCAAGTTTGAATTTGGTCAGCTCAATGGCTCCGGAGAGCCGTTGTTGATTGATGAGATCTTTACCCCAGATAGCTCGCGATTTTGGCCAGCAGATGATTGGGAGCCGGGCCGGGAGCAAGTGAGCTTCGACAAACAGATCGTGCGCAATTACTTAGAAACGGTTGTCGCCAGTGGCGCATGGGATAAGACCGCACCGGGGCCAGAGCTGCCAGCCGAAGTGACCGAGCGCGCCATCGCTCGCTACTTAGAGGCCTACCACCTGCTAACCGGCGAGCACCTGACGCTGTAGGTGCTGCAACCCGCAAGAGATAGTGGACGCCAGTTACCGTGAGCCGTCGTTGATGGGTCGCGATTAGTCGTGGATTGGCAAACCTATAAGCGGCTTTGCGATCAGCCCGATTACTGGTCGGCTTGGATGATCGATCAATGTTGTCAGCTGCTGCAGGCCAGCGATGTCCCCGAGGCCCTTGCAGTAGCGCAGACATTGCAGAAGGATCAAAAAAAGCCCTGCCTGCCTCAACCCGCAGACCACACCGGCGATAGCCGCACGCAGATGTTCCAAGTAACGATCACGCTGGAGCAGTGTCAATTGCTGCTTAGCGTCACCGAGCAAGCCGCATGCAAAAGGGCGTTTAGCCAAGACACTCAGTCCCGCGGGCTTGGCGGCTTTGCCCAGGCCTGCGAAGAATTGATACGGTGGCGGGCTGAGTAGTACTGGGGACAGGGTATGACTAATGATCAGTCGTTATCGGGCAGGGGCGCGTTTAAGAAAATCCTCATCGCCAATCGTGGTGCGATTGCCGCCCGTATCGTGCGCGCCTGTCGTGAGCTTGGCATGCCAAGCGTTGTGGTCTACACCTCGGTGGACGCCATGGCTCCCTATGTGGCAAATGCCGATGAAGCTTACCCACTGACTGGGCTGCGTCCCAACGACAGTTATCTAGACCAAGACCAGCTCATGAGCATTGCCGAGCTTAGCAAGGCCGATGCGGTGCATCCCGGCTATGGTTTTTTGTCGGAAAACGCCACCTTTGCGCAGCGCGTGATTGATGCCGGTATGCACTTTATTGGCCCGGCCCCAGCGTGGCTGGATCGCATGGGCGATAAGGTAAATGCCCGTCGTCTGATGGCCCAGCAGGGCATGCCAACCTTTGCGGGCAGCGACCTAATCACCGATGTTGATAGCGCTCGCGAGGCCGCGCAGCGCATTGGTTTTCCCCTAGTAGTGAAGCCGTCCGGCGGTGGCGGCGGCATGGGCATGCAGGTGGTCGCGCATATGGGGGACCTTGAGACTGCCCTTGCACAGGCGCAAGCGGTTGCTGACGCGGCCTTCGCCAACGGTGGCCTGTATCTAGAACGCTGGATCGAAAAGCCTCGCCATATCGAGTACCAAATTCTTGCTGACGAACACGGCAATGCCATGCACTTGTTTGAACGGGAATGTTCGGTGCAGCGCCGTCATCAAAAGCTTATTGAAGAAAGCCCTGCCCCGGGTATCGATACCGCGGTGCTGCGCGAGCAAGCCCAGCGTGGCGCGGATATTTGTGCGCAGCTTGGCTATAACAACCTCGGCACCATGGAAACGCTTTACAGCGACGGCGACAGCGGTTTTTTGGAAATGAATA
>ERZ802830.664-NODE-664-length-34201-cov-9.51256_pt1 | contig 34201 bp, 31 predicted proteins | sample MGYA00345654_ERZ802830 | MGnify/ENA primary metagenome ERZ802830 (study PRJEB30503, sample SAMEA104212375) | marine metagenome | biome: Westerlies Biome; feature: [SRF] surface water layer (ENVO:00010504) within the epipelagic zone...; material: water... | reverse complement strand
GCCCCTGATTCGACGCCAGGAACTGGTGCCGGTAGCCCGCGTGGTGACCGAACGATCTCCCTACCTCGTCCGTGATGACCAGGGCGAGATCCTGGTCGAGGTGGTCGACGATTGGGTAGCCCTGGAGGGTTTCGACATTGACCGACCGCCGGCGACCCGCTTTCACGAGGTCGAAGTGGAGTTGGTCGCGGACTCGAAACAGGCTCAGCGGGTAGCGCGAAGTATCGCGTCAGCCCTTCGTGATGCGGGTGCACAGCCGAGCACGGTGAGCAAAGCCGCGTCCGCCGTTGGTAGACGGGCAGGGGACCCGCCAGACGTACCGATCATCTCGCCTCCTGCGACCGACAGGCCGGCGGTCGATGCCCTTCAATACATCTTTGCCCGGCACGTCAACAGCCTGCTCGAAGCAGACGTTGCTGTTCGGCGAGGACTCCCCGATTCGGCACATCGATTGCACGTCGAATGTCGACGGCTGTTCAGCATTCTCCAGACTTTCGCGCCGATCCTTGATCCAGACACCGTGGCTTTTCTGTGTGAAGAACTTTCCTGGGTGTCGGCAGAACTCGGTGAAGTTCGCAACGCCGAGTTTCAGTCGGCCCGATTATCGGCAATGACGGAAGATCCCGCTGCCAGAGAATTCATCGCACAAGCTCTGGACGCTCGCGTGCAGGCGACGAGATCCGGGGCGCTCGCTGCCTTGCGAAGCGACCGGCACGTATTTCTTCTGGAGGACTTGATCATCATGGTCGCCGAACCGCCGGTCACCGTCGATGGATTCGCACCCGCGAAGAAGACCCTTCGACGATGCATTGGACTCTCCTGGCGAAAGTTGTCGTCCGCCGTCGGCGCCGCACACGCACGTGGCGATGATGCCCTGTGGCACAAGATTCGACGGCGAGCCGAGCGGACTGCCTTCGCCATGGACTCGGTGGCCCCGATTCTCGGTCCCGAGTACTCCGAGCTGGCAGCCAGCCTTCGCGCGGCGTCCGATTCATTACGTGACGAGCAGGATTCAGCGATCTCGGTGGAATGGCTGCGCGACATGTCGGCATCCGCGCCGGGCGCTATCGGGTTCTGCCTGGGTGCGCTGGCATCGGAGATCTCTCGGGGTGATGCGGCACCCCGGAGTGCCTTCACCGAGGAATGGCCGTCTATGGATCGTCATGCTCGCTCGCTGAAACTGGTGCGGCGATGACCGGAACCGGGCAGGAAGCCTCCATCCGCGCCGCCGGGGTTGTGGTCTTGGATTCTCCGGCGGAGGCGACGGAGCGTCGCTTCCTCGCTGTCCATCGACCGCACCGTCACGACTGGTCACTTCCGAAGGGCAAGGTTGATCCAGGGGAAACAACCCCGTGCACCGCCGTTCGAGAGTGCGACGAGGAAACGGGGTATCGCGTCGTTCTCGGTGCCCGTCTTCCCTCCACGCACTACGTCTCCGGCGATGCACACAAGTCCGTGGACTACTGGGTCGGCCACGTTCGAGCAGACGAAGGGTTTGCCCCGGACGAAGAGGTCGACGAAATCCGTTGGGTGCCCGTTTCTGAAGCATCGGCGTTCTTGACTTACTCCGACGATGCGGCAATCGTGCGCCTCGCCGCTGGAGCGCCCTCCACCACTCCCCTCATCATCCTGCGTCACGCAAAAGCCATCAGACGTGGCGATTTCGACGGGGGCGACGACGCGGATCGTCCGCTTTCCGGTCGTGGTCGGGGGGAAGCGAAGACGCTCGTGAACATTCTGGATGCTTATGGAATCGAGCGCGTTTATTCGTCGCCGTTCAAGCGGTGCATCTCGACTGTTTCACGGTTCGCGAAGACGATCGATACGAAAATTCACCTCGAACCCGCGCTCGGTGAATCCGGTCATGAGTCCGATCCCGAGGCGACGGCGGCGCGCGTGCGTGAACTGCTTGATTCCCCGGCGCCCACCGTGCTCTGCACGCACCGACCCGTGCTACCCACCGTGATTTCTTCCCTGGGACGTTCTCTCGGACTCACCGAAACCGCGATTCACGATGATCTGAGTTGGGACTCCCGGCTCGCGCCCGGCGCCATGATCGTTGTCCATCGAGAGCGGACGGACGCAGGCCCCCGGGCGCTCGCGGTGGAGCAGCATCAACTAGCCCGGTAATCAGCCCACCGCTACGTAAGCAACCGACTTCTTCTTCGAACCCGACGGTCGGACAACGGTCACCCGGACAGCACATAGGCCGGATGTGCGACCCCGAACAAATCGTGGCTCCTTCTTCGATCCCCTCCGCAGGCACACCTCCGTCGATGCGGGGCGCACCTCCAGCCACACATCGTCCTTCGCGGTCACCTTCAGGCCAGCCCACTGCGCGAGACGTTTGGGCCTGAGTCGCGTGCCGACCGACGTCACTCCATCGACGCTGACCACGGCGAGAGGGTTGGCGGAGGCTTCGCTACCCGATGAGTAGATCGCTGTTACGACAACCTCGTACAAACGGCCTGCGTCGACATCCTCGATGACACACACGCGCGCGGACCCATCGACAACACACGAACGACTTCCCGGAGTCGTCACCACGCGATAACCCACCGGCAGCGGTGCCGCCACCGGGGCTTTCCAGTCAACGAGAAGACGTTCGCCCGCGATCGCTGCGACTTGAACCTGCTGCGGGGCGTCGACGGGCCCACTGAGCGAAGGCACGTAACCGCCCATCCACGAGACGAACGTCGTCAATCGGGTGAATATCCCCGGGTAGTCCACCCGACCGCATTCGAATCCAACGCTCGTGACACCCGCGAGTACAGGCGTTCCCTCCACGTCGACGACGAGTGGGCTTCCGCTATCACCCTGGCACGCGTCGATTCCCCCGGTCGGTACCCCTGCGCAGATCTCCACAACGCCGTCGAAGCTCGATCCGTAACTGCCGCAGTCACCCCGGTCCGGGCTCCCGAGAATTTGAATCTGGGCCGCCCGCAATTGATTGGAAGGGTCGCCTTCGAACTCGGTCGAGCCCCAGCCAGAGATTGTCGCCGCCGTTCCCACCGGCGGCCACGCGTTCGGGTCCTGACTCACCGGGACTCGGATGGGCGCAACACTCGAACCGAACGCCAAAGGCTCGGCGAGTCGCAGGAGTGCTACGTCGTTGCGGTAGGCAGATGCGTCCCAATCCGGATGGACGACAATCTCCACCACCATCGCTCGGTTTCCCGCAGATCGACCGCGCAACGTGCTGGTTCCGACGTGCACATCCAGGCCGTCTGGACTCGCCCCTACAACACAGTGAGCAGCCGTCACGATCCACTGACTGTCAATAATCGATCCACCGCACAACCGGCTATCGGGCGCAACAATGACGAGTGCCTGCCAGGGGTGCGCCTCGATAGTGGTCGGGGATCCGCCCACGACGGCAGAGGCATCTCGTGCAGGACTGACGATCGATGCGAGGAACACGGCAACGAGCAGCGTGAGGACGTGAGTCGCACGGCTATATTTCCGCAAGCCGTTCATGTGGCGTTAACTCACCTTTCGTTCTCCGGTTCCACACTCGTTCTAATATCGAAATGAGTGTCGCCACACACCCGCACAACATCTACGAAGGGACCGGAAAGCCTGTGCACCAAGATCAGGATCAACCGGTACCCCGCGACACCATGATGCATCATGAGGTTCAGGTGCGACGTGTGCAGAGGCACTTCCTCCAATCCGTCTGCTCGTGCGGCTGGCTCGGCGCCGCCCGTCGATCCTCCTCTCTGGCGGCAGAAGAAGGTCAAGATCACGCAATCCTCTTCGACGGGGCATTCACGGGTATTCCTTCCGAGGGAGCCGAGTAGTTCGCCGCTCTGGGGTAATCCGTCACAGGTGCCGGCTGTCGTGTCAGTCGATGACTGATCCCTAGGCTTCGGTGCCATGCAAAGGGCACATCCGACCGGCGACGACGCCGCCATCTCGTGCGGTTGCCGCCTGGCATGAGCGATCTCGTCGAGCCACTCCCCGGAGTTCCATTGGCGGCTCGCCGTTCTTTGTGGGTGGGCTACACCCTCTACCTTCTCGGAGCGTTCACATTCGCCATCAACGGCTCCGTATCGAAAGCCATCCTGCTCAGCGGCATGGACGCTGCTCGCCTTTCCCAACTGCGCGTGACCGGGGCTTTCGTGATTCTTCTCGCCTTCATCGTCATCTCTCGCCCACGGCGCCTGGTGATCCATCGCTCAGAGTGGCCGTTCCTGATCGCCTACGGGATTCTCGGCGTCGCAATGACGCAGTACCTGTTCTTCGTTGCACTGCGTTACTTGCCCGTCGGCGTCGCGCTGTTGATCGAATTCACTGCACCTGTCTTCGTGGCGCTGTGGTTCCGCTTCGCTCTTCGAGAGCCAACGCGACGGACCGTGTGGCTGGCTTTGACCGTCGCGCTTGTAGGACTCGCACTCGTGGCGGAGGTGTGGCGCGGCTTCTCTTTCGAGGTGATCGGCCTGTTGGCCGCTCTCGGAGCGGCACTCGCGCTCAGCGCCCACTACTTGATTACCGATCGACAGATGCGACTACCGGAACCGCGCGACCCCGTGTCATTGACCATGTGGGGTTTCGGCTTCGCATCGTTGTTCTGGGTCGTCGTTCAACCGTGGTGGAGCTTTCCCTGGTCCGACTTGTCCGGTACCAGTTTGGAAGATCTCGGAGCACCTCTCGGCGATCAGCCGCTGTGGGGCCTGTCCTTATGGATGATCGTGATGGGAACGGTGGTTCCGTTCTGGCTGGTCGTGGCATCGATGCGCCATCTCCGCGCTTCCCAAGCGTCCGTCATCGGATTGACCGAACCGCTGCTAGCGATTCTTATCGCGTGGCTCGTTCTCTCGGAGTCCTTGGGCATCGTTCAACTCATCGGTGGTGCACTCATCCTGACCGGGGTGGTCTTAGCGGAACGTTCTCGGCAGCAGCGCTGAGTATTCTGACCTCGTGCCGAATCCACGTTCCCCTGATGCAGAGGGAGTGTGTTTTCCCCTCGGGGGGGACGGCCGACGCAGCACATCCGCCACCGGTCGAGCGGTTTTCGCCGACTCCATCCGCGCCGTCGATCCGGCAATCGCGGCTCGCATCGAACACACCCGCGACTGGCGCAAGGGGTACATCGCTCCCTTGCGAGACATAGTTCTCGCCGCTGCGCAGTCGCCGGATAACGCGGTCTCCATTTCCCGGCATGGCCTCGAATCGGCACAGCAGCGCTTCACCTTTCGGCGCGACAAGGAAGAAATGTCCCTACCCGAGGCAATGGAGAGATTCAGCGAACGAGGCTTGGCTTCGGTCACGGTGCGCGGGCGAGCAACCCCCGAGGAAGAGATTTCTGTCCCCTACAAGGGCGGCCGGCTTTTTGGAAGTGAACTCCGCCGACAGGTCGACTCATGGGTCGCCAACGGAATAGCCGAACCATCGTTTGCCGATGCGATACACCTCGTTCTGGACAACCCAGACTGGATGGACTTACGAGACGTCGACATCGCCCTGCTCGGCGCCGGTGCAGAAATGGCACCGACTCGCTCCTTGTTGCGCTGGGGCGCCCGGGTTCACGCCATCGATCTTCCCCGCCCTGGGATCTGGGAACGACTGACAGCCATTACACGGAGCACAGCCGGCAGCCTCCGCATACCCATCCCGCTCGACGCCCAGGGCCAGCCACCTTTCGTCGTCGAGGGTGACGTGCACCCAGACGACGATGCGACGATCTGCAGCGCAGCAGGCGTCGATCTCGTTACCGCTGTGCCAGAGGTGCGGACATGGCTGGCAGAGATTAATCAGCCGTTCGTGCTTGGCACCTACGCCTACGCGGACGGCGCCCAACACGTACAGATCTCCGGGGCGAGCGATGCAATCGTCACCACCCTGCTGCAACACCGAGACGACATCACGCTGGCCTATTTGGCGACCCCCACTGATGTGTTCGTCGTTCCTGCCGAGTGCGTTGAAGAGAGCCGTCGACGCTGGCAAGGCCGCGGGCTCGGCGGTCTCCTCCAGGCGCCTCTTCGCATTGCGAGGCAGTTCGAGCCGAACTACCCGCAGATCTATTCGACACCGAGCGGTGAACAGGTCGGCCTGAACGATTCGATCATCCCCCAGCAAGGCCCTAACTACATACTCGCGAAGCGGATTCAACGGTGGCGAGCTCTCGCCGCTCGCGCCGACGGCGTCCCTGTCTCCTTGAATCTCGCGCCCGCGACCCGAACCCGCTCCGTTGTTCGCAACCGAGCACTCGCGGCGGCGTACGCCGGGGCCGATCGCTTCGGGGTCGAGGTATTCGATCCGTCCACGTCGACGACGCTGATGGCCGCAATGTTGGTGCATGACCTTCGCAACCCGACGTCGAGCGCCCATCCCGCAACCCCGTTGTCCAACCCGATGAATCTCTTCACCGAGGGAGCGAACCACGGCGGACTGTGGCGGGCCGCCTACGCACCTCGATCGGTGCTGGGCGTCGCCGCTCTGCTGGGAATGTTCGAGTCCCGCGCCTGACCCACACAACAGACGGAACCCGCGCGGCTGGGGGGGTTGACGCGCGGGTTCCTGGGGTATGCCGTGCATACCGATCGCCGCCGGGGGAGGCGGCGGGATCATTCTGCTGAACTTTCAACCGTCGAGGGTGTCATTTCACCCAAATTCCCAACCTGGGCCCTGATTGCGGGCGCTTCGAAACCAAGCGCTTCGACGACATGACGCGTGCCGGCCTGGCGCCCGCATCACGCGTAGAGGGCCTCCCGCGCCTGCCGATACTGCTCCCGCACCTGGGCGGCCGGTTGTGGATCACGAGAGACCGTCTCGCCGGGCCGTACGTCGCTCCATGCGGGTTGTTCCCCGCCGCGCAGAATCCATGCCGCCTGCCGGGCCGCGCCGTCGGCAACGTACTCACCAGCAGGAGGTATCTGCACCGGGACGCCCACGAGCGTGGCTGCGATATCTGCCACCGCCGGATTCGACGCAGCACCTCCAACTACGAGTACCCGGCTCGGCTGAACACCCACATCGACGAGCGCGTCGACCGCGTCGGCAAGTCCGCCGAGCATTCCCTCGATGGCCGCCCGCGCGAGATTCTGCGGTGTCAGATTCTCCCGACTGATGCCGTGAAGAGATCCGCGAGCACCGGGCAGATTGGGGGTTCGTTCCCCATCGAAGTACGGGAGCATGACGAGTCCGCTCGCTCCGGGTTCAGCGGCGAGCGCCAACGCAGCGAAGGAATCCATGTCAACGCCGAGGAGTTCAGCGGTGCTGGTGAGGATGCGCGCGGCGTTCAGTGTGCACACCAGAGGTAGGAAGACACCGGAGGCATCAGCAAAGCCCGCGACCAGCCCGGTGGGGTCTTTGGTCGGTTGACTCGATCCCGCGAACGCGGTACCTGATGTTCCTAGGGACACCACGACGTCGCCGGGAGCGATTTCCAGAGCGAACGCTGCGCCCATGTTGTCGCCCGTTCCTGGACCGATGGCGATCGGTGACGATCCGTTGATTCCGAGGAAAGACCGGGCGCGACCACCCACCTCCCCAACGGTCTCATCCGGCCCGGCAACGCGCGGGAGTTGCACGTCTTTTCCGAGAGCCAGCTGCATCAGATCGCGCCGGTACTCGCCCTCGATTGGGGACCAGTAACCCGTGCCACTGGCATCACCCCGGTCGGTGGTTGCCGCATGGGGCTGATCGGCGAGCATCCATGTCAGGTAGTCGTGCGGGAGCATGATGGTCGACGTTCGTTCGGCGTTGTCCGGCTCGTTTCGAGCCATCCATCGCACTTTGCTCACCGTGAAGGCCGCAACAGGGACGCTGCCTACCGCCTCGGCCCACATGGCCGGGCCACCCAGTTCGGTCACCAGGTCGCTCGCGTCGGGAGCCGACCGAGTGTCGTTCCACAACAAGGCGGGCCGAACAACATCACCACTCTCGTCCAAGGCGACCATTCCGTGCTGCTGCCCGGCGATCGAGATGGCCGAAACACCGTCGAGCAGTCCACCCGAACAGGCCGCACCGAAAGCCGTCCACCATTCCTCAGGGGCGACTTCGGTGCCGTCCGGATGCGATGCACGCCCCTCGCGAACCCACGCTCCGGTGTCGGCCTCCCGGACCACCACCTTCACCGATTGGGTTGAGGTGTCTACACCGGCTACGAGGGATTGATCAGTCACGTGGGAACCGTGCCACAGATCGCTCGTCACTGGGCACGGTCCTGAGGAGTTCTAGGGGAAAACTTGTAGGACGACTTATGACTTTGTAGCCTTGCGCTATGGCTTTCTCCGCGTCCCCAACAGCCGAACAGATCGCCCAAGGGATCCGCCAGCGGGTCCTCGCACACGTACTCGCCAACAACGGCGGCTATCTCAGCCAGGCGTGCTCGTCGGCAGAACTACTCGCCTCGCTCTACGGGAACGTCCTGAACTTGGCTTCCACCGACGGGCCCTTGCACCCGGCGGACTTCGACGCCGTACCAGGACCCGAGGCGCCGCGGATCTCCGGCGGCATCTTTCACGGGGAGCCCGGTCCCGACCTCGACCGACTCATCATCTCCCCTGCGCACTACGCCCTGGTGGTCTACGCAGCACTCATCGAGGCCCGTCGCCTGGACGAGGCCGCTCTCGATCAATTCAACAAGGACGGATCGACCGTCGAAATGATCGGAGCCGAGCACTCGCCCGGTTTCGAAACAACGACCGGTTCCCTCGCGCAAGCACTGTCCACCGCGGGGGGAATCGCCCTCGGCCGGAGGTTGAAGGGTGAGACGGGGCGCACCTTTGTTTTCATGAGCGACGGTGAGTTCCAAGAAGGCCAGACGTGGGAGGCGATCCAGGCACTCGCGTTCTACGGATTGGATTCGGTTCGCGTCGTCGTCGACGTCAACAGAGCCCAGTGCGACGGCCCCATGGACTCGGTCATGAACATCGAACCTTTGGCCACGAAGATCAAGGCGTTCGGCGCGAGCGCCGATTCGGTCGACGGACACAACATCGCCGCCCTCACCCACGCCTTGGAACGGCCCACCGGGCGCCCGCACTTTGTTCTGGCCTACACCGACCCCGTTCGCGGTGTGCCGCTGATGAACGAGCGCCGACCGGTGCTGCACTACCTGCGTTTCACCGGCCATGACGAGCGTGCGAAGTATGAGGAGTTCTACGAAGCTCTCGTCTCCACCGAATCGGTCTCGTCGTCGGGCGGTCAGGCATGAGCACACGTTCGAACATTGAGATCGTGACCCGTCCCCACGTGGACAACTTCATCAACTGGTCCGCCGATAAACCCGAGGTTCTCGTTCTCAGCGCAGACTTGACCAACTCCTGCGAGGTGGGCAAGTGGCGAGACACCTACCCCGACCGATTCTTCTCCATGGGAATGGCGGAGCAGAACATGCTCAGTTTCGCCGCGGGTCTGGCGCGGGAAGGCTTCGAGCCCTGGCTTCACACGTTCGCGGTCTTCCTCTATCGCCGCCCGCTGGATCAACTGCAGATGTCCGTGGCCTACCCCAACCTCAAGGTTCGACTTGTGGGCTTCCTTCCCGGCATCACCACTCCCGGGGGCGTCACCCACCAAGCCATCGACGATGTGGCGGTCATGCGCACGATTCCCAACATGACGATCGTGGAAACCGGCGATGCGACCGAAGTCGAATCCGTCGTGGACGTCGCCCACGCCGTGGACGGGCCCGTCTACGTCCGCATGCTCCGCGGTGAGGTTCCGCGATTGTTCCCGGCGGACGAACCGATGCAGTTCAACCGGGCGCGCGTCCTCAGTCTCGGCGGAGACGCTCTCGACGCGCCGGCCGAACTCGTCGTACTCACCTCCGGAATCCTGACCGAGGAAGCCCTGCGCGCCATTCCCGCGCTCCGCTCAGCAGGCGTGTCGGTGTCCCATCTTCATGTGTCCACCCTGAAGCCCTTCACCGATCCGACCATCGTCACTGCGCTGCGATCGGCGACTGCAGGGGTCATCACCATGGAGAACCACTTGACCACCGGCGGCCTCGGGTCGGCCGTGGCGGAGGTCATGGCGGAGAACTCGATCGCCACGCCTTTGCACCGAATGGGCCTGAGAGATACGTACGCGCATGGAGCGTCTCAGCCTTATCTGCTCGCCGAGTACCACCTCGATGCCCTGTCGCTGGTGCGAGTGGCCGAGAACGTGCTCGATCGACCTCTCGGGGTCTCTGCTTCGGATCTCACCAAGGTGCGCGTCGCCGCCACGCACAGCAACGCGAAGGTCGAAGCGCTGTGACCGCAGCCGCATCCGGCGACCTCATCGAAATCGACTACCGGATCACCGCCGAGGACCCCCGCGCAATCGCCGAGGCTATCCGCGTCGAGCAGACCATCGAGTTCCCCCTCGAGCTCGCACCGGAGTGGATTCAACAGGGCGTGGTCGGTCAGGTACTCAACGATGACGGTGGCGACATAACCATCGGATACGACCCCGGCGTGGCCGGCGGTGGCCTAGTGCAAGTACTCAACTTGTTGTGGGGCAACGTCTCGCTGTTCCCCGGGGTCCGGGTCCGCGGCCTGCGCTTACCCGACTCGATCCTCAATGATTTCCGTGGACCCCGTTTCGGGATTCCGGGACTTCGATCTCTCTTCGGCGCTTCCGATCGCCCCCTGGTGTGTACCGCGGTGAAGCCGATGGGGTCCAGCCCGCAGATGCTGGCGACCATGGCTCGGACCATCGCAACCGCCGGATTCGACATCATCAAGGACGATCACGGACTTGCCGATCAACCCTGGGCCACGTGGCGCGATCGCGTCACGGCCATTGCCCAGGCGGTGAACGAGGCAGCGTCTGAGACCGGCCACCCGTCTGCATACATGCCGAGCCTGAATGTTCCAGCAGACTCTCTGCGGGACGCGGCCTTTTTTGCGAAGGAAGCAGGGGCCGGAGCCTTGCTGGTACTGCCCGGTATCTGCGGTTTCGACGCGATGCGCTCTCTTGCCGATGACGACGACCTCGCTCTCCCCATCATGGCTCACCCTTCGTTCCTGGGATCCAATGTGGTGAATCCAGACCAGGGAATCGACCACGGGATCATGTTCGGGACACTGATGCGATTGGCGGGGGCCGATATCTCGATCTTCCCCAACCATGGGGGGCGTTTCAGTTTCTCGCCGGAGGAATTGTCGGCGATTCAGGCGGCGTGCCTGGCTCCACTCGGCTCGCTTGCGTCTGCCTGGCTGAGTCCCGGTGGCGGCATGACGCTGGATCGAATCGACGAACTCACCGACTTCTACGGCATCGACGTCGCACTCCTGGTCGGTGGAGCGCTTCATCGAGGCGACCTGGCCGAGAACGCTCGCCGACTCGTACAGTCGGTTCAGAAGGTTTAGCCGGTTTAGCCAAACTCGTCGGCCTCGTTGATCTAGCGCGGGAACGCTCCGGCCACTCCACCGTCGACGGTCATCACCGATCCTGTTGTTCGAGATGAACGGTCCGAGAGAAGAAACTCCACCGATGCCGCGACATCGGCGGTCGTCACCCGACGTTTCAGAATGTTCCTCGACGCGTAGAAATCTTCCAGTTGGTCCGGGGCGATCCCATGGGCAGCCGCACGCTCTTCTCGCAGACCGCTATCCCACAAGCGTGAATTGTCGAAGACTGCATCTGGATTTACCGCGTTCGACCGGATGCCCGACTTCCCGCCTTCCAGCGCAGCGATACGCATCAACTGGACCATTCCCGCTTTGCTCACCGAGTAGGCACCGAAGCTTGCTCCCGGACTGAAGGAGTTCTTGCTTGCCACGAACACCAAGGAACCACCGATTCCTTGCACCCGGAGCGCGCGCATGGACTCGCGGGTCAACGCGAAGGCGCTGGTCAGGTTGATGTCGAGGGCCGCACGCCACTTCTCGTCCGTGAGTTCAGCCAGCGAGCCGGTCACACCGATCCCGGCGTTCATGACCACGCCGTCGAGTCCACCGAAGTGTCGGATAGCCGTTGCGACAGTAGAGCGCACCACGCTGGAATCTGACTGATCTCCGGTGAGGGTGACAGGTTCGGGTCCTCCGGCGTCGATGATCGTCGAGGCGACCTCGTCGAGCCCCGAGGCATCGAGGTCGGCCAGGACCAGCGAGCAGCCCGACCGCGCGAGAGACAGCGCAATACCCCGGCCTATTCCCGCGGCTGCTCCGGTAACGATCGCGACGCGTCCCGCGAACTCGGCCGGTGCAGGTTTCAGGCTCAGTTTGTAGAGCTCCATCGGCAAGTAGTCGAAGCGGAACGTCTCGACGTCACTCAACGGCTCCGGCTCACCGAAGGAGTCGAGCACCGTCCGCGCGACACCGTGGGTGTGGACCGCGATGTCGGCCGCAACTTTCGCATCGGAGGCGTTCTGACCGGTAGTGATCGCGCCGACTCCGGGGACGAGAGCAACCCGAGGCATCGGGTCATGTCCCGAATACCCCTCGGGCATCGAATCGGCGTTGCGCTGCACGTACGACTCGTACGCGCTCGTGTATTCCTCGACGGCCCGCGCTACTTCCTCAGGGCCCGTATCGGACAGGGCAACAGACAGCGGCTTGATGCGCAACATGTGGTCTGCGCTTGAGACGCCGCCGGCGACGATGGAGTCGAGTTGCGGATGGTCGGCAACTTCTCGCAGTCGATCATCGACACGCAGCACTCGGTGACCGGTGTGAGAGAGCACTCCGCGCAAGTGCAGCAGGAGAGTTTCCAATTCCTCAACCGGCATATCGTCGTGCCGAGGTGGCGGCCCAGGGTTGATGGAGTGCTCCGCAACGAAAGCACGTGCGGCCTCGACCACATCAATCGTCCGCTGAAAGCACTCGTTCGAGTCCTCGGCCCACGTCACCAGGCCATGGTGGGCGAGCACGACCCCCTGGTAATGAGCCAAGTCGCCGACGATCTTGCTCAGCTCGAAGCCCGGACGAATCCAGTCCACGTAGGCGAACCCGTCTCCCAGGGCCTCGCGTGTGACGCGCGCCCCTTCAGCATGGTTAGTCAGCGCGCAGATGGCATCCGCGTGCACGTGATCGATGTGGGTGAACGGCAGGAAGGCGTGCAGGAGGGTCTCAATAGAGGGGCGCCGCGCGCCGGGATCCATCAGAGCCCGGGTCACAAGATCGGTCATCTCTTCGTCGGTCATCTCGCCGCGATCACGCAGCGCTGTCAGTTCCGCAAGACGTAGGGCCGGGTAGTCCGTTTCGATCGACCCGCGCATGTCGGCACCGGAGCCCTTGACCCACATCACCTGCTGGTCTCGCCCTAGATGATCCACGACCCTTCCCTTGGCCGACGTGTTGCCCCCTCCGTACACGACGAGTGACGGGTCATCACCGATGCGATTCGAGCGGTCGACGAGCTGTCGAAGCGGGGTCAGTTGGTCGTTCACTGTGCCTCCCGATGCACCAGAGCGTCGACCGCCGATTCAGCACTCGGCTGCACGACAGCATGTTCGGTAACGATGGCGGAGATGAATCGAGCGGGGGTGACGTCGAAGGCGGGGTTGAATCCTTGAGAACCGGCAGGTGCGACCTGGACACCCCCGATGGACGTGACTTCCGATCCATCACGAAGTTCGATTTCGATCTCGTCACCGGAAGCAGTTGATAGGTCGACGGTCGACGACGGAGCAGCAACAACGAAGGGGATGCCGGCCGCGTGGCAGGCAAGGGCGACGGAGACCGATCCGATCTTGTTCGCCGTGTCTCCGTTCCGTGCGATGCGATCCGCTCCGATGATCGCCACGTCCACCAGTGACCGCAGAATCGTCGAGGCGGCGGCGCCGTCAGATTGGATGACGTGCGGGATCTGATCCTGAGTCAACTCCCACGACGTCAGCCGCGAACCCTGCAGCAGGGGACGAGTTTCATCGGCGTAGACCTGCTCGACGTCGCCTCGGAGGTGCAACTCTCGAATAATCCCCAAGGCTGTCCCCCATGCGGTCGTCGCCAAAGAACCCGTATTGCAGTGCGTGAGGATGCGCAGCGGTCGAGTCGTGGTGTTGGCCAGAATCCAATCCGCTCCACGTCGCGACAGTTCTCGATTGGCCGCTTCGTCTTCTTCGGCGATCCGATCCGCTTCGGCCAGGACTTCCTCGACGCCACCAGCGACCATCGGCCGCACACGGTCCACACCCCAGGCGAGGTTGACCGCTGTCGGTCGTGCATCGCGGATCCGAATGATCTCCGATTCGAGACGGGCGGCATCCCAGTTCTCGCGTTCACCCTGCAACATCGCGACGGCCACTCCGTACCCACCCACGGCACCCAACGCCGGGGCGCCACGCACGACGAGCCGGATGATGGCGTCGACCACATCGTCCACTCGGCTGCACGTGACGTACGTTTCCGTCGTCGGCAGCTCGGTCTGATCGATCAGGACCAAGGCTCGGTTCGACCACTGGACCGCACGAATGTCACCCACAAGATCTCCAACTGAGCAGTTGTCCTACAAGTGGCGGTTAGGGTAGCGCACCGAGGGGGTAACTGTGAGTGGAACCGACGTGACAGGAACGGATACAACGCGAGGAACCTCGCGGATACCTCTCGGTCGAGGAATCGCCGAAGACCTACGCCGGAGAATCGTCGGGGGCGAGTTCCCTCCCGGAGCGCGGCTTCCCAGCGAGACCGATCTAGCCGCCTCCTACCGTGTTTCCCGCGTGACCATTCGTACTGCCGCCAAGGCCCTCGAATCCCAAGGCCTGGTCGACATTCGTCACGGATCAGGCATGTTTGTCGTCGACTTTGGCGGCCAGATCCGGTCCGGGGTTCAGGAACTTCGATCGATCACCGAAACGATTGCCGAGATGGGCCTCGAGCCAGGTGTGGAGTACCACTCGATCTCACGCCGCCCCGGATCACGCCACGAATCAACCCGACTTCACCTCGACAGTGGTGCAGACGTTCTCGAACTCCAGCGCGCCATCACCGCCGACGGTGAAGTCGTGGCGTACTCGTACGACGTTCTGCCCGCGGGTGACATGACGGCCGAAGTCGAGAACAGTTTCGGTGACGGGTCCATGTTCGCGTCCATGGATCGGATCGGCTTGGTCTCGGTCAGGGCTCTCGCGGAGTTGCACGCCGTCCACTCGGCCGACATCGGCTGGGGCGACGACCGACCCGACAACGGTCTCTACCTCCTCCTTGACCAAGTGCACTTCGACCGCGACGGAACCCCCGTCGCCTACAGCCAGACATACTTCGTTGAAGGACGCTTTCAGTTCGTGCTACTGCGCACGCGGTGACGCTCGGGCACTGAACCGTCAGCCGCTATCCTGAGGGCTGTGCGCATTCCCCGATGGTCGGAAATCCGAGAACTCGCGCAGTTCGAAACCCCTAAGCTGCACTCGCGAGAACGGGCACTCGCGAGAGCGGCGAGCCTGAGCGACATCCGCGCTATCGCGAAAAGGTTCACTCCACGGGCGGTGTTCGACTACACCGACGGCTCCGCCGGCGAAGAACTCGCTCTGTTGCGTCAGCGCCAACTTTTCCGTTCCGTCGAATTCCGCCCCAATGCTCTGGTCGACGTTTCGAACGTCGACCCTTCGACGACGTTCCTGGGTACACCGGTGGATCTCCCGATCGGTTTCGGTCCCACCGGATTCACGCGCATGATGCACCACGCTGGGGAAGAAGCCACCGCGTCCGTCGCACGCGATAACAACCTCGCGTTTGTTCTCTCCACACTCGGCACCACCAGCCCGGAAGACCTGCAAAGGGTTGCTGCCGGGGGGAACAATTGGTTTCAGTTGTACATATCCAAAGACCGTTCCATCACCCACGACTTGCTCGACAGGGTCGAGTCGGCCGGCTACGGCACGATCGAACTCACGATCGACACCCCCGTCGGTGGTATTCGTCGTCGAGATATTCGCAACGGTCTGACCGTTCCTCCGAAACTCACCGTGTCCACAGCCCTCGACATGGCGCTGCATCCCTCGTGGGTGTGGAACGCCTTGACGCATGAGCCGTTGGAATTCGCGTCTTTGAAGAATTCAAAGGGCACGGTCGGGGAACTGCTCAGTCGCGTCTTCGATGCAACGTTGACCATTGATGACGTCTCATGGCTTCGAGACCGGTGGCCTGGGAAACTCGTCGTCAAGGGGGTCCAGTCCGTCACCACATCGAAGGAATTGTCAGCCGTCGGCGTCGACGCGATCGTCTTGTCCAACCACGGCGGGCGCCAACTTGATCGTGCGCCGGTTCCCATGGAGTTGCTCCCCGATGTGGTCGCCGCGGTTCCCGAGGACTGCGAGGTGTACCTCGACGGTGGCATTTCCGACGGCGCGGACGCGCTCGCGGCTATAGCACTGGGAGCGCGCGGTGTTTTCGTCGGTCGCGCGCACCTCTACGGCCTGATGGCCGGAGGACGATCGGGCGTGCGCAAGGTCGTGGAGCTGTTCCGTGAGCAAGTCACGACTCAGATGGCGCTACTGGGTGTTCGAACACTTGCAGATCTTTCACCCGAACATATTCGCTTGCGGTAGAGGACTACTCCGAGTCGAGCGGAAGCGTGATCGTTTCGCTCTTCGCGACCACATGTGAGTCCGCGTCATACACCGTGACTGTCTCGTCTTCCACGATGAGATTGCCCTCGGCATCTCGCACGTCGATCGTCTCGTCGACGAGTGAGCCTTCGGGGGCGGAGGCGACGACGAGATCGTCGGTAACGGTGCCGATCACGTTGTCATTCTCGTCGAGGACAACCTCTACCTCGATGTCTTCACCGATCTCAATGTCGTCGTCCGGCATGTCTTCTCCATCTCCCTCATCGTCGGTTTTGGTCACGCTACTGGCTAGAAGATAACGCCCTTGTGCAGAATGAAACAGCCGTACGGCTGGTCCTCCAATGTATGCACCACCGCGCAGGCGGCAGCTGCCCGCTGATAGAAGTCCAAGCGCGGAATGACGCCGTACTCCAAGCTGCGCCCCTCGCTCTCACTGGCAAGAGCCAGAAGGTCGTTCTGCAAGGACGTCGTCTTCACAGGATCGTCCTCGACCTCCATGCGCTCCAACGGGTGGTCGATGAACGAGTCGAGTGGCAACACACTCAAGATCGCTCGAGCCGCACGCAGGACCCCGACCTCTCCCAAGCGGATGACCGACTTCCCGCTCGCTGCGGCTGGGTAATTGCGGTCCACGAGCAGAAGTTGGTCGCCGTGACCCATATCGTCCAAGATCTTCAACAGGTCGCCGCTGAGCAACGGGTCGATTCCTTTGAGCATGCCTGAACGCTAGCCGACAACGATCCGGCCCGCGCAAACCTCCCACACGAGGTCCGCTTCGCTCATTGCCCAGCCACGATCGTGCGTCACCAAAGCTACTGTCCGACCCGCTCGCACACATTCCTGCACGGCACCGCGCAACATAGACCGACCGGTTTCATCAAGACTCGAATCGGGTTCATCCAACAACGTGATCCGTGCTCCCTGTAGCCAGATGCGAGCAAGGTGGACTCGCTGCCTTTGGCCACCGGACAGCCGGTGCAACCGTGCAGTCATCAGATCCTGCACCTCGAACACCTCCACCACCTCGTCAAGTGCGCTCTGTGCATCACTGGTTTCTCCGGCTGCGAAGATCCTCCCCCAGTTGAGAACCTCTGCCACGGTGAAATTGTCGGCGCCCGGCGTTGATTGACCCAGCCACGCACGCTGGGTAGCAAGTTCTCGCAGCCCCATACTCGACACCAGTCGACCATCCAGCAGAACGGATCCGCGCGTGGGTGTCAACAGGCCAGCCATCAAACCCAGCAGAGATGACTTACCTGAGCCATTGGGACCGACGATCGCTACAAGCTGACCCGCGTCGACCGATGCAGTCACTGACGCGACTCGCTCAACACCACTTGTGAGTAGCGACACCCCTTTCAGTTCCAACAACGCCATCAGGTGCTCATAACCCCGCGACGCACCATCTGGCGCAAAAGCACCAGGAACACAGGTGCGCCAACTAGTGCTGTGACTGCACCCACGGGTATTTCTGCAGGGGCAAGCATGTTGCGGGAAATGAAATCCGCACTCGCCACCAACAGCGCACCGAAGACGGCTGAAGCTGGTAGCAGGAATGTGTTGCGCGGTCCAAGAAACAACCGAAGGGCATGGGGAACCACGAGTCCCACGAAGGCGATAATGCCAACGACCGTGACACCGGGTGCAACCAACAGCACCACAGCGACTAGCGCGTACTGCGTCACTCGGTCGGCATCGACCCCCAGGGCTCGTGCAGCGATAGAGCCGAGAGACAGCGGGTCTACTCGGCTGGCGATCCCAAAAGCGATGACGAGCCCCACGACAACCAAAGGCGCAACTGCAATGACTCCGGACCAAGTCGCCAATGCGAAGGATCCGTTAGCCCAAAAAGAGAAAGACCGCCCAGCTTCCCTGTTGACGAAAGGAGTAGCCAGCAACACCAGCGCCAGAGAGAAGAAGCTGATGGCCACTCCGCCGAGTAGCAGGGCTGTTGAATTCACCTTCCCATCACGACTAGCGATTGAACGCACAACGATCAGTCCAACTCCGGCAATAATCACCCCCATGAACGCAAGCGGTATCGAATTGAAGGGAATGCCCAGCGCTGCTCCGATACTCGCACCAGCCGCACCCGAAGCCGAAACCCCAATGATTGAAGGGGCCGCCAGAGGGTTCCCAAAAACTCCCTGCAGCAGTCCACCGGCAACAGCTAAACCCGCCCCGACGACAAGGGTGAGTACGACCCGCGGTGCCCGGATACTCCACACGATCTGCGGGCTGATGTCAGCAAACCCTGTCACCAAAGACGCGGCGAAAACAACGCCCACTGCCATGACGCCGATCATCATGATGAGCGCGAAGCGACCCCCTGAAGACACATTCACTCTCTCTCAACGGAACCGAAGATCTCACGGAGCGAAGCGACTAAAGATGGCGTGCGGGCTCCGAAAGAAAGCAGCACCCGATCATCGACGGCAATCACACGCCCCTGCGCTCCAGCATCCGTTTGGGCGACGCCCGGCAACTTGACAAGCCCGTCCACGCCACCAACCGAGGCTAAACCTTCGGTCATGACCAAGACGATGTCTGGGTCCGCTTCGATCAAGGCCTCAGCGGTGAGGGGGACAAAACCCTTCAATCCAATGGCACTACCCACGTCAATGCCTCCCGCAGCCTTGATAAGCGCATCGGCCCCCGTATCCGATCCACCGAGTAGATAGACGGCACTTGGGCCCCGCAGATACAGAAAGGCGACCCTTGGAGACGTGCTTGCAGGTGCGGGATCGGAAACAGCAAGTGCCGAGCCCAACTGTGCGGCAACGGCATCCGAAGCACCCACCGAGTCGGCGAGCGCTGCCACGCGCTGTGGAACGTCGGCGAGGTTCCACACCGGAGGCACCGAGACGACGTCAGCGCCAGATTGCTTCAGTGCATCGATTGCCTCCGGCGGCCCAATCAATTCATCCACGAGAACAAGCGTTGGATCGACCTCAAGAGCCTTTTCTATGTCAATCTGATGGCCCAGCGTCACTACCGGGACCCCGGTGCGGCGCTCACTCGTCTCATCTTGCCCCACGAGTTGTCCCCCAGCCCCGAGCATGTCTACAAGCTCCGCGGACCCAGCAGCCAACGCAAGAATCCTTTGGTCACCATCAATTGGATCGCTTACGAAGTCAATCGGCGCCAACTGCTGCACCCCAATCGTTACCGGCCAGGAAGTTCTCTCCCCGGAATTCAGTGGCAGCCGAGAGGGTCCAGAACTGGGGCTTGCTGAAGAAGTGGCAGTCGGCTCAGACCTCGGCGAGTTCATGCTGGACAATCCGCACGCACTGACCGTCGCGATCGTGGCTGCCAAACCGATACAGGGAAACCAAATTCTCACGCACAAAGTATGTCGCACTGTGGCTAATGTCTCGCGTCTGGAAATTCAGGATTCTCGTGCAATGAGTATGGTTTTGGAAATGCAAGATCGAAAAACTGCACGTACACTTTCAATAAAGGTCTATTTACCTCCGCATCCGGGACGTGCACTTGAAGACAGTTTTTCGCCTTACGTTCGCCACGGTCATCGGCCTGTCTTCATCGCTGCTAGCCTTCCCAAGCGCGGCCGCTGATTCTTCGCGCGCCGTGGCCAAAGGAGACTACGGACAGCGTGTCATCGTCTCTGAGACCGAAAAACTGGATCCTTCGGGGCAGGACATCATGGTGCGCGGTCGCCAATTCAATCCACGCGTAGGTGTTTACGTCGCGCTATGTGTAAGGCCAAACGAGGGTGGAGCCCCGAGCCCCTGCGGCGGCGGTATCGACTTGGATGCCTCTTCACAATCTTCGGCCTGGGTGTCGTCTAATCCACCTCCGTACGCCCGAAGTCTTGCTACCCCTTTCAAGAAGAAAGGTCGATTCAAAGTGACTTTGTATCTCTCGTCGAGGATCGGCGACGTGGACTGCCGCCGCGTTCAATGCGCCATCGCGGTTCGCGCGGACCATACCCGCTCTCGAGACCGATCACACGACGTCATCATCCCTGTCGATTTTCGCTAGGCCGTTGCTCGGCGGCACCGGGCACTTACTATGGAGGGAAGAATGTTCTCACTTCGCATTGGCTTGACGCTGCTAGCTGCAGGTGCTCTCGTGGGGTCCGTCGCGACAACTTCGCAGGCTGCCCCTGGGGGATTCGATGTCACTATTGCTGAACAACCAGCCAACACCGTTCTTGCAGCGCTGCCGTCGAGTGTCAATTTGGATGTTGCCGTCTCCGGCCTCCCGGAGACTGTAGGGATGTACGTGCTGCACTGCGCGGTGCCAGATAACCCGCGCTCCGCGCCAACGCAGTGTGATGGAGGCACGGGAACCCTGGTTTATCTTCCAGCCGGCTCTGTTCGAGGTGGTTCTGCCCAATTCCCCTTGAAGATAAACGCAGAGTTTTACGGGGTAAACCCGAATCCGCAGGGCACACCCGATACACCTGAACTTGTGGACTGCCGGGTTGACACTGGTAATCCACGCTCCACCAGCTGCGCCGTCTACATATTGGGAGCTGGCCGCGAGTCAAGCAACCCGGCTTACTTGCGGGTATTCCCCACGCAATTCAGCGCGTTGACGAAGGACCGTCGCGACGACACCATCAAGGTCATGGTGGATGGCAAGCGAGTGACCAAGGGCTCTGCTCCAGCCCTAGTCGAGGGCGTCGATACACCATTCAAGGTCAGTCTCGGGTCAGGACTTACCCCAACCGTCAGCAGTACGACCTGCTCGGTCGAGGACTCGTCGATAACCGCACTTTCGAATGAAGGTACGTGCACCGTCACCATTACTTCTAGCGGCGGAAAGAACGTGAAGCCGCTCATTCGGCAATACAGCTTCGACTTGACGTCGTAATTGCCATCACTTTTGGCGGGTCCCATGGTTCCATGGGGCCCGCCATCTATGGTTCTAACTGCAGGGCCAAACCCAGGAGGTCGTCATGGACGCTCGCGCCGCAGTCCTAACGGCACCGGGCAAGTACGAAGTTCAAGATTTCCCATATCCAGAGCTGCAAGACGGCGCGCTGCTCATGCAGATCGAGATGTCTGGCATCTGCGGCACAGACAAACACACCTACCTCGGTGAGGTGAAGCAATACGCCGGCACAGCCGCCGAAACTGACACTCCGTTCCCAATTATCCAGGGCCACGAGAACGTTGGTGTGGTTTCGGAGATCACTCCGAAGGCCGCCGAGTCTCTTGAGTTCTATGGCCGCAAACTGAAGGTCGGTGATCGCATAACCATGTGCCCGGACGTGGTCTGTGGTCAGTGCTACGAATGCAAACACGTCATGGGATACGTGTGGTGCGAAAACAGCGATTGCTACGGAAACTCCTATTCGTCCGCCGATCCACCGCATCTGATGGGTGGCTGGGCCGAACAGATGTACATCCGTCCTGACACGTTCGTCTACAAAGTTCCTTCGGGCCTGAGTCCACGCGTCGCTGTTCTCGCGGAACTCATGGCCTGCACGGCGTCGCTCGACAAGTTGAAGGAATTCTCGTCCTACGCGATCGAGGGTTTCAACTCCGGAGACACCGTGGTCGTGATCGGTTCCGGGCCGCTCGGACTTCTGCACATCGTCAAGGCAGACATGATGGGGGCAGGTCGGATTATCGCCACCGACCTCAGCGAGCACCGGTTGTCCTTCGCCAAACGGTGCGGCGCAAACGCGACACTGAATGCCTCGCAATCATCCGCCGAGGAACGCATCCACCAGGTCATGGAGATGACTCGTGGGCGAGGTGCAGACGTTGTTCTGCATATGGCAAATACCCCGGCCTCCTTTATCGAGGGCATCGAGATGCTCAAGCGCGGCGGCATGATGCTGGAGATGGGAAATTTCGCTGATACCGGGGATATCAACATGAACATTCACCGGCACATCTGCAGCAAGAACATTCGACTCATCGGTCTCACCAACCATCCCTCCACGGGCTACGGCCCCGCCATGGATCTACTCGAGCGATACGCCGATCGATACCCCTTCGACGACTTTGTCAGTCACGAGTACGCGCTCGCAGATGCAGACGAGGCCATGCGCATGTCGATGGATACGGAGAGCTTGAAGGTGGTCATCAACCCAAACCTGTAAGACATGGCTCAGGTGTCGTGAGTCTTGGCACCCAGACTTGGAAATGGTGCGCTTCCGTGTTCTAGTGGAGACATGGATCGACTTCTTTTGTTCGCCGACGACAGCTCCGATGGCTCCACCCACGCATGGGAGTGGATTAGCGCGCAGTCGTGGCCTGGATGGCAGGTGCGCGTACTCACCGTTCAGCGTCAGGGAATCGACCACCGCGATCCCCAGCCACCGCAGCCGTGGTCTCCTGCATCACCGAGAAAGCTTCCCGCCGCGGCGGAGGTGACATCGCTGACGCATACGGTCGCCGACGGTGATCCGCGAGAGGTCCTGTCCACTACCCCGGCAGACTTGCTAGTCATCGGGCCACGCGGCTCCGGGCTACTCAAACGGCTGCACGTCGGCAGCGTCGCCGAAGCGCTCCTGGACAATCCATCGGCTCCGTTGCTGGTCGCTCACGGCAACCACACTGTCGAACACATCACCATTGCGGTCGATGGATCGGGATACTCCGAGCAGGCCATGAGGATCGTCGCCGCCCTACCGTGGGTTGGGGCTACCCGCATCACCTTGTTGGGTGTGGACGAGGGTGACGGGCGGGCGCCTGCGGCCGTCGAGAACGCTGCAGCACTGATGGAGTCCCATGCGCTGGCAGTCGATCGCCGGGTCGTACCGCACGATGAGAACGCGTTGACGGTGAACGTTCGACATGAGATCGACAGTTTTCTCGCCGACCATCGATGTGACCTCGTCGTCGTGGGAACGAAAGGCTTGACGGGAAGCAAGCGACTCAGACTGGGTTCCGTGGCCGACTACCTGGCTCATCACGTTCAGTGCTCGATCTTGATCGTTCGCGACACCTACCCACCGAGGTAGCCGCGCGACTACGGCACCATCACGCCGCGGATCACCGCCGCGTGCTCTGGAGTCGAACCACAACAAGACCCGACAACGTCCACTCCCAGATCCTTCAACAGTCGAGCCAGGTCACCCATCCCATCTGGTGTTCCGTTGTAGACGAAGTCCGCACCGACAAGCTCTGGCAAGCCCGCGTTCGATTGCATCAGGAGCAACGAGCCGTCTGGGCGCGCTTGGACCATCTTTCGGGCAATCGACTCCAACTCTTCGAAACCGCGGCCGCAGTTCGCACCCACCACATCCGCACCCATCGCCGACAGTTCGACAACGGCCTGCTCCGGTGACACACCCATCATCGTGTGCAAGTTGGTATCGAAACTCAATGTCGCGAAAACCGGAATCTCCGGAGCCACCTGACGACTGGCGTCGACCGCGGCCCGCACTTCCGTCAGATCGCTCATCGTTTCGATGATGATGCCGTCCACACCACCGTCGATGAGTCCCTCGATCTGCTCGGCGAACAGCTCTTGGGCCGCTTCCGCGGTTAGCGTTCCCATGGGTTCCAGCAATTCGCCCGATGGCCCCACATCCCCCAGGACGAAAACACCCTCGTGAGAATCGGCGACGCTGCGCGCGATCTGCGCAGCCGCCTTATTCAATTCGTGGACGCGGTCTTCGAGGCCGTGCATGAGGAGCCGAGGCCGACTACCTCCGAAAGTATTTGTCGTGAGCAATTGAGCGCCGGCATCCGCATACCCCGCGAGGATCCGCTCGATCTCCTTCGGGCGATCAACGTTCCACAGTTCCGGCGCTCCACCATCATTGAGCCCCGCCGACTGAAGCATGGTGCCCATGGCGCCATCACCGGCACGAATGTTCCCAGCGCGAACACCGTCCAGAAGATCTGTCACAGGGATTCCTTTCCAACGAACCGCTAAGTCTTTCATAGAGAAGCCGTGTCCAACCCCATGATTTTGCTGGTTGTCGCGTCTTTGTGGGTCGCCGGGGACTCGAACCCCGAACCTACGGATTAAAAGTCCGCAGCTCTACCATTGAGCTAGCGACCCGGCCGGCTCAGGCTACCTGCACTGAACACGCCGCACTCGCAGCACTCACGTATCAATGGATAGTTGGCACAGCTGGCGGCCCTGTCACAGTCGGCAGATGCGGGTGACGAACTTCTTGGGGTTAACCGCCGCCGACTCTCGACCGCTCTTCCAGTACTCGAAGTGCAGATGCACCGCGCCCGGAGAGCCACTGTCACCCATCGTGCCGATCACTTGTCCGGCGACGATCTTGTCTCCACCCTTAATGAAGACTTCGTCCATGTGGCCGTAGTAGTACTTCGGTCCACTCGCGCCCCTCAAGACGATTTGCAGGGCGCCATTGGCTTGCCGCTTGGTCCGATTGATACGTCCGTCTTCGACCGCAAAAATGGGGGTCCCGCGATCAGCCGCGAGGTCGATCCCTCGATGCTTCCGGCTGCCACGGCTCACCCCCCAACCATCGCCAACCCAGAAGCTCTTCGTCGGACAGACCTTCTTTCCCACGGGAGTCGGCGACGCCCATCGGCCATCCAGATCCTCAGGAGCCCCGAGGGATCCGCCGCCTTCGCTCGGGTGATCTGCGGCAGCCTGCGGTGCCACCGCAAGTGCTGATGCGGCCACGACACCTAACCCCGCTACTACCGCGCCGATGCGCGTCATCACACTCCTCGCCACGAGAACCGACGTTACCTTCCCGTTACCTGGCGCGCATATCTGGAGTGCGGGTCGGGAATGCGGGCCCAGTGCGAAACGCGAGGTTAGACGGTTGTGGCGCGGGCGACGATCGCGTCGGCCATCTTCTGGGCGCTGCCTTCGTCAAAAGAGAAGAACAAGGACGGCTCGATGAGTTCGAGTTCAAGGACCATCGGCGCTCCGTTGTCATCGTCGACAAGATCCACGCGCGCGTACAGCACGTCAGCCGGCGGGGCCGCTTCGAGCGCCGCCCTCGCGACGACGAGTTGCTGTTCACCAACCTCTCGATGGTCGATGTCTTCAGCAAGGTAGAGACCCTCGACCCATTCGCCGCCGCCGTCGCGACGAAGCAACGGTCCCTTACTGACCGAGTGCGAGAACTGGCCGTCGATGTGGATGAGCGCCGTTTCGGATCCGGAGTCCACACTCGCCAGATACGGCTGAACAACGGCGCTGTCTCCTGAATCAACGATCGTGCCTGCATGGTGGCGTGCAGCGTCGATTTCGTCGGCAACGCGGAACCGCTGAGCTCCCCGCGATCCGGCCCCTACCGCCGGCTTCACGACTATCTCCTCGCAACCATGCGGCACCGACCAGTCCTGGTCGAGTGTTGCCACAATGTGAGTGGGGACGGTGGGAACTCCCGCCGCAAGCAGGTCCAGCATGTACGCCTTATTGCTGTTCCAACGGACGATACTCGTGGGATTGAGGACGGGAACCGAACAGGCCTCGACCCACGCGAGGAAGGCCTCACGGTCATCGACGTAGTCCCATGTGGATCGAATGACGACTACGTCGAACCGCTCACCCATCGCTGCCGGCTCGCTCGCCGACCAGACCACCCACTCGGTGTCGAGACCGCGATCATTCAGCGCCGTGGCCAGGAGCCACTCATCCTCATCCCCGTTCGGAAGGGCCGCGCACGTGGCTAGGCCAACCCTGATGGGTTGTGCGTCTCGCGCCGACGTCACTCCGTGACGGTTACAGCGATGTCGTAGGAGGTATTGTCCGGCAACGTCACCGTGATCGTCGCGTCCCCAGCAGCTAGCGCCCTGGCCCCCGGATTGAAGATCGCGTCCCCATCCTGACGAGCCTGATAGATCTCTAGTACATCCGAGTCATCGGTCGAGATGGTGGTTCCGAGCACCTCGTCAACAACAATGTCAATGAAGTCGCCGACCGTGGCGGTGGCTTCCTTCTGTTTGGGTTCGATGATCACCGGAGGCAGCAACTGGGTCGACTCCTCAGATTGCTCGCTTGTGGTCTCGTCGGCGGCCGGTTCCTCGGACGATGACGAGCACCCAGCGAGCGCGGTGATGCCCAGCAAAGCCGTCACCGCGACGGCAGCGGACTTAGCTAGCGGCTTCAGCTTCGCGTTACGCATAGAGCGCATGAACTCATCCCTTCTCCTACGCCCGGGTCATCCGGACTTCGTGGTTATTCCCCTTGGACGGAGTGGTTAAACCATCCAACGAACAATATGGTTCGGGTCATATTCGGTGATTCAGACGTCCTCGCCCCGGTCGAGTGCAGCCAATTGATCGACCCGAGCCTGATGTCGACCTCCCTCGAAGTCGGTCGTCAAGAACGCGTGTGCAGCACTGCGTGCCGTTTCTTCATCGGTCGCCTGCTGTCCGAAGCACGCGATATTGGCGTTGTTGTGTTTGCGCAGCATCTCGGCGTCGTGCACCTCACGGACCACTCCGGCTCGCGCTCCGGGAACCTTGTTCGCCGCGATGCTGACGCCTTGGCCGCTCCCGCACACCAAGATCCCCCGCTCGACATCACCATCGACGACCATTTGCGCAACGGCGGCCGCGAAGTGCGGGTAATCGACTCGATCATCAGAGTGCGTTCCGACGTCGGTGACCTCGTAGCCGCTGTCCCGCAGGAAATCCGCGATCGCGGTCTTCAACGCATAGCCGGCGTGGTCGGACCCGATCGCCACCGTCCTAATCGCAACAGTCTCCATCGCCGCTACCCCTTTCGAGAATGCTCATAACTCACTGTTCGTGACTTTGCTGAACGTACTCCACCAAACGTTGTTGGCGAGCAGCGAGAAGCTCGTGGGCGGAATTCTGCGGTTCGATCACATCGTCCGCTCCGCTCGCCGGCGGCGCTGTGACACCCAGGGCAAGAAACGCCGCACCGACCACCGCCGCGTCCGGCTGGTCACGGGGGGCTAGTCGTCGACCGGATGCATCCGCTATTAACTGGCGGAACCTCGCGTCAACGGACCCACCACCGATGAGGGGAAGAGGATCGGGAAGCGGGGCACCCGCACCGAGGACTGCATCGATACCCAAGGCGACCGCGTGCGCAACACCCTCGACGACACTTCGCAGCATCGCCTCGCGGCTGGTATCCAAGCCCAGGCCAAGCCACGCACCCCTCAGTCCGGGATCAACGAACGGCGTGCGTTCTCCCGCGACGTACGGGACGAAAAGCGGGTCGGATGGGTGTACTCCCTGGTCAAGCGCTGCATTCGCTTGCTCAGCGGTGGCGTCGAGCCACGTGAGAGCTTGACGCAGGGCGATGCCGGCATTCTGCACCGCGCCGATCCGATACCACCCCGACCCCGGTGCCCCTGCTGTTGCGAACAGGTGTGTTCCGTGACTGATGCCGCCGGTGGGTCGGGGTACGAGTGAGACGGTCTGCGATCCCGACCCCACCGCGGTGAAACCATCTCCGATCGACAAACCCAGTCCGGTGATCGCGGCGGCGGTGTCGGATGCGCCGGTGACGCACTCGAAAGTCTTGCCTGCGAGGTGGATCTCTCCGGCCGGATCTGACGATCCGATGATCGGTGGGAGTACATCCCTGTCGACTCCCGACCAGGTAATTGCATCGTCATTCCAGGAACCTTCATCAACGTTCGCCAACAGGGTTCCGCTGGCGTCGCTCGGCTCGGTCGCCACCATGCCGCCGAGACGGGCACGCAGCCAGTCTTTTGGTTGCAACGCATACCGAGCGCGCACCAGGGCTTCGGGCTCGTGCACCCGGATCCATCGAAGCGACGTCGCGGCGAACCCGGACACCGCCGGAGAACCCAGGCGAGCGAGAACCTCGGGGCCGAGAACGGTCTGCATGTCGGCGGCCTCGTTGCCCGCGCGTGAATCCGCCCACGTGATGGCAGGACGCACCGGATCGAGGCTCTCATCACACAAAACCACGCCGTGCATCTGGCCACTGAAGCCCACCCGCACGACAGCTGCGCCGTCGCCGTTATCGAGAACCTGACCAGCTGCCGCCGTCGTAGCGTGCAGCCACTCCATCGGGTCGGCTTCGGCCCACCCGGGGTGGGGAGAGGAGAGGTCGTACGCCCGGGAGGCAGATCGAAGGGTCTCGCCGGCCTCATCCACGAGGGCGACTTTCACCGAACCTGTGCCCAAGTCCACACCCAGAGCCGCCCGAACGCCCGTCACGCGTGGAAGTATCGCGTATATGCACAATCGAATTGCCGTGGTGGGCAGTCTCAACATCGATCTTGTCGTCGACCTCGACCGGATGCCCAGTGCCGGGGAAACCGTCTTCGGGACATCCCTGCAGCGCCATCCCGGTGGCAAAGGCTTGAACCAGGCCGTCGCCGCAGCCCGACTGGAGTCCGAGGTTCACATGATCGGGGCCGTCGGTGACGACGGATCGGGGGATTGGTTGCTCGACGTCGTTCGCCGCGAGAACATCGAAGCGCGCGGCATCGCACAGGCGTCGGGGACCTCCGGAACCGCCTTAATCGAAGTCGACTCCACCGGAGAGAACCGAATCATCGTGATTCCTGGTGCGAACAATGCTGTGGATCCTGGAGCGGTCGCCTCCCACCTGAAGTCCCTCGGCGCCGTCGACGTGGTTTTGACCCAGGGGGAAGTGCCGATCGATGCGATGGTCGCCGCAGCCGAGACGGGGCGCTCCATCGGAGCCCGGATCGTGCTCAACCCCGCCCCGGTTCGCGACTATCCACCCGAACTCTTGCGCAACGTCGACGTGCTGGTCCCCAACGAGCACGAGGCACATGAGTTGACCGGAATGCCGGTCGGAAACATGGTCGATGCAGTCGAGGCTGCCCAGGCCCTTCAGGAGAAGGGGCCGTCGTGCGTCATCATCACTCGGGGAGACAAGGGCGTCGTCTGGACCTCACCGGAGGGCTCTGGACAGTCGGCGGCGTTCAAGGTGAGCCCGGTGGACACGGTGGCCGCGGGGGATGCCTTCTGCGGCGGATTGGCGTCGGGTCTGGCTCGAGGCGCCACCATGGCGGAAGCCATGCGTTGGGGAGCAGCCGCCGGAGCCCTCGCCGCAACCATCAAGGGGGCGGTCCCCTCGCTGCCCTCCCTCGACAAGGTCACCGAGCTTCTCGAGCGCTAAGCCTCAGGCCGGCTGGACTTCATCGAGTCGTTCGATGCGGTCCGCTGCATTACGCATCGACGGCGACGTCGGGCCCAGGACCATCGACATCCCACCAAGCAGGGCCGAGACAGCCGGCTTGACCGCGGTGATCGGCACCCGTGGCAACTTCAACAGCCGTCGATCCGACTCGGGGATAGTCGCGACCGCTCCTGCGAATAGAACGCTGTAGGGGCCTTTGGCGGGTAGCGGCACCGGCGCCGACCGTATGAAGTTGACCGTGTCCCACGCCGCTTGATCGCCTCGTAAATCGGGGCCGAAGGCGCGAATCTGCTCCTGGAGTTCGGCAACAGACCGCGGCGGATTGTCAACACCAACGAGCTCGCCGGCTTTCGCCCACTCCCGTACGTACGCGTCTTCGCCCCCGGGTATCGGGCCGCCCCACACGCGATGAGTTGCCAAGAAGGAATCGGTGAACGCGACGTGCACCCAGCGCAAAAGATCAGGATCACCGGCCGAGTACTCGCGCAACTCTCCATCCACCGGATACATGCCTCGGACTTTTCGATGCATCCCGCGCACCCGAGCACACTCACGGTCGGCCATCGCCGTATCGCCGAACGTCACCACCGTCAGCCACTGGGCGGTTCCCGCCAGTCGACCCAGCGCGTCCTCTTCGTAGCGCGAGTGCTGGACAACTCCGGCGAGCGCTCCAGGGTGCAGGGCTTGCATCAACAGCGCCCTCACTCCCCCGACGAGCGTGGGCAAGGACCCGTGCACCGTCCATGCCGCGGATCCAGGGCCGAAATAGCCGGAATCGACTCCGTCGGCCAACTGTCGCACCCACTCGGGGGTTCCTTCCGGATCACCGGAAATGATGCGACGGAACCCCTGGGCAACGCGCGTTCGCGCCATGTCGATGGCGCCGGTCATGGGAAGCATGTCGTAAGCGTGCCAAGCGACCGGGTGTCTCGCACCTTGACGTGGTCGCCGAGCACCATCACGCCACGGCGCCGGGACTCGTGGAGGAGTCGAGCCCCGGCGCCGTTTCGCGTCAACAGACGCTGCGAGCTATTCGGCAGCGGTCAACGTCACCGTCACGTCCTGCGTTCGCCCATCGCGAAGAATCGTCAGTTCGACGGAGTCTCCAGGTGCGTTGGATCGAATGGACACGACGAGTTCCGTCGACTCGGCGATGACGTCGCCATCGATAGCGGTAATGACGTCACCGTCTAGCAGTCCTGCTTCGTCCGCTCCCGATCCCGGCGTGACCTCAGCGACACGGGCTCCCGGGCCAGGGAAGGACGTGTCCAGGGAAACGCCGATCACCGGTGTGCTCGACGAGCCGGTGGAGATGATCTCGTCGACGATGCGCTGCGCCGTGTCGATCGGGATCGAAAAGCCGAGTCCGATACTTCCGGCAGCTCCACCGACGGCACCCAACGTCGCGATCGCTGTGTTCACGCCGATCACCTCACCGGAGCCGTTCAGCAACGGTCCGCCAGAGTTCCCCGGGTTGATTGCAGCATCGGTTTGGATCGCGTTGATGAAGGACGTCGACCCTTGACCGCCAGCCGTTACCGGTCGCTCAAGAGCGCTGACGATCCCGGACGTCACGGTGCCCTGAAGCCCCAGCGGTGAGCCAAGAGCAACGGCCACGTCTCCGACACGGACATCGGACGATGTCCCCAGCGGTAACGACGGTAATCCGTCGCGATTGACCTTCACGACGGCAAGGTCGTAGCCGGCATCGGATCCCACGAGGGTGCCGGTGGCGGTTGACTCATCGGAGAAGACGACCTCGACGGTCCCGTTTTCACCAACGCCGCCGGCTACGTGATGGTTCGTGACAATGTAACCGTCTTCGCTGATCACGAATCCGGACCCGGTTCCTCCCTGGCTCCCCTCTCCTACGTTCAGTTGCACGACGGCGGGCTGCGCCTGGGCAGCCAAATCAGCGATGCCGGTCAGGACGGGTGTGCTTGACCCTGCAGCGGCCTCTGGTTCCGCGACCACGGGGATCGGCACCGCGGCGGCCTCCGGAGAGGCCGCGTTCGAGGCGGCCAGGTATCCGACGGCGCCACCGATGCCGCCTGCCACGAGACCGACGGCAGCGACACCGGCGATAGCACCGGTGATGACGCCGGCGTAACTCTTCTTTTTTGGCTCACTGCCCATGGGCGCCGGTGTGCTGGGCGGGCCGTACGGGTAGCCGACGTAAGGGCCCTGGTTACCCGACTGGGTGGCAGGGCCCGGGGGCATAGTTGGTACTGACATAGCGATCTCCTCCTTAGTCCGGATTGAATCCGGATCGAGTCCTATCTGCGTCTTCCCCACTTTGATCCCCGAGACCGGGTTTGGGTTGCATGGATGACCACTCTTTACGGACCTCGTACAAATCCCCGAAAATCCCTAACAAAGCGAGCCATTTATACGATTTTTCAGACAGTTCCCCTTGCAGGCTGCCGAACTAGCGCACACACTCGAAGTGCACGGAACCCTGGCGGGACAGGAAGCGTCCACATAGGAGAGAGGAAAAACCATGGCTTCACGGCGCATGGGCGCAGTTGCGCTTGCTTCGGCATGCCTGGCTGGCTCCCTTGCCTTGAGCGATGTTCCCGCGATCGCGACCAGCTCCCAGGCGGCGCCTGCTACCAGCGCTACCGCTGACGAAACTTTCGGTGATGAGGCCGGCACGGACGGTGACGGTGCAGATTCTTCGACCCCCGCCCCGCAATCCAGCCCATCTCCTAGCCCGTCACCCAGTCTTTCTCCGAGCCCATCGCCGGGCTCGTCTCCCGGGTCGTCGCCTGAATCACCGGATGCAACGGAGGATGCAGAAACATCAGAGACATCCGACGACTCACCGTCCGAAAGCCCCAGCCCTACCGACAGCCCACCGACCTCGGACGACGTCGACGTCGACGTCGACGACTACATCGTTGTTGTGCGAAATGCGGCATATATCGACTCCATCAAATCAAAAGCTGAAGATCTGGGTGGGGAGTCTGACAAGGAGTTGCGCGGAGCCGTCGACGGATTTACCGCCGCTCTCACTCCCCTGGACGTAAACGAGCTGCGAGCCGACCCAAACGTCCGATACATAGAACCCGACGCACTCATCGAGCTCCATTCGGCGACGTTCCGGACGGTCACAAAAACAACCACTAGCAACCTCAGCAGTTGTGACGACTGCAGCTCACCCTCGTCGTCTCTCGGGTTCACCCTCGACTGGTTCGGCACGCAGTACACCAAAATTTTCGTCAACACCAACGGCGGCGCGGTCCTCGATGACGGTCTCGGGGCTTTCCGCAGTTACCGGAACTTCGACCTCCGTACCGCCACCCGGCCATACATTCTCCCCCTATTCACCGACTTAAATCCAGCGGCGAACGGCACCGTCGAGTTTGGTCGAGGGACGATTTCCGACGGATCAACCAAGAACGTCTTCTGGGCCGAATGGGTCGACGTCGCCGAGTACGGCAACAACTCCGCTCGTCAGGAATTCCAGATGCTGATCATCGAGGAGTCCGACGGGGCCACGATCGAGTTCCGGTACGTCGACCTGACCAACGCAGGTTCGACCACGAACTCCGTCTTCGAGGTCGGCTTCGCCGACCCCACCGACTCGAACAACACGGTGCGGATTCCCGACAGCAACGGTGATCCGTCCGCGTCCGAGCTTCTATCCGGAAAGTCCGGCGGATCCACCGGAGTGTGGTCATACAGCGTCGCGGACTCGGGCTCACCATCCCCTGCACCGACACCAACACCAACCCCCACCCCCATCAACACCATTCAGCCGGATCCCCCCTGGGGCTTGGATCGCATCGATCAACGCTCCCTGCCACTGAACAGCACCTTCACCCCGGCGGGCACGGGTTCCGGGGTCACCGTGTACGTGATCGATACCGGCATTCGGACGACGCACACCGAGTACGCGAGTCGCGTGGTTGCCGGCTACGACTTCGTGGATGACGACAGCGACCCTTCGGACTGTAATGGGCACGGGACGCACGTGGCCGGCACCGCCGTCGGTTCCACCTACGGGGTCGCCAAAGCGGCGAGCGTCTCCGGTGTTCGGGTCTTGAACTGCTCCGGCAATGGATACACATCCGACGTGGTCGCAGGTATGAACTGGGTCCGCACCAACCACAGCAGCGGTGATGCCGTCGTCAATATGAGCCTCGGGGGCGGCGGGTCCAAGTCGATCGATGACGCAGTCGCCGCCTTGACAAGCGCAAATATCACCGTGGTTGTCGCCGCAGGAAACTCCAATGACAACGCCCAGTACTACTCACCCGCGCGCGCACCGACGGCGATAACCGTCGGCTCGACCACGAGTACCGACGCACGATCGTCCTTCTCGAATTACGGATCGACGGTGGACATTTTTGCTCCCGGCAGCAGCATCCTGTCCGCCTGGCACACCAGCAACACAGCCTCGAACACTCTCAACGGAACATCAATGGCGAGCCCGCACGTGGCAGGTGCGGCGGCTGTCTACCTGGGGTTGAACACCGGATCGACACCCGCGCAGGTGGCAAGCGCTCTGACCTCCGTGTCGACAACCGACGCGGTCACCAGCGCGGGAAGTGGATCCCCGGATCGACTTCTGTACGTCGCTGACTTCTCCAGCGGAGGTGGATCGGCCGGTGGTAGTGGCGGCGGCGGCGGCGGCGGCGGCGGCGGTGGGGGCGGCGGGGGGGGCGGCGGCGGCGGCGGCGGCGGCGGCGGGGGGGGAGGGGGCGGGGGGGGCGG
>ERZ802830.662-NODE-662-length-34248-cov-10.1129_pt1 | contig 34248 bp, 28 predicted proteins | sample MGYA00345654_ERZ802830 | MGnify/ENA primary metagenome ERZ802830 (study PRJEB30503, sample SAMEA104212375) | marine metagenome | biome: Westerlies Biome; feature: [SRF] surface water layer (ENVO:00010504) within the epipelagic zone...; material: water... | reverse complement strand
ATCATTGGACACATTTTATTAATATTGTCTTGAACAGCAACTAATGACCCTCTTAATTCCATTATTTGTTCCTGTTCTATTGAACTATCTGCATGTGGGATATAGCTTTCTCTGATTCCCAGTAACTGGTAGTAGTGTTTCCTTGGTATAGTTGATTGGTCACATATATTTGCAAAACTCTTTCGTAAAGATTCTGGGTATATATCCCATTCAAATTGTGATGATAATTTTGACAGTGATTTGCGTATATTACTAATAGGTTTGCTTGTCCTAGGGTTATAAAAAATATATTTACTATACAAATCAGTATTGCTTTCTGAAAGAAATTTCGCTGTATTGTCAAGCACGCTTTGTATCTCTTCTGTAATTGGCAATACTTGAATAAAGTTATTTCTTTTTTTAAAGGTGATGTGACTGTTATTGGTAATCTGATCTTTTGTTAAATTTAATAAATCATTTTTTTTCAGGCCTGTAATAGTCATTAAGTAAATAATATTTCGTGTAATAGTATTTAATTTGTGATTGTTCATAGGGTCACACAGCTGATATAAATAATCAGGAAACTCAGTGTTTATATCTAATTGTTTTTTAGAGGTTTTCTGTTTAGTAAAAACATTTTTTGATTTAAGTTCTTGTGCTGGATTATTTTGCAAGTGGTTAAAACCTGTAATCATTGCAAATTTAAATATCTTTGAAAGCAGCATGAGCGCGTTCTCTGTAGCTGCGGGTGTGTGTTTATTCTTTGCATGCCATGTTTCAACTTTTTCAAGCGTAATGTCTTGTATAGAATCCTCATGGAAAGAGGCAAGTTTATTTGACAGTAGATAGTTTTGATTGTGGTGAGAGTGCGCTAATGAGTGATCACCGGTAGTTTTTTTGCTTACTAAGTATTCATTTGCAATATCAATGAATTTCATTGAATCAAGAAATTGTTTAGTCTTTGTCTTTTTAATGAGATTGGGATCCAATCCCTTTTCTAATAAAGATATGGCTTTAAGATGATGATCTATTGCATGAGGATAGCTTAGATTATGAGTTGTTCCGTGTGTAATTGTTCTTGGATTACCTCCGCCTTGAATTCTGGCATAGGTAATGTATGTAACTCTTCCACTAGGATTAACTTTTATACGAAAACCTTTGTATTCAATGATTGAAATAAAGTATGCCTTCTCTTTAATGGGAATTGCATTAATAAAGTCAGCCGTAATTTGTTTGCTCTTAAGAAGCATATAGCATACGTAATATCTATAATTATTTATATATACTATATTCAATATGAATATTTATTAATAGATATTATTTTACAAATATTATGTTCTATAAGAAATGATCGCCGCCATTTGGGCTAATTGTTTGTCCAACAAAGTGGTCGCCATCGGATGACGCCAAAAAGAGGTAAGCCGGTATTATTTCATTGATGTCTGCTATTGAACCTTTTGGTATTGATGCTTTAATGCCATCGAGAATTTCTGTGGGTACCTCTGATAACATTCTTGTCATAGTTGCACCCGGTGCAACGCAATTCGCCCTTATATTTTTTTTGCCGATTTCAAGTGATAAAGATCGAGTAAATGAAATGATTGCACCCTTGGCGGCAGTATAGTGAGCGAATCCAGCACTGCCTTTATATGCCAACTGAGATGCGGTATTAATTATCCTTCCATAATTATTTTTATACATGATCCTTAGACATTCTCTTGTGCAATAAAAGGTGCCATTGAGATGAATAGATAATAACTCTGTCCACATATCTGTTTCCATTTCATGGATTGGAGCGCTTGTTGCTATTCCTGCATTGTTAATAAGAATATCTATAGTCTTGTATTTGTCTTCAACCATTTCAATCATCTTGCATACCTGATCTGGAGATGAAACATCGGTCTTTATAATCATGGACGATTCGGAATATTTGGATACTGCACTTAGTACATTACCTGCATTTTCTTCTTCTTCGTCATTGGGATAATTGATTATTACCTGAGCGCCTTCTTTGGCAAATGCCTTTGCTACTCCAGCTCCTATTCCTGAGGAAGCGCCTGTTATCAATGCAACTTTTCTATCTAGCTTAATCGTAGGTCCTTAGTCTGATTTCATATAATATGATTACAGATCACATTATTGATTTGAAACACCATTATGCCAAGAACTAAAACTTTATCTGCGGACTTTTATCATTCGTCATCAGTTTTTGACCAGGAAATCAAAAACATCTTTAAGAAAGAATGGTTATGGGTAGCACGATCAGATGAATTATCAGAACCTGGCTCTTTTCTTACGACTGAAATTATTGAATATCCAATTATTGTTCTCAGAGATCACTCAGATAATCTTAGGGCATACCATAATGTTTGTAGGCACCGTGCTGCTAAAGTTGTCTCATCAAAGAGTGGTGTCTGTAAGCATATGATATGTCCCTACCATGGATGGAAATACAATCTAAATGGTCAGCTAATGGATACGCCTAAGTTCTTCGCCAATGATGATTTTGATGAAAGCAGGCATTCTCTTTTTGACATACTGATAGAGGAGCGTTTTGGCTTAATATTTATAAATTTCAATAAGAAATCTCAATCTTTAAAAAACTGGCTAGGAGGATTTGACGATGTCGTTAAACAGCACTTCCAGGAAAACTTAGTGCACCATAATGAATTGAGATTCGACGTCCATGCGAACTGGAAAGCTTATGTCGATAACTATCAAGAGGGTTACCACATCCCCATTGTTCATCCCCAGCTTAACAGGGACGTTCTGTGGGAGAACTATACCCTTAAAAATAATGATCAATTCAGTATCCATTCAGTTCCTGAAAGAGGAAACAGTGAACAGCCGGGAAGTTTTGGTTGGCACTTCCCAAACTTCATATTCAATATCTATGGAAGAGGCATAGTTTTTCAAAGAATTGAGCCGATAAAGCCAAAGTGGTGCAGAGTTGTCTATAACCTTTTTAGACCATCTGCTGTCAAGGAGGATGATTTTGAGAATAAAGAAGGAAAATATCAACTTGAAGTTAGTATAGAAGATCAGAAATTGATACCAGAAATTCAGCAAAATCTTCAAGCAGGCATATATAATGAGGGACCTTTAAGCAGCAAATATGAAACAGGGGTTGGATTCTTTCATGACCTCTATCTAAACAAATTAAATTTGGAGAAAGCAAAATGATTTTACTAACTGGTGCCACAGGAAAAACAGGTTCTGCAACAGCCAAAGCGCTCAATGAGAAAGGCATAACATTTAGAGCGCTCATAAGAAATGAAGAAAAAAGAGGAGATATAGAATCTTTGGGTGGAGAAGTAGTCATCGGATCAATTGAAAACAAAGAAGCCGTAGATCAGTCCATGGTCGATGTTGAAACGGCGTTAATATTGCTTCCAAACTCAGAAAATCAATTGAGTTTAGAAAAACAACTAGTGGACTCAGCAAAACAAGCCGGCGCAAAAAGGGTTGTTAAAATGTCATCAATTGAGGCTACCCCAGATGCAACGAGTCCCATTCCAAAACTACATCTTGAATCAGAAGAATACATCAAGCAATCAGGGTTGAGCTGGACAATGATTAAACCAAATTTTTATATGCAAAACTTGCTTGCATCGGCCGGGACAATCAAAGATCAAGGCAAGATTTTCCTTCCCATGGGTGAGGGGAAGACAGGCATGATTGACACAACCGATGTTGGAAAAGTTCTTGCAAAAGTTCTCTCTGAAGATGGTCATGAATCAATGAATCACGAAATAACGGGGCCAGAAATTTTGTCTTTCAATGAAGTTGCAGAAATCTTTAGTAAGGGTCTAGATAAACAAGTGGATTATGTTGATGTCCCTCTGGCTGCCTATAAAGAAACTCTTGGTCAGTTTTTGACGAATCAATGGCACTTGGATGCAGTTATTGATTTGTTTAAAGGTATTGCCGATGGAGGCATCGAAGAGAAGACGGATACTTATTCTGAACTCATGGGTGAGTCACCAAAATCTCTGTCTGAATTTATAAGCGAAAACTCTTTTATCTTTAAAAGCTAACTATTGTTCATTCCAACCTTTTCTGACAATCAAAAAAGAGCAGAGGATTGAGGGTATTCCGAGCAATGCGGAATAAATGAATAAAGTGGCCCATCCACTGCTTTCGATGATCAGGCCAGAAAATCCGCTGAGCGTTATTCCAGGAAGGAACATAACAGATGTAAATAACGCATACTGACTTGCGGTAAAGTACCTGCTTGTTAGGCTTGAAAGAAATGCGATGAAAACAGTTCCCGAAAATCCCAAGGCAAAATTATCGGCACTTATCGTTAATACAAGAGCGGGGAGGCTGGATCCTGCATTATTCAAAAACAAGAAAAATAAGTTGGTTACTGTCAGCAATATGCTACTGATAATAAGCAGCCTGCCAATTCCAAACCGGGCCACCGACAAACCACCTATAAATGCTCCTATAATCGTCACAGTGAAACCAAAGACTTTTGTCACAGTTGCAATCTCTGAAAGATTGAATCCAATATCCACATAAAATGGGTTTGCAGCAATACCAATGATTAAATCGCTGACTCGATAAATCGCAATAAACATCAACAGAAAGAGAGACCAATAGCCGTTTCTTTTGAAAAACTCAGAGAAAGGTTCGATTAAAGTCTTTTTTAGCCACGAGCCATCGCTATTATTTGTATTTGTTGGTTTGTTTGACTCCGGGATAAAGATGACAGTCAAAATACCCACCAGCATAAACGCTGACATAACCTGGTATGTGAGCTTCCAATCATAAAAACTAGCCATGTAAAGTGCGCCTGCACCTGACGTTAACGCAGAGATTCTATAGCCCAACTGATAGCTTGCTCCAAGAACAGCTTGAAATTTACTTTCAGCAATCTCGATTCTATACGCATCAATGGCGACATCCTGTGATGCCGATGCAAATGCAATTCCGATTGATAAATAGGCTAAATACATGAGGTCATGCTCTGGTCTTAGAGACGACATAAAAATTAAGCCCAACAAAATCATTACTTGCGTAAGAAGAATCCAAGACCTTCTTTGCCCAAGCATATTTGTTATCACAGGCAGTCTCAATCGATCCAACATGGGTGCCCATAAAAACTTTATCGCATAAACAATGCCCACCCAGCCAAACATCGTAATTTCAGATATCTTGATCTCAGCAGATGCCAACCAAAGTGTCAGAGTCGCAAACAAAAGAGGGTGGGGCAGCCCTGCGGAAAATCCGAGAAAAACCATTCTTATGGACTCAGAACTGGTGTAAATGCCAAGTCCTTTTTCGCTAAATTCTGAAAGCGCCCTATTCATACTCAACAATTAAAGGTGCATGATCCGAAAAGCGCTCTTGCTTATAGACCGATGTTCTGATTGGAGTTCTAGAAAAAAACTTATTGAATATATGGTAATCAATCCGCCAGCCAACGTTATTGTTATAGGCATTGCCTCTGTTTGACCACCATGTATATTCTTCTGCATCTTTGTTGATTAATCTGAATGCATCCGTGCAACCCAGCTCCTCAAAAATTTTATCCAGCCATGCCCTTTCCTCAGGAAGGCATCCAGAATTCTTCTGATTTGATTTCCAGTTTTTAATGTCGATCTCTTTGTGAACAATATTAATGTCGCCACAAAAAAGGAAAGGCGTTTCATTCTGATTGCATTCAAGTAGTTTTTTTTCAAAAGAATCCAAGAAACGATATTTAGCCTCCTGTCTTACATCGCCAGATGATCCCGATGGGAAGTAAGCCGAGGCAATATTAAAGTCTTTGAATTCACACTCAATATAGCGACCTTCCTTGTCAAACTCCTCTATGCCCAAATTATGCGAAAGATTTTCCGGTTCTTTTTTTGTAAAAATAGCAACACCGCTATAGCCCTTCTTAACTGCCTGACTATGGAAACAATGATAATTCTCTGGCCAATACTCATCTCCTTGTATGTCTTCTACCTGAGCTCTGACCTCCTGGAGGCAAACGATGTCTGCATCTTGATCATTGAGCCAACCAAACAGTCCTTTTTTGTTTGCCGCTCTTATGCCATTTACGTTTAAGGAAATAATCTTTATGTCTTTTCTCCAACTTTAATGCTTGTCTTCATTATCGGGTCATTCTGTGAGATGCTTAGCAGAAGACAAGTCTTAGTTTAGCGTTAATGGAAAACTACAAACAGAAATTTATAGAGATGTCGATCCAAATAGGTGCTCTCAAATTCGGCGAGTTTGAGCTTAAGTCTGGAAGGGTCAGTCCTTATTTTTTCAATATGGGTCTTTTTTCAACAGGTCAGGCCTTAAAGAGTATTGGTGATTTTTATGCTTCGGCTCTCGAAGAAAGCAACATTGAATTCGATATGCTTTTTGGGCCAGCATACAAAGGAATACCCCTTGCATCGGTAATGAGTGCGAGTCTTTTTATGAATCATGACAAAGACGTTCCCTTTGTTTACAACCGAAAAGAAAAGAAAGATCACGGTGAAGGGGGTCGGATAGTGGGGCCTCCTCTATCCGGTAAAATAGTCATTGTAGACGATGTGATTACTGCAGGAACAGCCATCAAAGAAGCGTCTCAAATAATTCGTGAAACAGGCGCTGAAATTTCAGGAATTATTATCGCCATTGACAGACAAGAAAAAGGCGCGGGCGAATACTCAGCAGTTCAAGAAGCCTCCTCAAAGCTAGGCGTCCCAGTAATCTCTATAGTCAACCTGGATCAAATTCTCGCTTTTGTAAAAAATAGCTCCTCTGAACTTGAGGACCATGTGGAAGCCATAGAAAGTTATAGGAAGGAATACGGCGCCTAATTCTTCTTAATCTTCTCCAGTATGCCCAAAGCCACCCTCACCACGATCCGATTCATCAAATGAGTTCACTAAATTAAAGTTGACCTGCTCAACGGGTAGAAAAACCATTTGGGCAAGACGCATACCAGGCTCAATTAAACAATTCTCCTTACCTCTATTCCAACATGAGATAAACACCTGCCCTTGATAATCGGAATCAATCAATCCGACCAAATTACCCAAAACAAGGCCTTTCTTATGACCAAGGCCTGAGCGGGGTAATAATACCGCTGCCAAGGAGGGATCTCTAATATAGACTGCAATGCCGCTGGGTATAAGCTCTGTCTGCCCCGGCTCAATGGTTAACGGTTCTTCAATACATGCGAGTAAATCTATTCCTGCAGATCCCGTGGTTTGGTAATCGGGCATCTCGAAAGTATCGCCAATCCTGCTATCAATAATCTTTAGGTCAATAATTTTTCTTCGTGGGCTATCTTGCATAACACTAGTTTAATTCTTTTTGAGAATATGTGTTACCAAACAGCTCCTAAATTTGTCCATTAAAACTTGCTAACTGCCTGTGCTATTGGTATAAAAGCCGTCCTGAATTAAAAATAAGTCGGTACCTACGAGGTGAAATAAAAATGGCTAGAGTGTGTCAAGTAACAGGCAAGAAGACAACGAGCGGGAATAATGTCTCACACGCCAACAATAAGTCGAGAAGAAAGTTTCTGCCGAACCTTCATACGCATAGAATCTGGGTTGAAAGCCAAAACAGGTTTGTAAAACTTCGATTGTCTAAAAAAGGATTAAGAACCATAGATAAACTTGGAATCGATCATGTGCTTGAAAACCTCAAGCAATATGGAGAAAGCGCCTAATGAGAGAGAAAATTAAATTGGTTTCGTCTGCTAAAACTGGTCATTACTACACGACCACAAAGAATAAAAAAGAACACCCAGACAAAATGGAAACAAAAAAGTTTGATCCTAAGATTAGGAAACATGTTCTCTATAAAGAGTCCAAAATTAAATAGCACTCTTATTATCATAGCCCAAAACAATGCCTGAGTTGCCTGAAGTAGAGGTCACTAAAAAGGCATTGCAGTCTGCTTTGAAAAACACCTCAATCAAAGAGGTGAATATCAGAAATAAAAACCTTCGATGGCCTGTTGAAGAGAAAAAAATTAGAAAATTAATTCATACAGATATCAGAAAGATATATCGGAGAGGCAAATATATTCTAATTTCTTGCAATGAGGGGGCAGCTATTCTCCATCTTGGAATGTCTGGTAGTCTTGGGGTGTTTGATGAACGTACTGAATACCACAAACACGATCACGTTGAGTTCATACTTGAAAACAATAAAGCCATCCGTTTGAATGATCCCAGACGGTTTGGTTGCCTTGTTTGGACAAACGAATGCCCTGAAGAGCATAAGCTGATAAAAAATCTTGGTGTTGAGCCGTTGGATGATCCCAAACTCGGAGAGCACCTATATAGCCTGAGTAGAAACCGAAATACTGCAGTAAAAAACTATATTATGAACTCTAGTATTGTTGTTGGTGTTGGAAACATTTATGCGAGCGAATCGCTGTTTAGAAGCGGGATCAACCCAGTAAGATCATCGAAAAGAATTGGTCGTGAAAGATATAGAAAATTAGCTGTAGAGATCAAGAAAGTGCTGAATGAAGCAATTGAAATGGGCGGAACAACATTGAGAAACTTCACCTACTACAATGAAGTAAGGAAGGTTGGATATTTTAAACAAAAGCTCTTTGTTTATGGAAAGCCTGGAGAAAATTGCAAAGAGTGTGGCACAGAAATCAAAGCGCGAGTCATCGGGGGAAGAAACAGTTTTTTCTGTGCGCGCTGTCAGACCTAAAGATTTTTAAATTGGGCGTCCCCTTGGAGGGTTATTTTTTATAAGCTTGGCTTAAAGCTTGATGAACTGTTGGGTGGACAAAGTCCGATACGTCTCCGCCTTCTTGTGCAATTTGCCTAATCAATGAAGATGACAAAAAAGCATTTTGATCGCCGCTGCTAAGAAAAACAGTTTCAATATCATCGGCAAGCTTTTTATTCATGCTGGCCAGCTCAAACTCATATTGACCATCCGCTGGTGAACGAAGGCCTCTTACTATGACTCTTGCATCAATTTTTTTTGCAAAATCAATCGTTAATCCATCATAGGGTTGAACTTCGATATTGCTGAATGCATTCAAAACTTCATTCACCATTTCCAATCTTTTTTCGTGGTCGAATAAAGGCTCTTTTTCTTCACTGACAGCGACTCCAACAACCAAAACTTGGAAAATCGTTGAGGCTCTTCTAATAATTTCAAAGTGTCCATTTGTTATTGGATCAAAGGTCCCAGGATAAAGTGCAATCATTTTTCGCTCTTTGCGCTTGTTGATTTAAGAATTCCATAATATACATTTCCAGCCGTTGAATCCTTAACTAATTGATATTTTGGAGATGCTAGTTGCTTTAAACAGCTGTTGGACTCTAAGTAAATCAAGCTGTCATCATTGGCCCAATTATTTCTATACAATTTCTCTAGGATTTCGCTTAATTCAAATTTTCCATAGGGTGGATCGATAAAAATAATATCGAAACAGCCGTGAGTATTCTCCTCTTGGATCATCTGAACGGAGTCTCTGCATGCAAGTCTTATGTCGTTGATTCTATAGCGCACGAGTGAGTCTTTGAATGCAGCGCAAGCTTTCTTTGATGAGTCAACATAGAGCGCTGATTCAGATCCTCTGGAGATGCTTTCAAAGCTCAGACAACCACTTCCGCCAAATAAATCCAAAACCGTGGATTTCTCTATATGGGGCGATAGCCAATTAAACAAAGTCTCACGAACTCGATCGGGTGTTGGCTTGACCTGATCATCTTCTACGGAAAGCACAGCCCCTTTGTGCTTGCCTCCGACTATTCTGACTTTTTTCTTTTTTTTCGATGCCATGTGTTTTTGCGCAAATTTAACTCAAATATTGTCAAATCTAACGTTGATAAGAATAATATAATATATTGATTTATATGGTATTTTTAAAAATATTAACTATATTTTTAGCACTCATGTATTGAGAGTGCTAATATTTACTTCCTCGAAATCATTTTCGGGTTAAATTTATGAGCGATGTAGCAATAAAAAATGAAATACAACTTCTTGGTCCAATTGGAAGCCTAGAAGCATACATCAGTATTGTAAACCAGGCTCCTGTGCTTACTAGAGAAGAGGAATATGCGCTTGCTGTAAGGTTCAAAAAGAACAATGACCTTGATGCGGCCAGACAATTGATTCTCTCTCAGTTGAGATTCGTGGTTCATATTTCGAGAACTTATAACGGATATGGCCTGCCACTTGCTGACATCATTCAAGAAGGAAATGTTGGCCTGATGAAGGCGGTTAAGAAATTTGATCCTGAAAAGGGTGTGAGACTCGTTACCTACGCCGTGCACTGGATTAGGGCAGAGATTCATGAATTTGTGTTTGATAACTGGAAAATTGTTAAGGTCGCGACAACAAAAGCTCAGAGAAAACTTTTTTTCAAACTCAGAGGCTCAAAAAAGAAAATAGGCTGGCTCACAAATGATGAGAAAAGCTTAATCGCTTCTGATTTAGGCGTAAGAACAAAAGACATTGAAACAATGGAAGAGCGTTTGGCCTCAAAAGATGTTCTATTTGATCGCCCTCAAGATGAAACCAGCACTCATGTGAGTCCTGCCGGTTACCTCCCAGCTCCAAACAGTGATCCTTCAGCACTTGTGGAAGAAGAAAACTGGCTTGAAAGCAACATAGAGCTCATGTCAGAGGCAATGGAAAAACTTGATAAAAGAAGCAAAGAGATTTTGCGGCTAAGATGGTTAAGCGATGAAAAGGTAACGCTCAAAGAGCTTGCAAAGAAATTCAATGTTTCTCTAGAGAGAGTTAGGCAAATCGAAGAAAAGGCAATCCTTGATCTCCGTGAACAGCTTCTCAACCCGTAGGCCTGTCAGAAGCTTTGTTCGAAGACAAGGGAGAATTACCTCCTCTCAAAAATCCGCACTGGTAGAGCTTCTTCCCAAATACGGTATTCAATACTCAATGGACGCTGGCTTGCTCCCAAGCAATCTAACTGGAGACCCTGATTTTCCTCTCATACTTGATATTGGCTTCGGTGATGGAGAATTATTGATATCAATGGCAAAAAACAAAGTAGGCACGAATTTCATTGGTATAGAGGTGTATGATGCTGGAATAGGGCATTGTCTTAAGTTAATAGAGCAGAACAAAATTAATAACCTGAAGCTTGTGTGTGGCGATGCGGTTGAAGTAATGCAATTTGGAATAGAAAATGAGTCATTAGATGAGATCAACTTGCTTTTTCCAGACCCTTGGCCAAAAAAAAGGCACCACAAAAGACGAATCATTAATCCCGAATTTATCGAGCTTATGTCAAAAAAATTAGTGCTTGGTGGTTTGGTCAATATATCTACTGACTGGGAGAACTATGCCGAACAAGTTTTGGATTTGTTTGATCAGAGGGAAGATTTTGTAAAAAAACCATCCTTCACACGAGATGAAAATACAAAATTTGAAAAAAGGGGAATCTCCCTTGGCCATGAAATTTTTGATTTCACTTATAAACTAATGTCTTAAGTTTTCAATGATCCCAGTTTAAGGCTGGGTGCGGAGAGTCTACTGGAGCCTTCTAGATATCTATCAATTTCAAGGGCCGCGCCTCTGCCCTCATTCATTGCCCAAACAACCAATGACTGGCCTCTTCTTGCATCGCCAGCAGCAAAAACGCCATCGATGTCTGTAGAAAATTCTCCATAGGCTGAGTCTATATTTCCCATTGTGTTTGTCGACAACCCAAAATCATTGAGCACCTCTTGTTCGGGCCCTATAAATCCAAGTGCCAATAAGACTAAATCTGCTTCCCAAGTTTTTTCTGAGTTTGCAATTTCTTTCATTTGCATCTTTCCATCCTTTCCCTGAGTCCATTCAATCTCAACAGTTGTTAGGCCTGAAACAGCTCCGTCCTTGCTCAAAAACTCTTTGCTGAGCAAAGAGAATCTTCTTGGATCGCTGCCAAACCTCTTCTTTGACTCTTCGTGCCCATAGTCTATTCTCAAAATATTCGGCCAAAGGGGCCATGGGTTATCCGCTCCTCTTCTCTTTGGGGGTTTGTTCATAATCTCCATGTTCACCATATTTTTACATCCATGACGAATCGCGGTTGCAATGCAGTCTGTTCCTGTATCGCCACCCCCTATGACAATTACATTTTTATCTTTTGCATCAATATAGTTTCCGTCCGATAGTGAGCTGTTCAACAAGCTCTTGGTATTCTGAGTAAGAAAATCCATAGCAAAATGAATGTTTTCAGAGTCTCTGCCTTTTACGTCTAGATCTCTCGGTATGGTTGAGCCTGTGGCGATCAGTATGGAGTCATACGATTCTTTAAGCTCTTTGGCAGAAATATCTTTTCCAATATTCGTTTTTGTTTTGAATACAATTCCTTGAGACTCCAGAAGCCCAACCCTTCGACTCAGTAAGCTTTTTGAAAGCTTCATGTTAGGAATTCCATAAACAAGAAGGCCTCCAATTCTGTCCTCTCTCTCAAAGACAGTGACGTTGTGACCGACTTTGTTGAGCTGATCTGCAGCTGTTAAGCCCGCCGGGCCAGACCCGATGATTGCAACTTTTTTGCCCGTCGCTTTTATCGTTTTCTTCTCTTCCACCCATCCTTCTTCAAAGGCTTTATCAATGATAGAGTTTTCAATATCTTTAATGGTAACCGCAGGCTCATTAATGCCTAAAACACAGGATCCTTCACAAGGAGCTGGGCATACCCTGCCTGTGAATTCTGGAAAGTTGTTTGTTTTGGTTAATCTCTCATAAGCCTCTTTCCATTCCCCCTTATAGACCAAGTCATTCCATTCTGGAATTAGGTTATCAATGGGGCACCCGTGTTCGGATTCGCAGAATGGTACGCCGCAGTTCATGCACCTTGCGCCTTGTTTTTTGAGTTGGCCTTCCTCAGCAGGGGTATAAATTTCGTAATAGTCCAACGCCCTATCAACCGGATCACGCCAGGGTGTTTTTCTTCTTGGGTATTCCATAAATCCGGTCGGTTTTCCCATTTACACACCCTTCCTTTGAGACTTTCTGTCCTCTACATCAAAAATGGACTCAATCTCCTCATTGTGTTCTGCTCTCTCATTCATCACGCGCTTATAATCAATTGGCATGACCTTGACGAATTTTTCTAAGCTGTTGTCCCAATCATCCATTATTGCCTCCGCCAATGGTGAATCAGTATATTCGTGGTGCAGTTCGATCAATCTCAGTATTTCAGCAATGCTTGTCTCGTCTCCTATTGATTCGAGCTCAACCATTCCTGTATTGCATTTGGGTGAAAACTCATTCCAAGGGTCATAGACGTAGGCAATACCTCCTGACATTCCAGCAGCAAAATTCACTCCTGTTCCCCCCAGCACGACGACCCTTCCTCCTGTCATGTATTCACATCCATGGTCTCCAACGCCCTCAACCACTGACCATGCTCCGCTATTTCTGACACAAAATCTCTCGGCCGCAATTCCTCTGAAAAAACCAAAGCCTGATGTTGCGCCATAAAGTGCTACATTTCCAATCAGAATATTCTCCTCTGCTTTGAAAGCTGAATTTTCAGGAGGGCGAACAATGATCTTCCCTCCAGACAGGCTTTTGCCAACATAATCGTTTGCGTCTCCACTTAAATTAAACGTCACACCTTTGGATAAAAAAGCTCCAAAACTTTGTCCTGCAGAACCAGAGAAGTTTATGCGAATACTATCCTCGGGGAGCCCTTCATCGTCCCAACGTTTTGCAATTTCATGACTCAACATGGCTCCAGTCGTGCGATTAAGATTTGAAATATTAAAATCATGCTCTACTGGGTTTTTCTTATTGAGCGCATCCTGACACTTATCTATCAACTCATGATCGAGCACTGAATCAATATCATGATCCTGCTCAGTTGTTTTTATGGTCTGTGCATCGCTTCTGGCCTGATTAGGGTTTAATAAAAGTGGGCTCAAATCTAGTTGACTAGATTTCCAATGTTTTTCAGCTTTTTCAGTGGATAACAATTCTGTTCTACCGACCAATTCATCAATCGACTTTATACCAAGCTTCGCCATAATGTTTCTTGCTTCTTCTGCAACTAGAAACAAATAGTTGATCACGTGTTCTGGTTGGCCAGTGAACTTCTGTCTAAGTATTTTATTTTGGGTAGCAATGCCTACCGGGCAGGTGTTTAGGTGGCACTTCCTCATCATGATACAACCAAGAGAAATCAATGGGGCTGTTGCAAAACCAAATTCCTCGGCCCCCAGCAATGCAGCTATTACGACGTCTCTGCCTGTTTTTAACCCGCCATCTGTTTGCAGCATTACTCTGCTTCTTAGGCCATTCATAATAAGTGTTTGATGAACTTCAGCCAGGCCAAGCTCCCATGGCATACCGGCATTTTTGATACTGGTGAGAGGAGATGCCCCGGTTCCTCCAACATCGCCAGAAATTACTATGTGGTCAGCATGGGCTTTTGCAACGCCTGCTGCGATTGTGCCCACTCCGCTTTCAGCAACCAATTTAACGCTTATGTCAGCAGTTGGATTGCCGTTCTTTAAGTCAAATATTAATTGTGCCAAATCTTCGATTGAGTAAATATCATGATGAGGAGGCGGGCTTATCAAGCCCACTCCAGGAGTTGAATATCGTATAGAGGCAATTTTCTCATCCACCTTTCTTCCAGGCAGTTCGCCGCCCTCACCTGGTTTGGCGCCCTGAGCAATTTTGATCTGGAGTTGTTTTGCATTTGCAATGTAGTTTGCTGTAACGCCAAATCGTCCCGATGCAATCTGTTTGATCGCAGATGACTTGGAGTCACCATTCTTCATGGGCTCATATCTTGCTGGATCTTCACCGCCCTCTCCGCTGTTGCTCTTGCCGCCAATCCTATTCATAGCAACCGCCAGGGTTTCATGAGCCTCTGGAGAAATAGACCCAAAGCTCATGGCACCAGTGCAAAATCGTTTTACTATTTCACTTGCAGGCTCAACATCATTGATTGAAATACTCTCGCCAGAGTAATTGAATTTCAGCAATCCCCTAATGTTTAATGCATCTTCTGCTTTTTTGTTTGCAAGCTTTGAAAACTTATCATATGCATTTTCGTCATTGGTCCTTGCGGCCAACTGCAATGACCAAACAGTTTCAGGGTTCCACCCTTTCTTTTCGCCCTCACTTCTCCAATGAAAATCTCCTGGGTTTGGAAGATCTGCAGATGCTTCAACTTGGTCTTCTGGCCACCCAAGGCTATGCCTCAGTGCATTCTCATGCTCAATTGTATCGAAGCCAATCCCTCCAATCTTGCTGACAGTCCCCTCAAAACACTGCTCTATCACTTCATTCGATAAACCAATCGCCTCAAAAATCTGTGCGCCCTTGTATGATTGAAGCGTTGAAATTCCCATTTTTCCCATGACCTTCAAAATGCCTTTTACAGCTGCTTGCCGATAAGCATCAATCACTTCTTCATACTCATCTAGAGCCACTCTATTTTCTGGTCCTCTTTTGTAGTGAGTGTGCTTAATTACGTTATCCGCCTTGGCTTGCATCAGTATCTCGTATGCAAGATATGGGTTGATTGCATCAGCACCATAACCGAACAGTAAGCAGAAATGGTGCACCTCACGAGCCTCTCCTGTTTCGACAACTATTGCTGCTCTTGACCGCTTGGCTGTTCGAACAAGATGATGGTGAACAGCACCACAGGCCATTAAAGTGCTGAGAGGAATTTTATTCTCGCTCATGCCTCTATCGCTCAACACCAAGAATCCAATCCCGTCATCAACGGCTTCTTCAGCAAGACTGCAGATGTCCTTAATTGTTTTGTTGATTCCAGCCTCTTTTTCATAAGTGATGTCAATCACTTTGCTTTTGTGGTTGAGATAATCCAGATGCTTAAGAGCATACATGGCGGTGTTCGTCAGTATTGGGTTTTCAACAAGAATCCGGTTTGCATGTTTCTCAGATGGTTCCAAGAGGTTTCCTTCTGGCCCAATATAGCACTCAAGAGACATCACGATCTTTTCTCTAATTGAGTCTATTGCAGGATTAGAGACCTGAGCGAAACGTTGCTTAAAGTAGTCATACGTGAGCCTATGCTTATCGCTCATCGATGCCAAAACAGTGTCATTGCCCATTGAGCCCAGTGGATCTCTAAGATCGTGAACCATTGGCAGAAGCATAAACTCAAGGGTCTCTGAGGTGTAGCCAAATGCTCGCATTCTCTTGAGAAGCTCTTCCTTGCCATACAAAGGATCATTTGAATACTGTTTAATTTTCCTAAACCCAAATCTATTGTCATGAAGCCAGTTTCTGTAGGGGTTTTCTTTTACAAGTGGCTCTTTGACGTCTGAATCGCTAAGAAGCTTTCCTTTATTAAAGTCAATTAGAAATATTTTTCCTGGTTCCAGTCTTCCTTTTTTTATGATTTCTTCATCGGGTATGTCCAATACGCCCACTTCGCTGGCCATGATCACCCTGTTATCTGTGGTTAAGTAGTATCGACTCGGTCTGAGGCCGTTTCTGTCTAAAACGGCTCCGATTACATCGCCATTTGTAAATGCAATTGCAGCGGGTCCGTCCCATGGCTCCATGAGATTTGATTGAAACTCGTAATACGCCTTTCTCTCTTTTGAGATGGTTTTCTTCTTTTGCCAAGCTTCGGGCACCATCATTAATACGGACTCTTCTAGAGAGCGGCCTGATAAGGCGAGAAACTCAAGCACATTATCAAAATTCCCAGAGTCCGAACAGTTTGGCTCAACAATTGGAAACAACTCCTTGAGCCTGTCTCCAAAAATAGATGACTCCATATTTCCTTCTCTGGCCCTCATCCAATTTATATTTCCTTCGATGGTATTGATCTCCCCATTATGAGACATGTAACGGTTTGGCATTGCTCTGTCCCAACTTGGAAATGTATTTGTCGAAAACCTTGAGTGCACCATGGCCAAATGGGACATGAAGTCGGGATCACTTAGGTCGCTGAAAAAGTTTCCAACTTGATCGCAAGTAAGCATCCCTTTGTAGACAATGGTCTTTGAGGATAAACTGCAAACATAGAAAAGCTCTGACTCATTTAAATTCGAATGGGTACGAAGATGATTGCTGACTTTTTTTCTTGTTAGATAAAGCCTCTTTTCAAAATCCTCTTGATCGCAATTTTTGAGATTATCGACAATAAGCACTTGTTCTATCTGAGGCATTGCATCCAGGGCTGTAGGGCCTATGTCTGCTTTTTTTGTATCGGTCGGCAGTATTCTCCAGCCGACTATTTTTAATTCATTCTCACGGCATGTCTCTTCAAAATATGTCTTACAAGTCTCTCTTTCGTCTTCATCATTGGGGAGAAAAATATTTCCTACGGAGTAGCTGCCTGACAGAAGGTCGGTTGCATATAACTCTTTTGAGATCTTTGCAAAAAAAGCATGGGGCATGCCTGTAAGAATTCCAGCACCGTCTCCGCTATTGGGTTCAGCTCCTCTTGCGCCCCTGTGGTCCATTTTACAAAGGATGGATAAAGCATCTTTTATGTTTTGGTGGCTGGGTTCTTTATTGATGTGCGCCACAAACCCAATGCCGCAACTCTCCCTTTCAAATCGGGAGTCATATAAACCAACATTTGATCTGGGTTTCAGTCTCATAATTACTTATTTTATTTTTCTTAACCTTTGGCGAACCTGATTTGGACGCTCACCATCCTTACATTGTGGCCCGATGGGACACAGTTTGCTCAATATCACTGGGAAATTGAAAATGAATTTTAGCAAATTTGAATTGAAATTTCCCATTCAACGTTATTATATGATTATTCCGGCCAGGTCTGTGTCGTTGTCATCGGCAGGCTGCATGAAAACTAACATAAGGAAATACGATGGAAGAGTTTAAAATAATTATAGAGGCAATTGGCGGGTTTCTTTGGAACAACTATACCCTTTACGCAGTGGTTGCAACCGGCATTGTCTTTACAATTTGGAGCGGATTCTCTCAATATTATGCATTAACTCATGGATTCAAAGTCATCAAAGGGGATTATGACAACGACGATGACCCTGGTGCTATTTCTCATTTTCAAGCTCTTTCAACCGCACTTTCAGCAACAGTAGGACTTGGAAATATCGGCGGTGTTGCCTTGGCGATATCGCTTGGTGGGCCGGGAGCAGTCTTTTGGATGTGGGTCGTTGGGTTTTTGGGTATGGCGATCAAATTGAGTGAGGTGTCGCTCTCAATGATACACAGAAACATTGATCAAGCCGATAACCCAAGCGGTGGGCCAATGTGGGTTGTTGAGAGAAACTTTTCAGGCAAAACCGGTCCATTGAAAATACTTGGCAAGCTCATAGCTGGGACTTTTTGTTTTGCTCTAATAGTAAACACGATCACTGCTGGGAATATGTTTCAAGCCTGGAATGTTGCTAACCTTACGCAGGCCTACTTTGGCGTTCCAACAATGGCTACGGGCACCATTCTCGCTCTGATAGTGGGCGCTGTAATCATTGGCGGCATCAAAAGAATCGGTGCCGTAACCTCTAAGCTTGTTCCAATAATGCTTCTGATATATGTCATGGCATGCATATATGTGTTGGCCATTAACTTCACCGCAATACCCGAAATGCTTAAACTGATTGTGAGCGCGGCTTTTTCTCCAATGGAATCGAGCAATGCTTTCCTTGGGGGGACCGCTGGTTCGGCTTTCATTTTTGGAATGCAAAGAGCTTTGTTCTCAAATGAAGCAGGACAGGGTTCTTCAGCCATTGCTCATTCTGCTGCAAAAACAGATGAGCCCATTAGAGAGGGTGTTGTGGCAGGTCTAGAGCCGTTCATTGACACCATAGTTGTCTGCACAATGAGTGCCTTGGTCATTCTGGTTACAGGCATTTGGAATCGGCCTGCAGAAGTTCAGCTTTCAGAGCTCTCCATTAATCCATCGGAACAAAGTTGGTCCATTAATGGTGTTATCAACGATGCTCCCAGCTTAAAAAATGGGGACAAGGTTTTCATGATCTACTCTGGCTCCGGCAACACAGAGTCTGGAAATAATTTACACAAAGTATATGGAACTGTTTTGGTTGATGGCCCCAAAAAGTCTGTTGAATGGAACAAGATTTCTTCCGACAAACGTCCCGAGACAAATGGTGAAGTATATCTTGATTATGTAGGGGCAAATCTGACTGCAGCTGCATTTGATAAGGTCTCCTCTGGCCTGGGCAAGTGGTTGGTGACACTTGCATCATGGCTTTTTGCAATCTCGACAATGATATCTTGGAGCTACTATGGAGAGAAAGGGGTCTCATTTCTCCTCGGAGAAAAAGCAATTTTGTCCTATAAACTGAGTTTTTGTGTTTTGGCTATCTTCTCCACTACTGGCTTTATACAAACAGACAGGGAATTGAATCTGTTTGCAAACCTAGGTACAGGCCTATGCATCATGGCGAACCTGCCCATCTTGTGGCTTTTTGGATATCAAGCCATTAGAGACTATAAGAAGTACATCACTAAACTAAAAAATGGCGAATTTAATAAGGTATAAACAATGAGTAAAAAAGAAGAGATTAAGATTAAGCCTTTTTGGTATTCCGATATCTGGCTTTGGCCAAAACTAATCACAATTATCACTACATTGGATAAAAATGGGACCGTTAATGCGGGGCCTTATTCGCATATCATGCAATACGATGTAATGACAAAAAACCCCAGAATGCTGATAGGTTTTAGACAGGATTCGCATACATTGGTAAACATCGAAGAAACGGGCGAGTTCGTAGTCAACTGTCCGAGCGCAAAACATTTGGATGACATGATGGAGACGGCAAAGTTTTATCCAGAAGGAATCAATGAACTAGAATTTACAAAATTCACTCAGATTCCGTCCAGGAAAGTTTCTCCGCCAAGTCTTGAGGAATGCCCACAAATTGCAGAATGCACTGTTGATGAGATAGTCAAGCTAGAAAAAAGTTCTGGCATCGTCATTGGAAAAATTGAGGCCATAGTGGTTGACAAAGAGTTGGTTTCTATGGGGAGAGAAGAAAGGATAAAAACCATGGATCTTCCAATAGGAATGGGGGATGAAGCAAGACAAACGTATTATCACACAACAGCCGAGACACTCATTAAACACGAGCTTGGGCAACCAAAAACGGCCATGCAGGGAGCGGACGCAAAAACATCCATGGAATGGGACAATGATGCCACTGAGATGTTGATGGGTGTCCCGCCACCCTTAAGAAAGATGGTCATTGAAAACACTGAGGAATTTGCCGCAGAAAAAAATGAAGACAAAGTCAGCGGTGAGCTTTTCAAAGAGCTGGCAAAATCTGTTGGTATGGATACAGATGTGATGGAGAGGTTTAGAAGCGGAGGTTAAGTCATGGATCTCAAGAATAAAAACCTGTTGAAAGATACGAGCTATGTGGATGGCGAGTGGATTAATGCAAACGATGGTTCTTGCTCAGAAATTCTTAATCCTGCAACCTCTGAGTCGCTGGGTTTTGTTCCAAACTGTGGATCAGCCGAGACAATTGCAGCAATAGAGGCCGCAACAAGAGCGCAAAGCATTTGGTCAAAGACGGATGCTAAAGAGAGATCCTCAGTGCTGAAAAATCTTCATCGTCTGATGCTAGAAAACCAGGAAGATTTAGCAAAAATTATCACGCTCGAAGGCGGCAAACCCATCTCTGAATCAATTGGAGAAATCGCTTATGCGGCTTCTTTTTTCGAGTGGTTTTCGGAAGAAGCCAAAAGAGTATACGGCGATGTAATACCGGCTCATCAGCATGACCGAAGGACGCTTGTCATAAAACAACCCATAGGTGTGGTTGGATGCATCACACCGTGGAACTTTCCATCTGCTATGCTTGCAAGAAAAATTGCGCCTGCCATTGCTGTTGGCTGCAGCGTTGTTGCAAAGCCAGCACCTGAAACTCCTTTCTCAGCGCTTGCACTAGCTTACTTATCAGAACTGGCTGGCTTCCCCAAAGGCTTGCTAAACATACTGACTGGCGATGCTGAAAGAATTGGAGCTGTCTTGACAGAAAATAAAGACATCAGGAAAATAACCTTTACCGGCTCAACATCTGTTGGAAAACTTCTGCTAAAACAGTCTGCAGAATCAGTAAAAAAAGTCTCTCTTGAGCTAGGTGGCCACGCGCCTTTCATTGTTTTTGAAGATGCTGATCTGGATGCTGCAGTTGATGGTGCATTGATAGCAAAATACAGAAACAGTGGCCAAACGTGTGTCTGTGCAAACAGGATTTATGTTCAATCTGGTATCTATGATGCGTTCTGTGAACGCTTCACAGAAAAAACATCTGGGCTTGTTGTCGGAAATGGTCTTGAAGAAAAAACTCAACAAGGTCCTTTGATCAGCAACAATGCAATGAGAAAAGTATCTCTACACATCGATGATGCAAAAAATAAAGGGGCAACGGTTGCAACCGGAGGAAATCCACATAATTTAGGCGGGCTGTTCTTTGAGCCAACTGTTTTAACCGGTGTTACGGATGATATGTTGATTGCAAAAGAAGAAACGTTTGGTCCTGTTGCGCCAATCTTTAGTTTTGAAAACGAACAAGAAGTAGTCAAGCGTGCAAACGATACTCCTTTTGGGTTAGCCGCTTATTTTTATACTTCTGATTTAGGCAAGTCCTGGAGAGTCTCTGAACAACTCGATTATGGCATGGTTGGGCTAAATACTGGAATAATTTCTACTGAAATGGCTCCCTTCGGGGGCATTAAAGAATCTGGAATTGGAAGAGAGGGCTCTAAATACGGTGTGGATGACTATCTAGAAATGAAATACATCTCTATAGCCGGAATCGAAGAGTAATTGTTTTTAAAACAATCCTCTGTATGATTCACCTCTATCGGTCATAACCCAATGGAAAAAAGCGCCCCCAAATTAACAGTTGGTCCTGTATCGGGATCTATTCTTTCAATGATGCTGCCTATGGCACTGGGCATCTTAGTAATGATTGGAAACGGCCTTGTTGACGCTTACTTCATTGGTCAACTCGGCTACGCACAGCTTGCCGCTGTCAGTTATGCATTCCCTGTTTGGTTTGTTGCAGCAGGAATTGTCATGGGCCTTGGGACAGGAACCTCTTCCGTTTTATCTCGATTCATAGGCGCTGGTGACACAGCCAGCGTAAAACAAATAGCTACTCACTCGATGGTGCTTGCAGTGCTTGCAGGCGCTGTGGTCACGGCCATCGGTCTATTGACCGTTGAGTCTCTTTTTGGGCTGCTGGGCGCAAATGAGGAGTCCATGCCCTATGTCAAAGAATACATGACAATTTACTACTGGGGATCCTTGTTTTTGGGTATTCCGTTCATTGGCAATTCAATCTTGAGGGCAAATGGAGATGCCAAAACACCTTCTTTACTGGTTGCCTCATCGGCGGTTGTTAATGCTGTTTTAGACCCCATATTGATTTTTGGTTGGTTTGGGTTTCCTGAAATGGGCGTTGCGGGAGCAGCTCTTGCAAGCGTCATTTCAACCATTACATTTCTTATGGCTTCTCTTTGGGTGCTTATTGTTCGTGATGACTTGCTCACCACGATTGGTCACAGCATTGAATCAATGGTCTCTTCCTGGAAGCAGGTGCTCCATGTGGGCTTGCCCGCAATTGCCAGCAACCTAATTGCTCCTCTATCTGCTGCATTTGTTACAGCGCTTGTCAGCACCTACGGACAAGAAGCAGTTGCTGCATACGGTCTGGCTGGGAGAATTGAGGCGCTTGTAATTGTTTTGTTGATGGCGCTAGGTGGTGCAACCGCTCCATATGTGGGGCAAAACTATGGGGCAAAAAAATATGAACGGCTGGTTGATGGCTTTAAGTTCTCTGCACGCTTTGCGTTGGTCTATGCTGTTTTCTGCATTGCCTTTCTATACTTCTTTTCTGGTCCTATTTTGAGCGTTTTCACAACCAATGAGGATGTAATTAGGTTGGCCATGCTGCAGCTTTTAATCTGTCCATGGGGATACGGCTTTCTTGGGGTGGCATCGATCTGTAATGGTTCGTTCAATGCGTTTGGAAGACCGTTGCCAGCAATGACCATTTCAATCTCAAGAACATTGGTGGTCTACGTGCCGCTCGCCTATATGCTTGCCCATTACCTTGGTTTTCAGGGCATTTTTATCGCTCAAGTTTTGGCGAATATTTTTGCTGGTTGTGTCGCAATTATCTGGTACAGAAGAGTTTTCAACCAAGTCACTGCTTGACCTATTCTTCACCCTGAAGCTGCTTAACAATGGATTCATCCTCAAGGGTGGATATGTCTTGTGTGATTTCCTCTTGTCTTGCAATGGCTCGGAGCAATCTCCTCATGATCTTTCCAGAACGAGTTTTTGGGAGATTGTCTGAAAAACGAATTTCATCAGGTTTTGCTATTGATCCCACCTGACTGGCCACCCATTCCCTCAGCTCCTCTTGTGTTGTTTTTGCATCGTTACCAGTCGGTCGGTTTCCTTTTGTGACAACAAATGCAAATATACTCTCGCCCTTAACTTCATGGGGCCTTCCAACAACTGCTGCCTCGGCCACTTTTTCATTCGCAACCAGTGCGGATTCAACCTCCATTGTGCCCAACCTATGGCCTGAAACATTTAAAACATCGTCTATTCGGCCCATAATCCAATGGCAATCATCTTCATCTCTGTACGCGCTATCACCGGCAACATAATATTTGCCATCAAACTTTTCCCAATAGGTGTCGATGTATCTTTGGTTGTCTCCCCAAATGGTTCTTAGCATAGAAGGCCATGGTTTTTTAATGACAAGATACCCGCCCTGATTGGGCTCATCTACCGGTTCTCCTGATTCATTTACGATATCAATGTCAATTCCTGGAATAGCGGTTGTGCAGGATCCTGGTTTTGTATTTGTGATGCCTGGGAGCGGGCTGATCATCGCCCCGCCCGTTTCTGTTTGCCACCAAGTATCAACAATGGGGCAGTGCTCTCCTCCGATTACTTTGTGATACCAAATCCAAGCCTCGGGATTAATGGGTTCGCCTACCGTGCCCAGCAAACGCAACTTTGATAAATCATAATTTGCAGGTATTTCATCTCCGTGCTTCATCAAAGCTCTGATTGCAGTCGGAGCAGTGTAAAAAATGGTTACTGAATGCTTTTCACAAATACTCCAAAACCTTCCCACATCAGGGTAGGTTGGAGCGCCTTCATAAATTAAAATTGTGGCGCCTGAAAGCAATGGGCCGTATGCAACATAGGTGTGCCCGGTAATCCAACCAACATCAGCAGTGCACCAAAAAACATCGTCATTTTTGATATCAAATATCCATGAAAAGGTTGTTTTTGCATGCAAGATGTATCCTGCTGTTGCATGCTGAATACCCTTTGGTTTTCCTGTCGAGCCCGAAGTGTAAAGGATAAAAAGAGGGTGCTCTGCATTTAGAGGTTTTGGCTCACAAACAAGGTCGCAATCTGCCACAAGATCTTCCCACCAAATATCAGTGCCTTTGTTAAAATTGACATTCTCTCCTGTTCTTTTAAAGACCACGACATTATTAACTTTGAAAGAAGACTGAGACACTGCTTCATCTGTTGCTTGCTTTAAGGGAATAACGCCTCCGCCCCTGAACGCGCCATCAGCAGTAATGACAATCTTTGATTGTGCATCCTCTATCCTGTCTTTGAGTGCATTTGAGGAGAATCCACCAAAAACAACCGAGTGAATGGCTCCAATCCTTGCACATGCCTGCATTGCAATAACTGCCTCTGGACACATCGGCATATAAATCACAACCCTGTCCATGGGCTCAACACCAATTTTTTTGAGGCCATTTGCAAATTGTGAAGTTTTTAATAGGAGCTCTTTGTAAGTGATGCTTTCAGACTTTCCGTCTTCTTTTTCAAAAATGATTGCTGTCTTATGCGGATTCTTGCTGACGTTTACGTCCAAGGAATTGTAGGATGCATTAATCTCGCCATCGTTAAACCATTCATAGTTAGGCGCTTTTGAATCATCGAGTGTATTGCTGAACGGGCGAGACCAGTGAAGCTCTTCATTTGCCAGTTTTGCCCAATATTTTATGTGGTCATCTGCGGCTAGCTTCCTCATTTCTTCCGCTTTTGCTTCGTTAATATTTGCTTGATCAGAGAATTCTTTTGATGGAGGAAAGCTCCTTGATTCATTCAATATCGATTCTATGAGCTCATCGGCCATTTTTGATCCTTGAAAATTAGTTCTTTAATCTGGTGGAGACTTTATCTTTGGATTGTATCCGCTCAATGATGGGACTGGATTTTGGAATATGATTTAGCAAGAATTTCATTTGGTCGGCCAATATATTTCTGCCCTGAAGCAAAATATACTCTGCATAAGATGGTGCAAATGGAATTGCCAAAAGCCCCATGCTTGACTCTTCAGGAGTTTTCCCTCCTTTAAGGTTATTGCACCGCTTACAAGCACTGACTACATTCTGCCATATGTCTTGGCCACCCCTGCTTATTGGAGTTACATGGTCCCTGGTCAACTCTCTTTTGCTGTATTGGGAGCCACAATACAAACACAGGTGATCGTCTCTCTTAAACAGAGTTTGGTTGCTCAATGGTGGCGTAAACTTTGCTAGCTTTTGTTGAAAATGTTTTGAGCGACCCCTGGTGGCGACAATAGAGTTAATGTTAATTTCGCTTCTCAATCCTGATTTAGCGTTAACCCCTCCCTTGATGGTATAAAGGTGATCCCCTAAGGTATAAATCACATCCCCAACAGAATAAAGTTTGGCCGCCTCTCTGAAGTCGATCCACTCTAAAGGAAGCCCGGTTGAATCGATCCTCAGGGTTCTATGAGGGAAGTTTATTAATTGCTCCATAGAAAATACTATAAAGACTTTTCGGAACAAAAATAATAAAAATCTGCCCTTTTTTACTTGGATTATTTCACAGGCATGTTAGTCTTTCGCACCAACTGGATATAACTATAAAAAAAGTAAATACGTGGCTATAAAAATTGCAGTAGTAAACGAATCCAAAAACAATGAAACACGCGTCGCGGTTGTTCCAGAAATTGCACAAAAACTATCCTCAAACAATGTCACTTTTTCAATAGAAAAGAACTCGGGTGCGGCATCGGGTTTTTTAGATGCAGACTATCCGGAAAATGCATGCTCTTTTTTTGATGTTGCTTCAGAGGCATTAAAAGATGCCGATGTTCTTTTCAAGGTCAACCCACCAACCTCTGAAGAAATTGGCTATATGAAAAAGGGCGCTCTTGCGGTTTCTTACATGAGTCCTTTTCAAAGCGGTGAACTGATTAAAAATATGGCCTCATCAGGCATTGATGCCTTTTCAGTTGAGTTAATTCCAAGAATTTCTCGTGCACAATCTATGGATGCATTGTCATCTCAAGCATCGATTGCGGGATATAAAGCTGTCATTTTAGCAGCAAACAACGCCAATAAATTCTTTCCAATGCTCACCACGGCTGCAGGAACTGTGCGTCCAGCACAAACTTTGATAGTGGGTGCAGGGGTGGCTGGCCTGCAAGCCATTGCAACGGCAAAAAGGCTCGGCTCAAGAGTGATTGCATTTGATGTGAGAAGCAGTACGAAAGAACAAATTGAATCATTGGGGGCTCAATTTCTAGACACAGGAATAACCGCAGAGGGCGAAGGCGGTTATGCGAGAGAACTGTCGGCAGAAGAGCTTAAAACCCAAAAAGAGGCGTTATCAAAAGCTATGGGGCAATCGGATATTGTAATTACAACTGCAGCAGTTCCGGGCAAGCCTGCGCCAAAACTAATCGATAGAAACACGGTTGAATCCATGGCGCCAGGATCGGTTATCGTGGACCTTGGGGCAATCTCTGGGGGCAACTGCGAACTCACTAAACCGGATGATATCGTAGACCACGGAGGGGTAATAATTCTAGGCCCTACAAATCTGCCGTCGACCATGCCAAAACATGCAAGCGAACTCTATTCTAGAAACCTACTGAACTTCATCTCACCAGCGATCACTGATGAAGGGCTTAATATTGACTGGGATGATGAAATATTTAATGGTGCGAACATAACCCGAAATGGAGACATAGTCTTTAACGAAGAGGCTTGATTGATATGGAAACATTTATCGCAATTTATATCTTTATGTTGGCAGCATTCACAGGTCTTGAGGTGATATCAAAAGTGCCTGCAATTTTACATACCCCACTTATGTCTGGCTCAAACTTTATTCATGGAGTAGTGCTTGTCGGTGCCATTATTGCGCTGGGCATGGCTGAAACAAACTTAGAAAAGACGATAGGATTTTTTGGTGTTTTGCTTGCCTCTGGCAATGCTGTTGGTGGCTATGTTGTAACAGAAAGAATGTTAGAAATGTTTAAATCGAAGAAAGACAATGAGTAGTTTAGAGATAATAATCCAAAGCATATATGTCATTGCTGCTGTTCTCTTTATAGTTGGACTAAAAAGAATGAGCTCCCCCACCACAGCGAGGACTGGGATCGTCTGGGCTGGGATTGGAATGCTGATGGCCACCATTGCCACATTCTTTTATCCAGGTGTAGAAAACTTTGCTCTGATCGCCATAGCCATCCTATTGGGCACAATCATTGCAGGCTATACGGCAAAAAAGGTCGAGATGACTGAAATGCCTGAAATGATTGCATTGTACAACGGAATGGGCGGCGGTGCTGCTGCTGCTATTGCGGCTGTTGAGTTGTTTAAGGATCATCACTTACCGGTGAGCGTTACCACGCTTGCACTGATTGGTGGAATTATCGGCTCGATTTCATTCACCGGAAGTCTGATCGCATTTGGGAAACTTCAAGGAATGGTCAAAGGCACATTTAGGTTCAAAGGGCAGCATCAAATAAACCTACTTCTTTTGCTAGGGACGCTAGTGCTTTCTGTTCTCGTTGTTGCAGGGTTTGATGGCAATGCAACATTGGTAATTATGGTTTTTGTTATTGCTCTAATATTAGGCATCGCAATGACAATACCAATCGGTGGCGGGGACATGGCTGTGGTTATCTCGCTCTATAATGCGCTGACTGGTTTGGCGGTCGGTTTTGAAGGGTATGTCCTACAAAACTACGCGATGATCATTGCGGGCACGGTGGTTGGAGCCGCCGGAACACTGCTCACGCAACTGATGGCAAAAGCAATGAATAAAACACTTATCAGTGTGCTCTTTCCATTTGGCGAAACTACTCAAGCAAGTGGGGATGCAGTGGAAGGAGAAATGAAACCCATTGAAGCGGGCGATGCTGGAATCATGATGGCGTTCGCACAAAAGGTCATCATTATCCCTGGATATGGCATGGCTGTTGCTCAGGCTCAGCAAAAGGTTTGGGAGCTCAGCCAGCTTCTCATAGACAGAGGGGTAGATGTAAAGTTTGCCATTCACCCAGTGGCAGGAAGGATGCCTGGGCACATGAATGTTCTATTGGCTGAAGCCGGCGTGCCTTATGAATTGATATTTGATGAAGACGAAATAAATCAAGAATTTAAAAGTTGTGATGTTGCGCTAGTTATCGGTGCAAACGATGTTGTAAACCCAATAGCCAGAACAGATCCATCAAGTGAAATATATGGTATGCCAATACTAGACGCGGATTATGCCTCCAATGTAATTGTGGTCAAAAGAGGTCAAGGCACTGGGTTCTCCGGAATTGAAAATGTCTTGTTCTTTCTTGATAACACAAGAATGCTTTATGGGGATGGACAAGCAGTCGCCGCAGACCTTGTGAACTCGATCAAAGAACTCTAAGGAAAATAATTTTAAGCCTCGTATTCCTATCACAAGAGTTGTGTTATTCTCATCATGATGTTTACAGAATTTGAAATGGAAAGGCTTCAGTCGCTTTATGAAAATGAAGTGAAATATAACCTCAGCGACAGCGGAAACCACCCGCTATCAATGAATGATTTATTGTCTGACGAGGAGATAAAAAAAATCCTCGATATGGAGATATATTACGGTTATACGACTGGAGACCCCAATCTCTTGAGCGCTATTGCATCGTGGTACCCAGACAAAATTAATGAGAGCAATGTTCTTGTGACCAATGGTTCTGCTGAGGCTAATTTTTTGGCTGGCTGGACCTTAATTGAGCCTGGAGATGAGGTTGTTATGGTGCTGCCGAATTATATGCAGGTGCCTGGGCTTGCAAAAAATCTAGGCGCATCAGTCAAAACGATCGGCCTCAAAGAGTCTCTCGGATGGCATGTAGATCTCGACGAGCTTGCATCTGTGGTCACTGAAAAAACTAAATTAATTTCTATCTGCAACCCAAGCAATCCAACCGGTGCTGTAATGTCGGACGATGAGATGAAATCAATTGCTGAAATAGCAGGAAAACATGGTGCATATGTTCTTTCCGATGAGGTTTATAGAGGTTCAGAGCTCGATGGAAATGAAACAAAAAGCTTCATTCATTTCTATGATAAATGCATTGTCTCTTGCGGTCTTTCAAAATCATTCGCGCATCCTGGACTGAGAATCGGCTGGCTTATTGCCTCGCCTGAGATTATTCAAAGCATCTGGACCAGAAAAGACTATACAACGCTCTGTGCTTCTGTGATTTCACAAGAAATCGGAACCAAAATCATGACCATGCCAACCAGGGAGAAGATTCTAGGGCGATCAAGCAAAATGCTGACGGAAAATGTGGAGCTTTTCCAAAATTGGCTTAATAATCATGGCGATTTATTCACATTCGTTCCCCCAAAGGCTGGCGGCATGGCTTTTGTGGGATACAACATGGACATCAACAGCACTGAATTTGTTCACAAACTAAGGGTTGAACAGAGTGTTTTAATCGTGCCTGGTGATTGTTATGGGATGGATGGATACCTTCGATTTGGTATAGGCTCAAACCAAGATTATTTGAGTGAGGGCCTAGATCTGGTCACAGCCTGTATAAAATCCTTGGGCTATTGAAGCGACAAATCCTCAATATTGCTGTTGACACTCCAGTGTCACAAGTTTTTGACTATCACCCTCCTCTAGATATCCAATACGAGCCCAAAATTGGCCAGAGGGTTTTAGTCCCGTTCGGCAGAAGAGAGGTGGTTGGGTTTATACATGGCATTTCTGAAAAGACTTCATTGCCTAAGAAAAAAATTAAGCCTTGTAAAACAATCATTGACCAAAGCCCTCTTCTTAATAAAAAAACCCTTGATCTGATCTTGTGGTGTAAAAACTATTACCATCACCCGGTTGGAAAAACCTATGCTGCAGCAATTCCAAAATATCTGCGGTCAGGAAAAAACCCAGGGCATGATGGAAATTTATTCAAAAAATCGACCAAAAAAAGGAAGTTAACCAGTCATCAGAAGAAAGCTTACGATGAATGTCTTGGGCTAATCAAAGAGTCTATTCCTGTTCTTCTGAATGGGGTCACTGGCAGTGGAAAAACGGAGATATATCTACAAATAATGGAAGATGTGCTTAAAAAAGGACAACAAGTTCTTTTCTTGGTTCCTGAAATAGGGCTAACGCCTCAGCTGTCTGAAGAAATCACATCTAGGTTTGGAAGCTGTGTTGGAATAATCCATTCATCCACTTCAGAAAAATCCAGAGCACAGGCGTGGGTTAGTGCAAAAGAAAATAAGGTCTCGGTTATACTTGGAACACGCTCTTCAATATTTGTGCCCTTTCACTCTCTTGGTCTGATCATAATCGATGAAGAGCACGATGAATCCTATAAACAGCAGTCTGGGCTCATGTATTCTGCTAGAGATCTTGCTGTCGTAAAGGCGAAACAATCGGGCTGCTCTCTTCTCCTTGGCTCTGCAACGCCTTCTTATGAGAGTTTATTGAATGTAGAAAAGAAAAAATACAATCAGGTGCAGCTGAATAAAAAGGTTTTTTCAGACGTACCTCCCGATAAAAAACTCATCAATTTGAATGTCAGCCCTTGCAGTAAGGGGTTGAGCGGACCATTAATCAATGCCATTTCTAAATCTTTAGAAAGGGATGAGCAATCGCTTTTGTTTATAAACCGAAGGGGCTACTCGCCTGTAACAATGTGTGAAGATTGCGGGAACATAGATGAGTGCCCAAGATGTGAAAGCAACCTTGTTTCATACAAGGGCTCAAAAAAATTGAAGTGTCATCATTGCTCATTCCAAACGCCAGCAACAAACAGTTGCTCCTCTTGTGCGGGCAAAAAAATAACGGTTGGTCACGGCACTGAGAAAATTGAAGAGGAGCTTAGGTCTAAATTTCCGGGCGAGATGATCGTTAGAATTGATCGTGACTCAACCAGAAGCAATAAAAAGAGGGAAGAGGTGTTTGGGCATGCCAAATCCGGTGCCGCAAATATTCTTGTCGGGACTCAAATGCTTACAAAAGGCCATGACTTCCCAAACTTATCTCTTGTTGCTTTTATTAATGTTGATCAAGGTCTGTTTGGGAGTGGTTATAGGAGCAGTGAACGCTTTGCGCAGCAATACTATCAGGCTTCTGGAAGGTGTGGAAGAAGGGAGAACAAAGGATTGGTTTTGCTTCAAACCCATAATCCAGAAAACGAAACGCTTAAGTCTCTTTTGAGTAAAAGCTATGGTGAGTTCTATGAAGAAAACAAGCTGGACAGAAAGCGTTTGGGGTGGCCTCCATATACTTACTCTGTTTTATTAAGAGCAGAGTCTCAGGATGAAAAGAAAGTTTTTAACTTTTTAGACGCGGCAGCTGACTTTATTGGGCGCTCGATGGACTCGGGCTCGCTGAGAATGCTCGGTCCAATCCCTTCTCCAATTGGAAAAATTCGAGGAAGAAAAAGAGGGCAGCTCCTGCTTACAAGCAGAAGCAGAAAAAAACTACACGCTGTTGGCAGTCGCTTGATAAGCTTTGTTGATGAAAAAAGACTTGGAATAAAAGTAAAATGGTCAATTGATATAGACCCCATAGATCACTCATGACATCTGAAGAAAAAATAAAAACACTGCTTTTAAATGCTTTGAAGAAAAGTCAGGGAACCAACAAAGCTAAAGTTGATGAAATAGGTCTCGAACTGACTAGAAATAGTAATAATGAACATGGAGATTTTTCGAGCAATATTGCTTTAAAGCTAGCAGGAAAACTCAAGCGCTCTCCGCTCATGATTGCCGAAGAAATCATTGATAGAATTGAGCCCTCTGAGGATCTTGATCGGGCAGAGTTTGCAAAACCGGGGTTTATAAACCTCTATCTTTCTGCTGAAAAAAAACACGATGTTCTTCGATCCATTTTCAGCCAAGGCAAAAACTTTGGATCATCGTGTGCCAAAGAAAAAAAGAAAATATTATTGGAATTTGTATCTGCAAATCCAACTGGGCCTCTTCATGTTGGGCATGGCCGTCATGCAGCCTTTGGCGACTCTCTTGCAAGGCTTCTGAAAAAGGCGGGGCATGATGTTTTTACGGAGTACTACCTCAATGACGCCGGAAGGCAGATTGACATCCTGTGTGCAAGCGTTATGTGTGAGATGCTCTCCCAAAACGGGGCAGTTGTAGAAAAAATAGATGGTCTTTACAAGGGGTCATACATAAAAGAAGTGGCCTCTGAGCTCAAAAACCAAGGCCTAAGGGTCGACGAAAAGCTTTTGCCTGTCAAAACGAATGGAACAGTGGACGAAGTGGTTGATGCGCTGATCCTTGAAATGAAAAAAACAGCTGGGCCTGATGTTTTTCAAACCATTTCGGATCTAACTGTTTTGCAGATGACAAAATTGCTTCAAAGTGATTTGGTTGATTTTAGGGTTAATCAGGATGGTTTCTATTCAGAGAAGTCTCTCTTTTCTGAAGGAAGAATAGAAAACATTTGTGAAATCATAAAGAAAAACGGCAATGCCTATGAAAAAGACGGTGCACTGTGGTTAGAGTCAACAAAACACGGCGATGACAAAGATCGTGTTGTGATAAGAGAAAACGGAAGGTCTACTTATTTTGCGTCGGATATTGCGTACCATCATGATAAAAAAAATCGTGGGTTTGATCTTTTAATCAATGTTTTAGGCTCGGATCATCATGGTTATGTTTCTAGGCTTGAGGCCGGCCTTGCCTCAACAGGAAATAATCCTTCTGACCTAGAGGTAATATTGATTCAGTTCGTCACCCTTTACCGAGGGAAGAAAAAAATCCAAATGTCTACGCGCTCTGGAAACTTTGTGCCTATGAGAGATCTATATTCAGAGGTGGGAGTGGACGCTGCAAGATTTTTTTATGTCAGCAGATCTCATGATCAGCATCTGGATTTTGATCTGGAGCTTGCAACAGAGCAAAACAACAATAACCCTGTTTACTATATTCAGTATGCAAATGCGCGGATCAAGAGCGTGCTTAATGAAACAGAAAAGAGGGGTTATGTTTTTGATGAGGATTTAGGCCAATTAAATCTTGAGAAACTTACTTTGCCTATTGAGGAAGACATTGTTTCGCTTTTGGGCAAATACCCCGAAACCATCCTAAAGAGCTCTGAGTCAAGATCAGTAAACAAGATAGCGAACTACTTGAAGTCTCTTGCTCAACTTTTTCACTCGTATTATGGCTCTACTAAATTTGTTTCAGCTGACGCAGAAGTTAGAAATGCTCGTTTGCTTCTCTTGCTTTGTGTGTCGATATTAATTGAAGATGGTCTTGATATTTTGGGGGTATCATCCCCATCTAAGATGTAGGTTTTTTCTTCTTTTTATACTCGATATCTAAAGACTGTAATTTCCTGTATAAGTTAGTGCGCTCCATATCCACCCTTCTTGAAAGTTCGCTTATCTTGCCTCCAACAAGCTCCATCTGCCTAATAAGGTAGGCTCTTTCAAAAAGCTTTTTTGCCTCTTTCATGCTCAAAGAGAGGATATTATTCTCCATGAGGATGTTTCCGCCTGGGCCTTGCAAGGTAATGATTTCTTGGACCTCATCTATATTTACTATCTCTTTATCTTTTCTTGAAAGAAGCGCTTGAACCAAGTCTAAAAGCTGCTTAAGGTTTCCAGGCCATTGATACTTTGAAAGCATATTTTGAGATGCCAAACTAAATCTTCTATATCCGTGTCCGTCTCTTTCGACAAAAAACTTTATTGTCTCTTCCAACATCTGGGGTATGTCTTTAAGCATATTTCCAAGCGGAGGAATCTCTAGTAAGATTGTATTCTGCTCCCCCAAGAAACTAGTCTCGTCAGGATCTTCAGTACCAATGAATATTTTTGCGGCACGATTTCTTGAGCTTGCAATCAGCTTTTTAGACATGGCTACTCTTTCATCATTGGGAAGATTTTTTATATCGCTAATAAAAATCGTCGCTGGCTCTTCATTATCAAGCGCTAGATATAAATTATTGTTTTTCTGCCCTGAGAGAGATTCTTTTTGGGTACTGCCAATCTTCTTAAACCCTATGGCTCTGCCAAGATGTTTTAAGTGAACGGCTCTTGCCCAGGTA
>ERZ802830.660-NODE-660-length-34316-cov-7.64327_pt1 | contig 34316 bp, 51 predicted proteins | sample MGYA00345654_ERZ802830 | MGnify/ENA primary metagenome ERZ802830 (study PRJEB30503, sample SAMEA104212375) | marine metagenome | biome: Westerlies Biome; feature: [SRF] surface water layer (ENVO:00010504) within the epipelagic zone...; material: water... | reverse complement strand
GGCCGTAGCCCATCCATCTGATGCAATCAACATGATATTCAAACTCCTCTATACTTCTATTTACTATTTCTGGGTTATCACTAGCAAGGACAGTAAATTGTCCTGGGTGCATAGAAAGTCTAACATCTAGCTTTCTTGCAAGTTCGCCTACCTTGGCAAAGTGTGTTTCACAGTATGCAATTACGTCAGGCTTCTTCCAATAGTAAGACCAATCTGCCTGTGTGTAAACAGGAAGTACATCTGATCCTAGTCGAACCATTCGTAACTCATCTCGTAGTCCACCAACATATTCTATCAAGTTATGAAAACTCTGTATGTTGTGAACCATAATGTCCCATAGCCTTTGTTCTGCTACATCTCGTGTTTGCCTATTCAACCATTGTACGGTTGTGCTACGAGTGTTCAAAGGTCGTTGGATCTCTTCTAGCAGTTTTTTCTTCTGCGTCTGATCCGGGTGCATATATTTACAGGCGAAACCTATACGTTCTATCATAATACTATTATACTACTTTTTCTCAAAGGTGTCAACTTCTTTTGCTTCTAATTGTGCATGAACTTTTTTGGCTCTGTTCTTAACTAGCTTGGTATAGTCTGGGTTAGTACTCCATTTATGTAAATGATCAATCTGTGCATTAACATCAATCTTTCCTGACTCAAACTGCTTTGCTCTTTCAGTTCTAAAGTCTTCGTAAACATGAAGTTTGTTAATAATACTAATCATGTTTTTTACAGATAAACATTTTGTTGGATATTTCTTTACACCCCAACTTGCATTAGGATTTTCTTTTGCTTTAAGTTGTGGTGTGTTCTTATCCCATGTTCTAATACCAAATAGATTATTTGCCTCTTTGGCAAACCTACTAGTACCATAACCTGTTTCTAACACAGCCATTGCTATAATGATATCTCTGTGTACCCTTTGTTGTGGTTCAAGGTGTAAGTTAATAAAATCAATACATCTACCTACTGCTTTTACAAATTGTAGATTTGTTGAATATTCAATACTAGGTTCTATGAAACCATAACTATTCCATTCTGCTACAAGACTTGATTCGTATTTTGCCTTGAGTTTTTCTTTTACAAGATAGTTAGGTTTAAACGTTCCGTATGCAAAGGTAATTAACATACCTAACAATGCAATAACGACATAGAACGAGATGCGAAATGCTTTATGTTTAAATATTTTTTTCATAGTTATATTATATTAGTAGTTGAGGTTAAAGTCAAGCGATTTATCGCCAATTTTCCCTGCACCAATCATCAATACAGTCTTTTGGATTTGGATCGCCATGAAATACTGCAATACTTGTCTCTGGCAGTATATTTGGTATACCTTTGGTTGCAAAGTTTCTTTTACCAGAAGCTCTACTCATTTCAGGTCTACCACGCATTTCCCATTTATAACTCTGTATCCATTCATCTGGAAAGAAATTGAAATGCGTTTTTACATTCGCATATAACCAATCCTGATCTCCATGATACCTTGCGGCATGATATTTTGGATCCTTCATAAATTCTGTATATACGTTTTGATGTTGTCCTGGGTGTAATCTAAAGATACTAGAGTTCATACGATCCCAATTAGATTGTATGCATCTATTAAAGTCTCTAAGAACACAAAATTCTCCTGCCTTGTATTCAAACAGATTATCTATGTTTTTAAATATAATAATATCTAGATCCATATAAAGCATTGGACCTTTAAAGTTTAGTCCAGGATTAAAGAACATTGGTTTATACCACCAACCCTTAACGTCAGGGTGCAATGGAATAGGTTGAATTCGAACACCTGAGTCGATGCCTTTAGGATTTTCAGTAAAGCAAATGAACTCAATGGGGATAGTAGTATGTCGTTTGACCATACTGTAAAGTGTATTGACGTACTCAGCACCGTATTTGTCACCGTGTTTTAGACAAACTACATAATTCATAGGCTTATGGCCTCCCTTTAATTATACGGCTGTGAAGTGTTAGCAGGTTGACTCATGAAGTTGTTAGTAGTCATTGCCTTAGATGGGTTAGCACCTAAACTTAATGTTACCCTTGGACCCATTGGAACCGACTTATGACCATACAGTCTTGGAATGAATATTGCATCGCCTGTTTTAAGTGTATGAACTTCTTTTTGACTGTTGTCTTCGTTAGCAGTAATAAATGTAACGTCTCCGTATCCTTGAATTAGTAATACTGATTCGTAATCTCTGTGTATGTGTACACTATGATGTCCGTCACTTAAACTAAAAAAGAAACTAGCATTGAAAAGTGTTTCAGTATCAACCCTTTCATAGTTTTCCATAAACTCTATGTGATAAGGTTTTACTCTTGGATCCATCTCAACACCTGGCAGATGAGCAGTACCTTTTAGTATCTTGTCATCATTTGTAATTGCCGCTTGGTATTGATTAGCTTCTAGTAGTGTGTGGAAGTTAATATTAGTTGCTTCAGGAAATACTTGTTTCCAAACCTTAGGTTTACCACCTGCTCTAGCTTGATTAAGTTCTGCCCAGAAGTTTCTTCTATCCTTCGTAAATTGCACTATTGGCTCCATGTTCTGCACATTCTACTGATACCACATAACATCTGTCATCTGTCTGTGCTCTAATATGTTTGTCAGCAAAGTTAAAGGCGTGTTCGGCAAACTTCTCTGCACCAACTCCGTCCATAATAACAATACTTGCTAGATCCATTTCTTCTAGCTCTCTAAATTTATCTATGTGAGGATCCTTAGAATCTAAAACAAGTTTATGATCAAAGTTATCTTCTAACCATTTCTTGACAGGCTTCAGCCCACCAAAGTCAACTGCCCAATTCTTATTGTCTAATTTATCACAACCAAACTTAAATGTAAATGCTAGACTGTATCCGTGTAGCAAATGACAATGTGAATGATCTGCGTTTGGCTGTCTAAAGACTGCACTCAACCCAATGTTGTGTCCGTAATGTTTTGTACTATAATGTTTACTCATATTTCTCTCCAGTTATAACGGCGGAGTATTTAAAGAGGGTCGACGTTGTTAAAGTCCTCATTGTTTAATTATATAACCTTTCCAATCAAATGTCAACTGTTTTTATGAAAAGTATTGAAACTAATCGTAATACGTTTTGCCGTTTTATTTGGAAGGCTACTATGGTATAACCAACTAGGGAATAATATCAACATTCCGCTTTTTGGTTCAAATTCCATTTTATCAGCAGTAAAGTTTGTTGCCTTGTTATGTATCTCAGACATACGTGGAGTTCTAATAGGACTTTCAAATACTATACTTGCACTTCCTTCTTCTACTATTGGATAGTATGCTCCACTTACAATAGATAGTTCATGTCTATGACTAGCAACATAACCTTCCTGTACTTGATGATTGATCCAACTCTTACCTATGTCAACAGGTTCAAGTCCTGCATCATCACAGTATTCATTTAAACGTTCTTCGATAGTTTTTTTCATATCTGCAAATTCGTTTATGTGTAATAAGTTTTCAACTTGTCTACTACTGGTTGTTCCTTTACCTATATCATCTGGCCAAGTTTCCATATCACAATCATCTAAGAATGCGTTTACTATTTTTGTGTCACAATCTATATGATGTACTTGTACCAGTGTAGGAAAAATATTATAGTCTGCTTTCCTAAACTGTTGATCAGGTATCTGTGCTTTCATGTGGGTCCGTTCTATAATCTCTTAATGTTTGAAAGTGTTCTCTATCATCTCTTCTAATCGTATTAAAACTAATTGTGTATCTTTTTTCTGTTGGGTTTGAAGGAACAGAATGCCTTAGCCAACTAGGAAACAAAACTAACAAGCCATCCTGTGGCATAAAGTCTAAGTTATAAGCATTGTAGTTGGTCTGTCTTATATTGTTCATGTTCATTTGATATGGTTGTAAAGGACTTTCAAAAACCAACGGTGAACTGTTTGGATCTACCTTAGGATAGTATGCTCCACTGATAACACTTCTTTCGTGTCTATGAGCAGTAACAGATCCTTTTTCATACAATGTGTTAAACCAACTTGTAGAAATAAGTGTGTAATCAATACCCGATTCGTTGCTATATTGATCGCAACATTCCTGTATTGTTTTCCAAAGGTCAACTAATCTCTTATCATTTAAAAACATTTCATCACCAGTGATGTAACTGCTTTGACCTTCATGTACCAAAACATGATCACCTGTGCGTTCCCAGGTTTCGATCATATCAATAACAGTCTTTTCACAAGAATGATCCTTCAAGTCGAAACTTGAAACCAAAGTTGGAAAAGCTGGATAGTGTCTAGCTTCGTGTTGCATTAAATTCTTCTGTCCTTTTGCTTGTTACATTATTAATTATCTTAGGCCATGGCTTATTATTGTAATAAATGAACTGTACCTTATCAAAACATTCAAATACCTTGTTCATTTGATATATCCAATAACTTGGATCAACAGGTTTGGTATCAGCGTCATTATAGTTTGGTGTGCTTTTATATATGTTATTAACTTTGTCTGATTCAGATCCTATGTCAAATCCAATTATGTGTATCGTAGGATCAGTCATGTGCTTTTCAGATAGGTATGCTCCTAGCAATAATGCATATGGTCCACTGCCCCAATGCCACGGATCATCAGGCCTTGTGTCGCCTTCATAAGGTAATGGCGGTACTAGCCCACATAGTTTAAATTGGTCTTTCCAATCTGATCTAGTATATATTGAACCGTAGTTACGTTTCTCTTGTGCTTCTATTACCATACGGCGGTCACAACACACCAAATGATGTACATAATAGTCTCTGTGTATTGCATTACAGCCTATTTTTATACGTTTATATGTGTCTATATCTAGGCCTAGCCTACTTTCTCCGTTACCTATTACAAGCATGATACTTTATTTAATAAATACAGTATAAGTTAGGACATGATACGAAATGACAGCATTTTACGATTTTTTTAGATATATTAAGTTGTACTCTACAGACGGTACAACACTAGAAGCTACACTTGAAGGTGATAGTGTAACTGATAGCTTGAATATTAGCAGAGGTAATGGTGTAGCTTTTACAGGGGCTAACGCATCTACGGATACATTTAAGATAGATGTTGATTATGATTTAACAGTACCAGTATCAACCACAAGCATAAGACTGTCTGACGTAAATTCAAACAACAAAGACATAGCACTAGTGGCAGGTGGTAACATGACCATTGTAAGAGATAGTGCTAACCAACTTACTATTTCAGCATTGATTGGTGGTGTTAGTAAGAGCATAAGTGCAATCACACAGGGCAATCCTGCTAGGGTAACAACTACCAACGCACATGGATACACAGAAGCTACACCAGTAACCATAGTTGATGTTGTAGGAATGACCAACGTAAACGGTAACGAATATTTCATGAACGTTATCGATGGTAACAATTTTGATTTGTACACAGACGAACTTTTAAGCACTGGACTAAACAGTACAGGCTTTCCTGCATACACATCAGGAGGTGTTGCTACTGCCGACTATGGTGGAGCCAAACAAGCATTTAAAACAATTAGGGTATCAGGACAGAGTGATGTCGTAGCAGATACCATTGCTGATCTACTTACACTTGTAGGTGGAACAGGTATTGACATAACAACCACAGCAGGTACTGACACAATTTCATACGCAATAGATTCAACTGTGGCGACATTGGCAGGTTCACAAACATTAACAAACAAAACAATTAATGGACCTGACAATACATTAACAAATATTGCAAACAGTTCATTATCAAACAGCAGTATAACTTTTGCAAGGGTTGGCGGTAACTCAACAGCGGCCTCATTGGGTGATACAGTTTCCTTCCAAGGAACTGCAAGTGAAGTAACGGTAGGTGAAAGCTCAGGAACATTTACTATTGGATTACCAGCCAGTGTGGCAATCACAACAGGCTTAACTGTAAACGGTATAACGGCAGTTACTGAAAGTGCAACTCAAACACTTACAAACAAGAGCATAGACCTAACAGATAATACTTTAACAGGAACACTTGCGGAACTTTCAACTGCTATCAGTGATGATACTGTGGCAGGTATAGCCGCATCACAAACACTTACAAACAAAGGTATTGATCTTACAGATAATACTTTAACAGGAACACTAGCAGAATTTAATACTGCTGTTTCAGATGCAACTCTAGTATCTACAACTGGTACAGAAACATTAAGCAACAAGACACTTAACTCTCCAGGAATAGATACACCGAACATAACTGCTCCTGTGATAGCACCAGGTGCCACTGCGGCAGGTAAGATAGAATTTATGGAGGCAACAAACAATGGCTCAGGTAAAGTAGTATTAACTGGTGCGGACTCTGTTACTAATAATCAGACTAAAACTATAGCCCTACCAAATGGCTCAGGTACGGTGGCCGTAAGTGTATCAGCACCATTGTCATTGTCGTCGGCAGGTAACATAACTTTAGGCACAGTTCCTATAGCAAAAGGTGGAACGAATTCAACAACGGCCGCAGATGCCAGAACAGCACTAGGACTTGCCATTGGCTCAGACGTACAGGCCTATGACGCAGACTTGGCCGCACTTGCAGGATTAACTTCCGCGGCTGACAAAGGAATATATTTTACAGGTTCAGGTACTGCTGGGGTATATGATTTACCTTTACAGGCAAGAACATTATTAGCCGCGTCGGCAGTTAGTGGTGCAGGCTCACAACGTAAACTATTAACACTTGACACAGATGATGATGTACAGTTTGATTCATTTGGTGTTGGCACAGCCGCTTCAGGTACAACTGGAGAAATAAGAGCTACCAACAACATCACAGGTTACTATTCATCAGACAGCAGACTAAAAGAAAACATACAGAATATTCCAGATGCACTTGATAAGATCATGATGTTGAAAGGTGTAACGTTTGATTGGACAGATGAACACATCAAGGAACGTGGTGGTGAAGATGGTTACTTTGTTAAGAAACACGACACAGGATTAATTGCACAGGACGTACAACAGGTGTTACCAGAGATAGTACGTAAGAAAAAAGACGGCTACCTAGGAATACAATACGACAAGACAGTAGGACTTCTTGTAGAAGCAATCAAAGAATTGAAAGCAGAAATAGAGCAGTTGAAATCTAAGGGGTAGGAATGGCACTTCAAACTTCAGGAGCAATAAGTTTCGCAGATCTTCAAACAGAGTTTGGAGGAACAAATCCCATATCATTGAGTGAGTACATTAGAAACGTTGGTGACACGTCATTGGCTGGCGGGGCCAATGAAATAAGATATACTCCTGCGGTATCAGGTAGTTCTTTCACACTCGGTGGTAGTCAAGCAACAAATCTAGTTGTTCAGAAACATCAAAAATTTATATTCGACGTCAAGGACGCAAACATGACGTTCGCTTCAAACAAATTATATTTTAGCACATCACAGACACTTGGTAATAATAATCTAATAACAGCAGGAGTAACAAACAATGCAACGGCAACAGACGCTCTTATGGTCATTGACTTTAGCAACGCAGGTTTTAGTAGTAGTGCTAGTGGTACACTTGTTGGCTACTTAAAAACTGATACTGCTACAAATGTTACTGCGGTCTATGTTGTAGATACTCCAAGCACAAATTACGTTCAGACACACCCTGGTGAAGCAAAGATAGAACTGTCATCTAGTTTCTCAGGTGGTGATTATAACCAGAAAGTAACTACCTATAGGAATATAGGAGCCAACGAAAATGTAGCAATAATACCTTCAGGTGGAAACGTATCATTCCAAGTAACTTTACCTGGCGGAGCATCCGGTGGTGTGTGGGCAGGAGGTACATGGACCTATGTTACTATAAATGTCTATGATTCCACTTACAATACAAGCACAGGATCAAGTACATTTACCAACTACAGACAGGTTGGTTGGACCAACAACACATCTTACACAAATGGAAGCGGAAATTACATAGGAGGCAGTGGAGCATATTCAAACACCGCCAGTGGTTGGGCTAGTACCGTTGCTTCTTGTTTGAACAGCAACAGTGGTGCACCTAATTATCAATCTACCAGTGAACCTGTTGTAATGAGTGCTTCAACAAGTGGAGCAACACTCACAATGACACTTACAAACAATAACACTGGTCCGATATTGATTAACAAGTACGTTACCAATCAGACTGGAACTTCCAAAGACAGACCTATAAACATAGGTTGGCAGAACAATGCTGGTAACTTTGAAATGATGTATAACGGAGGTGCTGGTGGTAATGGCGAATTTAACACCAACTGGCAAAGGAACGAGTATGGATATCCATCACTGCTTAGATTACAATATGACTTACAGAAATTTGACGGTTCATCAATAGACCTAGGTTACTTTAATCATCTGCTAACCAACAACGCCACAAGAACTGAAGCATTGGCATCAATAAAGTCACAGTCAGAAGCATACTTTCATGATGCTTTAGACACAGGAGAGCTTTATCCTTTGTTAACTTACAATAGCATTACTAATGGATTCAAGATTAGATATTATTTGTCAGGAAGATTAACTGTTACTGCGACCTATCAAAACTTTGGGTATTCTCAAATTGATCAAGGATCAGGTAGTGCGGCAAATGGTGTAGCAAATGGTACGGTCACAACAACTGCGTCAGGACCTACAAATGCTACAGAGCAAAACGTCAATATAAAATATTATGCACAGAATATGAGTTTGAATCATTACTATGGAGGTGAAAGTGACTTCATTTAAAACTAAAGAAACTCAACCAGACGGTACTGAGATTGAAATTGATATGCCTGGACAGGCAAACGATTGTCCACCTTTACCTACACTAGACAAATATAAAGCAAAAGTAGATAGTGAGTCTTTAGAAAAGAAAGATTAACTGTCGGGCTTATTAAGATCTTTTTCAAAAGGAATAACGTTATCCCTTTCAATTATTCTAGCTCTACGTCCTTTAGCTAGTTCTTCTTTTAATGATGAAATTTCTGTAACAACCTTTTCAAAGTCGTCTCTGCTTTTAGCTAACATTTCTGTAAGGCTTTTGACAGCATAGACTACCCACCACCACCATGCAAATGCTATGGATCCGAATGCTACTGCTATTCCTATGATTACGTATTCTGTCCAGTGTTCTGGATCTAACCAAATAGATAGGCAAAGTCCGAGTAAAGCTACCATCGGGGCTATTCTTCCTAGCCAATGCCAAAACTTAATCTGTCCTAGCATTTTTAAGCCCCTATTTGACCGAACGGTTTCCACTCTCCAGGTGTTCCGTCCATGATGCACACCCACCCAACGTATCCTGTTGGAGTCGGATTTGCATTCCAAATCACATCACCTTTTCTATATACGCCTTGAGTTGGCAAGTCGTTTAAGACCTGCATCTTTTTATTCTCGATCTTTATCGGTCCTGATGTACTAAAACATACATCTGGATTCTCAACACCTATTCCTAGTTTTCCTTTAACAGTAGTAATAGAATCAGCATCAGTACCAACTTCTATTCTATTGTTTGATTTTAGTTTAATTCTTGTTTGGTCATCAGTAATAAGTTCCATATCACTTGTAGTGAATGCACCAACTTTTACTGTGTCGTATCCAGGATCAACGATGAACTCAACTTCATTACCTGAAACTGTAAGTTGACCATTGCCTGCGTCAGCACCAATGCCCAAACGCATATGGTCGCCATCGTAAAATATAAATTGATCTAGTACGAAGTTACCTTCTGTTCTTAGATTCTTAATTGTGCCTAATTCTCTTATGCTAGATTTTGTAATATCTGGACCTAGTTCATTTCCTGAAAGCACAGTAACATTATTGATTCTGTATTCTTTAAGAGTATCTACTATCTCAGTTGACATTATTCTATCTGGATTGCCCTGCATTACTAATTGCTTGGTATGTCCTGATCCAGTCCACATTAATCCTTTACCATATAAGGTATCGTTTTCACAATCAAAGTTTAATGGACTTGTTCTGTCATTACGTACATCAGCTTTGATTTCATTAACTTCTAGTTTAGAGGCTTTGATAGTACCTGCTACTTCTAAGTCTTCTTCTACCTTAAGGGTATCTTTAATTAAGTCAACTTTTAAATTGCCAGTAGTTACAAGATCGTTTTCAACTACTAATTGAAGTGACGTAGCTTTGTCTTGTATTCCTAATGTGCTAAATTCTGTAATGGTTCCACCGTGAATCTTATCACCGCTTATCTCATTGTTTTGAAAGTCAGGCTTAGGTAGTTCACGTTTTGCAATAGTTTCAATAGACTCGCCTAGCTTAACTAAACCGTCTTTTACTGCTTTTAATTCAGAATCTTGGATGTCATTTGTGCTCATGTAAGTATTTATCAAACGAGCAACTCGAATGTTTAGTCTAATGTCTTGAGTAATATAGTGTCAGGATTGATACGACCATTGAGCTTGATGTCTACTGCATTGATCTCGTCCAGGAACTTCTTGATTTTAATCTTACCAGCATCTTTAAACTCTTTAAGTTTTTCCTCTGGTTTACGTAGTGTTTTTTGTATGGATTCGTCTTCGCTGAACCCTATAACAGTGGTTCCTTTTACACTCAATCCTGTACCTTCTCTACGTTGATGTAGTGGATCTTTGCTACTAGCAATATATCTACCTAGTTTACGTGTTTTTGTGTTAAACACCCAAAGCTCTTCAGCACCTATAATCTCTTGCGGATTGATACTTGCTAGTTGGAACTTCTCATCATTGACTCTAAATTTAAGTTTAGCAACCATCTTCTCTTTGCTACGGATTCGTTTACGTGGTTTCCTGTTTGCTTTGGCTGTGTCAATGATAATATCTAATGCACCCATGAATAACATTAATGCTTCTAAGTATTTCTTAACATCTTTCTTTTCAAAGTCTGCGTATGCTTCAATTAATTGTTCTGCATAGTCTCTGTCTCTTTCGGACATCTTCTCACGAGAAGCCTTGCTAGGAGGATTCAATACTTCTTCAAATTCAGCAATTTCGCTAGAATAAAACTCTTTTATCTTTCTTGCGTGTGCCTGTGTACACTTTACATCATTTAGATGTTTACTAATTCTAAATCCTTTAGGATCAAACTTGCTAGGATTATCTCCCCACTTGTCCAACCATTCGTCCACAGCGGCTGACATAAGAATTGATTGTGTTTGAATTCTTTGTTGTATGTTTGGTCTATTCTGTTCTAATTTCTTTTCCACTTCTTCTTTTTTCTTTACTTCTTTAAGTGCCTTTGTACCTTCTGTTTCAAGTTCACTTAGATTTCTATTTATAAAATCAGTCATCGGTTTTACTTCTCCCATGGTGCCGGCGAGTGTTAACCAATGTTTTGCATAGGCTTCATGAATGTTTGGAAAACCTTTGTTTAGTAACCTACAACTTGTTCCAAGTGTAGGACTATAACGCCAGTCTGGATTCTTAGAAATAACTTTTACCTTGTTCTTCCATTCAGGAGTGTTCTTACAATATTCTATAATCCACTTCTTATAGTCAGAACCTTTAAACTCCATTCGATAAAAGTTATAACAAGCATCCTTCAATCTCCCAAAACTGGGACCATCCAATTCACTTGCATTAGATATATCTGGCTCGTAATTCTTTTGACTTACTCGCCTCGTAACTCTTTTCTTTCTACGAGGAGCTCCTTTTAAGAGCGATTTGGCCATGTCTGCAATCTCCTACAAATCTATGTAATACAGTTACTATATAGCAAAAAAATAAAAAGTCAACTAAAAATGACTTTTTAGATTATACTTTTTCGCCATTACTGAAGTTTCTAAATGTCTTAAATCTAGGAAATCTTAGACTGTAAGTGTCTGAATCTTGTGATTTTGTCCTAGCATCTGCTCTTATTTCTACTAAAGAATCAATGAGGTTATCACGGTCAGCCCAGAACTGATCACGTTGACTGTCAGTGAAACCACTTCCACAGTTAAGGTGATAAGTGTATCCATCGTCTTCTCCTTCTACTATGATTGCGCCAAGTCTGCCTACGTTACGTCCAGTGCCTTCTTCAACACCAACTACTTTTAATGTAATTTCAATAAATGGTTTGGCTTTTAACCATGCATGAGATCGCTTACATTCGTATACTGCTTTCTGATCTTTGATCATAACCCCTTCATATCCACCGTCTACAGCCGCTTTATTAAGCTCTACAAAGCGATCTTGACCTTCAGGGCTACTTAGATCCACATCTTCCCAGTCCAGTGCTTGTACGTGCTCTAAGGCATCTTTATTAGCTTCTACCCAATGCCATACATACTGACTTCTTTTGGATTGTTCTACTTCATACTTTCCTTCTAAGAACTTGTCTAAAGGTATCATATCAAATAAATGTAGTACTGCATCTTTGGCAACACCACCACTCTTTCTATGTACCTGTTTCATTAAGTCTTGGAAGTTAGCACTCATTACCTCTCCGTCTAATACTAGATCATATGGAGCAGGCTTTTGTTTTAATACTGCTTCTAGTTCTTCTATGATATGTCCAAAGTTATGAAACTGCTTACCATTCCTGCTAAACATTTCTACTTTACCATCTTTGATAACTGTTAGCACCCTAACACCATCAAGTTTAATTTCTATTTGTTTAGGACCAACCATCTTCTTTTCGTGGTTAGCTGAGTCGTGTGCTAGTTGGCAAGTGAACGTAGGAACAATGTATTTGTCAAAGTTATTCTTCTTTGCAACATTGTTTACAGTCTTTTCACTTACACCGCAACGTAAATCCTTAATTAAGATACGTCTATAAAACCCATTCCATTGTTCTGCTGTCGCTGAACTCATTACAAGGTTTATTGCATCTCTGGCCGCATGACCAGTTAATTCTCTTTTGTTAAGTTTATCTGCAAGTTCTACAAATACTTTCCATTCACAACCTTGTCCACTAATTACTGTGTCCTTGGTTGGAACTTGCTTAACGCCAAATGTGTGTAATGGATCAAGTGCCATCTTTACACCTTCAAAGAACTCATCTAGTCCTTCGTTCATTGCGTCTAATAATATTGATTCTTTAGCAAGACGTGAATTGTCTGCTTCTAGTTTTTCTATGATTGCCTGTGGTTGTGTTCTCATTTGTGCCTCTTCCTAATTATTATATACATTATATAATCAATATATTCATTTGTCAAGTCTTTTTTTGGCGGACCCAAAGAGATTCGAACTCCTGGCCTCCAGTTCCGCAAACTGGCGCTCTATCCAGCTGAGCTATGGGTCCGTAGCTTATAGTATAGTTTATTATTTTGGATTTGTCAATTAAAAACTACAGCCGAGTGTAGCTTTTGGTACAATATTCTCTTGTACTTCTTTTACTGTGGGCTTTGATATTTTGATGTCTACGTCTGGTGTTAATTCGCAATTTGAAATCTGCCTGGAGCAACTCATTATAAATGCAAGGAGTACACAGGCGATTAAGATCTTCATTATACTGTATTTATTATTCAGTCATAAAAAAAGGGCAACTGAATAAACAGTCGCCCTTTTTAAGTAAAGCTAATTAGCTTCTAGATGCAGTAGCCATTGCTTTGTAACCAGCGGCAATAACTGCTCTTGAGGCAGAACCTAATCTGTACTTTCTAGCACCAGTCTTAGTAGTGTTTAAGTACACAGGGTATCCTGCAAATCTCAATGATTGGATAACCGCTTGTGGGTTACCTGCTTTAAACTTGCTCTTAAGTTGAGCAGAAGTTAGTTCTGAACCGTTTTTAAGTGCGGCCAATACACTATCTTGAATTGTATTTTTCATGTAATATCTCCTTAATTAAGTTTCAAATACAGTAATAGTATAACAAAAAAGTTTAATAAAGTCAAGTGGTTGTTTGCCAATTACACAAAATCGGGTCCATGTACCCAACCAACCAATGAAACTCTCGTACCTTTTGTTACCGGTACTACCTTGTGAGGCATCCAACTAGGGAAGAAACATATCTCATATTTCTTTAATTGGATAGGGTAACCAATCGAGTCTGGCATCAATGTTAGATCGCCTCCTTCAAACTCGCTTGGATCATTTAGTAAACAACTAAATGAAATCTTTCTACTATCGTTGTTCTGTCCTTTCAGCCCCGCGTCCGAATGAACCGAATAGTGTCCTTTCTTATCTGCACTATACACACTATATTGGAGTGTTTCCAAATACGTAAGTGAGTATCTATACAAATCATCATTTGCTCGGTGTATTGCAGTACCTAGCAAATTATATAATCGAGGGTTAGTTCTTGTGTCAATCCAACTTATTTCGGTAGAACGCAAGTCGTCATCGTGTTCGGCATCACCTTCTCTTAAGTACTCTGCCCGTTGTAAAGGATTAAACTCCTTAACCCAATTATGTAATTCTTCTACCACGTCATCAGTTAAACCCCAATCTTCTATTCTATACTCTGGTGGAGGATTTTGATTTAAATGTGGTTGTGTCAAGTTAAACATCACTTGTCTCCTTCTCTCTGTCTTGTATTGCTAATGATCTAATGTAGCTTCTAGTAACTAGATCACAAAACCTTTGGAACTGTACACCTATCTGTCCGTGTGCATACATACGAATACTGTCTGTTGCTCCTGTGTTTACTACACATCTCAGTTTAATTGGATTAATTAAGAATGTCTTACCTAACTGATTAGGTACAAGACCAAAGTCTTCTACTACTGTATGACAATCCAATCCTGGTTCGTTAATACAAGTCATAAGTGGTAAAGGCCAGCCAATCAAATCTAGTGTATCTACGTTATCAGTTGGCTTGTCTATATTAAAATTATGTGGTCGAACATAGCCACCTGGCTTCACATTCCACATATTTAATTTGTTAAGTTTGTCTATTGCTGAATTGTTAAACCACCAGTCAGCTATTTCCGTAACATCTGCTCCTGGCATCTCAAACCATTTGTTATTGTATAAGGTTAGTCCTTCTACTTCGCCCAATGGTAAGGGTTTCATCTTAGTAGCAACTCTATCTGCTTCTAGTCTTGCTTTATAATTAAATGCAAGATCCACGTAGTCATGTTGATTAACACACTTCATATCTAGTTCAAGAAAACCAATCTTGTTAGAAAGCATTTGTTGTATTACCCATTTACAAACGGTAACACCATCTTTCTGATTCATATCACTAGGTAGGTGCGGAAGTTTAAAAGTTTTTTCTTTATGTGTGTTATAAAATAATTCTGTTTCTTTATCCATAGTCTTCTCAAAAATGGTGCCGCTTCACGGATTTGAACCGCGGACCTACTGATTACAAATCAGTTGCTCTACCAACTGAGCTAAAGCGGCTTATAAGATCAATCAATGTCTGTTCTAACAATATGCTTTCTCAATGCTCTAACGAGTTCTTCTAACTTATCAATTATACCAATTAAACTTTTATCAGTAATATAAGATTGACGTTCACGTAGCTTATCGTATTCTCTCAAAGGTATCGTTACCGTACTATTTTCGTTTTCGTATGTTGCATCTTCTGATCTATCATCTGTCATAAATCCCCTTTAGTTCTTGAATCCGATGCTCCATCCAACTTATAGCAGTATGAATATGTCCTGTGTCATGCTCTTGCAGTTGACTCTTTGCATACTCAATTTCTCTTTCCAAAAAGTTTATCTGTAATAGATTACCTGGAAAGTCATTATGCTTTTTGGTCTTCGTGATCTTCTTCATCTTCATCAGTAGTACTTACCGGTTCGTCTGGACCATTGTGGATTCTTCTGATTAGACCGTCAACATCAACGTCTTCGTTCTCCAATAACTGTAATCCTTCGACTGGAGTCTTACAAAGACCTTCGGTGACCATTTGCCTTACAACATATACTATCGCATACTTGTCTAAGTTTGGATACTTGCGATATAAATCTTGACTAAAAACTCTACCCATTTATAACAACCTTTCTAACTCTATCATACACAAAGGAACGCCAGCCTTTGGCATTGGTGTCCCATACTGTTATGTTTTTCTCGTGAGCTTCTTTGGTTGTTTTCGGGTGGTGTTCTTCCGGAATAACTCTTGTATCTTTGGTACAAGTCATTACACGTTCATCACCGTTTAGTTTGTTAAAAGTTACAACGGCTGTCTGTTCGGATAGTATTTTAAGTAGTGTGTCTTTGGTAGGTATGCCTTTTAATTCTGCTATTTTATCTATACTCATCTACCGCGTCCCTCATTTACTTTGTACATATCAGGACCTTTAGTAGTAAACTCTAATCCTGACTTATTTCCAACGTAAACGGAACCATTCCATAAAAGTTTTAATCTATTCTGTGCTATGAACACTTCAACAAATTTCTTTTCTTCAAATCGATCAACGTCTGCTTCGTTGACCATGTCGTTATCAGTACAAACTATTTTGCACTTGTTATCGTGATTAATCATTGTTACCCCACAATCTGTTTATTTGTTTTTTATACGACAAATATAAAATAAAGTCAACCAACATGAAGTTCAAAAACAAACCTGTAACAGTTAGGGATATTCCAAACAATGCTGGTATTAAGAATAAGAACGCAACTAACTTGACCATATAGTCAGTTACAAAGATATTAGGAACGATCCATAATGGAAAATCTCCTAGCATAGGCTTAGGCGGTTTCTTCCTGTAATCTTCAAACTCATAGTCCATATTCAAAATTCTGTGATGTGTCGTTGATGCTTATTTGTTTAGCACCGTTACGAATGTGAAAGTGTGTTGCCATTGGAGTAAGAGGCGAAAGTGTAATTACTCTTTCAATACCCTTCTCTTTTGCATGAGCTAACACCTTTTGTATAATTTCTCTACCTGCTCCACGTTTACGTGACCAAACTGTGTATGCAATAGCAATGGTAGGTTTTTCTTTTTTCATGTGTATAAGTTCACTCATCATATCAAGTTCCTTTACACTATGAGGAACATCATTTGTATATGCAATACAAATAATACCTTCTATCTCGTTCTCAAACTTCAAGCCAAATATTTCTCGACCTTTAGTGATACGCCAGCCTAATGTTAATTCAGGCCTTACTGGATCCTCTGATACGTCAATGTCATCTAGTTGTACTAGCTCTGTACCTTTGACCCATCGAAAGAAATCATCTGTTTTATCTTTAAAAAATTTCACAAACTAATCCTTCTATAGTTATATTCTGTTTCTATCTTTTTGTGCCTTTAATGCCCGTTTGATACCACGTTTTTTAGCCAAACGTTTTTTCTCACTTGGCTTTTGGTAGTATGATCTTTCTTTAAGTTCTACTAGAAGACCTTCTTTCTTGATCTTTCTTTTTAAAACTCTTAGAGCTTTTTCAACATTATTGTTTCTTACGATAACTTCCATGCTTCTCCTATGTTAATGTATAGTGTTCTCAAAAATTTCCTCGTCTGCCCAGTCAACACCAAAGAACTTTTCGCATATTGTTTGTATTGCGAATGGTACTTCGTCATCATCTTTACCTGCTGGAATATATAAACCTTTAAGTTCACCATCTTTGTTAATAATTAATCCCCAGTCATCACTGTTGAGGACTCTCTCTATCGAAACGTATTTGTGTGCCATTTTCTTTTCTCCAAAAAGTTTACGATAGATTGACATTGTTTTAATATTACTATAATTCATCAGTTTTGTCAACCTATCTTTACGTAATTTAAAATCGTTTCAGGGAATTTGGTAATGAAGTTTTCCCCATGCCTTTTAACTTTAGCCTTGATTTTGAAAGTCGTACCCTCCTTTGGCAGTTCTTTAGTTTGGTCAAAGCTCTTAAAGAAACTTATTAGGTTTCCTTCATGACTGCCATTTAGTACATGACAGGTAAACTTATCGACAAACTTGATTTCGTGCAAAGTGAACGCACCTTCAAAAACACTTCCAATAGTACTTATGTGTTTAGACTCTCTATAACTATCTTTCAGAGTCTTTTTAACACTTTTCTTCTTAACTCCCTCAAAGTATATTTTAGGTGTTACTGCAATAATGCCAAAGTCTTCTTTAGAAAGTTCTTTAGTATTCAAACAAGTAATAAGACTTTTCATGTAATCAGATAAAGTGTCTGCTATAATCTGCATAGCAAATTCTTTGTTAATCCATTTAATAGACTCAACTGCATTTTCCATGTCAGCATTAGTAATAGTCATCTGTTGCCAATCCGGTGGCGTAAATTCTTTATCAGAAAATTGTTGTCCTATGCTATCTTTGTTTGAAAACTGAGTAGGTGATTCTTCGAAACGTCTTGTTTCCTTGTAGTAGTCACCATTGATTCTATATGCGGCAAAACTTGCCGAAAGAATATCTAGTAAAGAATGTTTTTTCATTTGTGCCTCTATGCCTAATTGTGTTTATAATATAACACAAGATTTTGGTTTTGTCAACCAGAAATTATAATATGTGATCTGCTACTTTTAGGTCAACCAATTGTTTGGCTGTAAAGTATTGGTCTGATGGATTATTGAACTTTTTACGTACATCGGATAATGAATATCCTGTTGCATCTCTAAGTATCTGCATACATCTTAGTTCACAGTTGTTATTCTCTTTCATCTGTGCTTTCATATCATGCATCTTTGATTCCATTGTATCTGAGTGTTGGTGATTCATTATACCTGTGTTCTTACCAATATATCTTTCGCCATGTTTACCACTAGCAAATATTAAGAACCCAGCACTCATAACTGCTCCAACTCCTACCGTTGCAATAGAATGATAACTGTCTTTCATTATATCAATAAGTCCGAACGTTTCATACAGATCTCCGCCCACAGTATTAACATATAAAGTTAATTTACGTTTAGGCTTCTTGTGAATATTAGCTGAGATGATCCACTTGATAGCTCTCGCTATATTTTCGTGGTCAAGTTCTCCGTTAAGATAATGTATATCGTTATCAAATAACGTTGCTTCTACCCTGTCATCTGCTGTATATTGTTCGTATTTTTTCATGTAATTAGTAATCTAGTTGTATTTAGTCATGTGTCCACTTTAGGTGTCCAAGTTTGTTTTTCTCAGCCCAACGTATAAAAAGCCCTAATTCACGGCCGTGTGCCTCTATTTCCCATGGTCTGTCGAAGTACTCATCTGCACTTAGATCGTATCTTTCTCCATTCCAGCTCACTTTTTCAGCACCGGATAAATCTCGCATTTCACCTTTAGCGAACTGCTTAACATGGACCATCTCATGACAGATGCTTTCAAGCACCCTACGTAGTCTTACAGTAGGATCGATTTCAATTAAAAACTCACGTGGTCTGTATGGGTCATCTTCCCAAATACAGTTGCCAATCTGTCTATGCTTTTCGTACATCTTTACGAAGGTTAGTTTGATAGTCAAGTTATTAGCAAGTCGCTTACTCATTAGCTTTTCTGCACAGAATTCTATGATATCTTTAGCATATCTTTTCTGTGATTTTGAACCGCCTTTGATTTTTAAATTCATTTTATTTCCCTTGCTTGATTATACATATATTATACAGAAACTACTGCCAAATGTCAACCTTATAGGTATGATTAAAATGTTGCTTTTTCAACAGTTTAAAAATCTATGTTACCAAAAACGATAAGTAATAGTATGAAGGACTTTTATCAGAGTGCCTTTTACGGCGTTGTTAAAGAAACGCAGGAGAGCAGTGGCTACACGTTACCCGTAGGCATTGAGTCCTATGTCGTCATGCTCCTTGCTGACCATTTGGACAAGCCTAATTTCCTACCTGAAAGTACATTTGCAGAATCATACCTAAAACTAAAGAACTCAAGAGATGCAAAGGCTCTTGGAGATAGTTGTTTATTTGTTACTGGTGTGTTTCCTGACTATGGTATTGATCAGGATTACTATATAGGTATAGGACAAAGTTCTTACAATAGTATTTCATATGGAATGAACAAAGACCTCTTTAACGATCTTTCAAAGCATTTTAAGTTTTTACGTTATTTTATTGAACTTACGACTTCTTCTTGTACTTCTGCTTATCGTTAGCTACTAATAGACAGTCAGCTTGAATAGTCTGTATCATATTGTCTATTTCAATTTCAGTAGACTTGGGAGCACCGTACTTCATCTGGCGTAATTGATCGGCACATAATTTAATAGAGTCGATCTTGTCACATAGTTCAGATATTTTATGTATCATTTCTTACCTATTTGTTAAAGGATATATACACTTATATATCACATACTATAAATATAGCAAAGGATCACGATAAAGTCAAATGGAAATTTTCCTATTCTTAATGATTAAACACGCCATAATTGATTTGGGTATGCAACCTTTTGGCATAGGCCCAACCAAATTACGTTATTTTGGTGGACCAGCACATCTACAACATTACATACCACATGGGGTCTTAACCATGCTTGTAATGGCCTTTTATTCAAGCATAGAGGTCTGTATATTGCTTGGAATACTAGATTACATACTACACTGGCATACCGACTTTTTAAAGACTAATATACGTGAATATTTTGGTTGGAAGTCAAATCAAAGACAATTTTGGTTGCTCAATACCGCAGACCAAATACTACACTTCTTAGGTTATTATCTGATTATTACTTTAGGAACTTAAAGGCAAACTTACCACCAATACGTGAACTGTAATAGTTCTTACCACCATCTAGTCCAATAGTACCTTGGAAGTTTGGTGGATATACTGCTTGGTAACCTTTAACGGATACATCATCACCTTTAACACCAGTCTTGGTGTATAGCTGAATAATACTTGCATTGTTAAGAAGTGCAAGTGCTCCTTGTGAAAATCTCTTATCTGAATTAACGTGTTGTGCTACTTTCTTAGCCAATGCACTTGTAATGGCGTTTCCAGTATTAAAGCCAACAACATTTGTATTGAAGTTAATACCTTCCATCATCTTCGCGGCTTCTTCACTTACATCAGTCATTTCTTTTTTACCAGTCTTTTGATATTCAATAACTTCTTGTCTTAGTGCTGGAGTTGAAAGACCAAACTTCTCACCTAATGCAAATGGTCCATCTTTAGATGATTCTTTTTGTATAGTTGTAACAATATCAACAACGTATTCGTTTTCTTCTAATATTTTTTTATCTTCTGGTTTGCTTGACTCAGATGCTTTTACAATACCATCGTGTAAGTTTTTAACACTTGCACTAGCACCTACTCCACCTTTAGAACTAATACCTATCTCTGTTCCATTTGGTGCAAAGAACTTACTGTCAACTAGTGGTTCGTTCATGCCTTGTGGCCAACGTATGCTCATGTCATTCCATTCAGCACCACCACCTAGTTCTTGTCTGGCATCTTCTGCCTGTCCCATAACTGCTTTGCCCATCATAGCAACAGGACCCATAATCTCTCCGAAGTAATCTCTAATTGCAGTTTCTATTTCTCTTTGTCCTGGAAATACTGCCATCTGTCCGTTAGCTGAATCTTGTAGTGCTTTCACTAACATCTCTTTGTTTTCTGGTTTAGAATTCATTTCAACTGCTCTAATTACTGACTCAGAACCTTTGAATAAATTATTTGTCTTGATTAATGCTTGTGGTTCTAATCCTTGATCCATTTTAGCGGCACCCTTGGTTGCTAATTTCCAACCTTGTGGTACACTTGCATTAGGCCAAGCACTCATCATATTAGCTTTCATAATACGAAAGTATCTACCCCAGTACATTGTTTGATCGCCATCTGCTGAATGTACTTCAGCAACACCAAATGCTAATGAACCTGCGTCTGGTTTGTTAGTCCATTCAATTTTACCATTGATGTTTTTCTCAAATTCTTCTATTGCGGCATCACGTGCCTCTGGAGATTCAAACTGCCCACCACCTTGTGTCATATCAGGTAAGCCTATTACTTGTTTGAATATTGCTTTGCGTCCGTCTGGATGTACATAGGGATCACCTGGCACTCTACCGAATATACCCTTAGATTCATTTATTTTAAATTCAAAGAAACGCATAACACTAGTATTTATGCTAGTTTAGGAAACAAAGCATTAGTACAAAATTCATCTACGTCTGCTTCGTTAAGTCCTAAAGACTTCATAACACGTGGTGTATGTGGGTTTTGTTGCTGATTATGACAGTAGAAGTCCTGACAGCCGGCAGTAAAATCTGTGGGTTGATCGCCTGCATATTCAGGTACTGATTGGAACCATACTCTTAGGTTATCAACTGCTAGTTTACAAATAGCTTCTGCTTCTTCTTGTGTTGCAACATTACCAGCGGCAATCATTCCTGGACTAAAAATATTCTTTGCCCATTGTGGTAGTTCTCTTTGTTTTGTAGGAATAAAATCTTTTACTGCATCTTGGTACCATTCGCATAGTGGGTGATCCTCTCCTCCACTAGATGCTGAAAAGTCATGAAAGGCACCTGTCATCTTACGTTTACCTGCTATAACATCAAAGCCGTATATAGGTGCACCATTGTCTAGTGTTGGAAAACAACATACGTGCATCATCCAAAGGCTTTTATCCTTACGTACATCTACGACATCAATATGAGCTCTTCGAACGTGCTTGTTTGCCCATACTCTATTGAGCCAACCATTCTCGGGTTGATTAAACTTGTTCAAAGTCTTTTCTTCTGTTTCCTCTGCATACTCGTTAAAAATGTCAAGTATGTCGTCTTGGGTTTTAATTAATGTATCCCATATAATTGATTCGCTCACCTGTTACTCCATTGTCTATTTGTTAAGCCTGGATAAGAAGCTTTTTTATTATCTTCTCTCATTCTATTTAAAAGTTCCTTACTCTCCTGCTCACCTAAATTGGCAGTAGCAGTTTTAATACCTACGGTGTTTAACCATAGCTTCCAATTTATATCTTGGAATATCTCTGTGTTACGTGGAAAAAACTGTCCACCTAAACTTGGAGTAAAGTTTCTTGCAAAGTTTGTGCATAGTTCTTCCATCTTTTCAGTTTCTTTAAAGTTATCTTCAACGTGTCTCCAAAACTTACTTTGTCTTGGATTGCTAAAATAATGTAGTGCAACAAAGCCCATGCTATCTTCGTACACGTTACTCATATCCTCGTTAAATCTATCCATGTCCTCCTGCTCATAATAACCTTTTTTCATATAGTGTAGTGCTGAACTACCTATTACTAATAATGCAAGTCCTGTTGATTCTAGTGGTTCAATAAAGCCACTTGCTAGTCCTACACTAAAACAGTTGCCACGCCAGTTGTTTGCATTGTACTCTGGTTTGAAAGGTACATGATTAAACTTACCTGTTCTTAATCTATGTTCTCCCCAATGTTGTACAAAATAATCTTCTGCTTCTTGTTTAGTTGTTATATCACTGTTGTAACAAAGTCCACTACCTATTCTATCTTTAACAGGAGTTTTCCATATCCATCCGTGATCACAAGCCTGTGCAGTTACATAAGGTACCTGTGGTTCATCTTCTGTTTCATAACTAATCTGTGATGCCACTGCGGCATTTGTAAACAACATATGACTTCTGTCAACCCATTTACTATTGCCTAATGCATTTGAAAGTAATCTTTTAAATCCTGTACAGTCAACAAAGAAGTCTCCGGTAACCATTTCACCGTTCTCTAATACAACGTGTTCAATGTTTCCATCTTTTATAACAGGCTTATCTATGTGTGCTTTAATATGTTTTAACCTTGGATACTTCTTATTAAGATATTCGCTTAAGAAGTTTGCCAGTTTAACTGCATCTAAATGGTAACCTACATGAGCTTCACTACCACAGGCAGTTGTGTTACCTGCAATCTTTTTATCCTTAACACTGATGTCATACCAAGCAGTCCACTTTTCGTAATCTTCAAAAGGAACATTAGCATCTCGGCATAAGTCTATTACATCATGCCAGTTACCCGTTTTTGCCATTTCAATTGGAAAGTAAAAAGGTTGCCAAATGTTTTTACCATCACCTCTCCAGTTAGGAAAGTATGTGCCTAGTTTAATAGTTGCATCACATTCCTTTGTCCATAGTTCGGTTGGTATACCACAGTCAGTTAGGTAATGGTCGAAGCCAAGTATAGTAGCTTCACCTACTCCTACTATAGGTATGTTAGGACTTTCTACTAGTGTGATTTGTGTGTTGGGTAAATTGTATAGGGCATAAGCGGCCGTAAGCCAACCTGCACTTCCGCCTCCTACTATAACAATTTTTTTAACTGTCGATTGAGACATCCATTAGTTCCTGAAAAGTTTGTGTTGCAAAATCAAAACAGATCTTTGCTTCATCGGCCATACTATCGTCTAGACGTTCTCTGATTAATTCTTTAAGAGCAGGACCGTCTTCAAAGTCATATAGTGTGCCACTTCCAGGAATCTTTTTACGGATCATTTGTCCACCACTTAGGTCGCCCATGTGTCTTGTATACATATGAGCAAACAGTTTTTGAGAATCTTCTTTGATACTCATAATATGATCGGCATACTTTTTAGTAACTGATAATAGTTGTGGTGGGTTATCGTGGTCTTCCCATAATTCTTCGTAGTCTGCCCATATATTAGGAGCTCGTCTAATATCCATTAGACCGTTTAACAATCCATGTGCCATCGCATGAACTTCTAATATATTATACTGTTGGTGTTGGTTGTACATAAAGGTAGCATAGAGTTTAGGATCTATTTTCCCACTCATTAGTACCTTTACAAATTGTTGTCTTTCTGCGTTACGATGATGTTCGTAAGTTAATTCTTTTAGGCTCATTCTTTTTCCACTTTAACTTGTAATGGAAATCCGTTAGTACGAGCTAAAGTAGTTGTTTCTATACCTTTTTGTTCTGCTATCTCAAAAGTATATACTCCTACTATTGCTGAACCTTCTTCGTGTATTTTTACTGTAAGGTCTCTTGCGGTTGTATCAGTATGTTTGAAAATACCTACAAGACATTCGATAACAAATTCCATTGGTGTTAGATCGTCATTAAGGAACACAACCTTGTATAGTGCTGGCTCCAAAATCTTCTGTTTAATCTTTTCGTCTATTTGTACGTCCATAACATTACTTATCATTGTACCACTCCTATGCAATAGTAAATGAAAGGGAGGCTTATACCCGTTTTCGCGGCTAGTATCTCAGCCTCCCTATCGGTTTATTATTAGAACTACTTAATATTAATAGTTCTTGGTTTTTTGCTTTCTGGAATAATTTTTTCCAGTTCAACTTGTAAAAGACCGTCTTTAAGTTCTGCACCTTTTACTTCTACATCTTCAGCAATAGTAAAAGATCTAGTAAAATGTCTTTTGCTAATACCTTGGTGTAGTGTTCCTTCTTTAGCTTCTTCCTTCTCATGAATGGATTTGATTTCTAAAGTATTATCTGCGTACTTAACTTCAATATCCTTCTTGTTGAAGCCTGCAAGGGCTACTTCAATATTGTAGGTATAGTCACCTGTTTTAACAATATTGTAAGGTGGGTAGTTAACAGATGGTGTCATTAACGTATCGTTGTCAAACATTCTTTCGAAGTGATCAAAGATAGGATCAAACCCTACTGTTACTGGTCTTAGTTGATTAAAAATTGATAGATGTTGGTTTCTTGTCATTTTGTTTCTCCTTTATTAAGCAAGTTAAATGTTGAAAGAACCTATCAAGCATTCTTTAACATATTAGTATTTATACTACTATACAAATTATATGCTAAAATAGGTCTATTTTCAAGTATAAATCTAACCAAATCTACCTAATATGGATAAAAAAGAAGTGATTTATGCTATATCGACCTGTTCCTTTAATGTGTTTTACTTCGTGTTGTATAAAGCTAGGAAATAGTATTAGCGAGTTGTTTTTGAGTTCTGGAGTATAGTTGTAGTCCGAAAAAGCTAGTTCTCCGCCTGTAAACTGCTTGGGCTCTTCGTACAATAAAGTTACTGCTGACATTACTCCGAGGTCAGGATGTAGATCATAACTGCCATCTCCATTGTAACAGTTAAGTTGGGTAACATCAAAGTTACACATCTTTATATAATTTGCAAAGATGTTCTCTGAAAAGTCAAGATCAAACATCTTTCTATTATATCTAAGAATACTGCTTACGTGTCTTTCTTCTTTGTAGTGCTTATCCAAATGAACTGCATTCATGTTACTGCTCTTTGGATCGCCATTGTCTTTTGTGTCAGTGGCGTGTTGATTTAAATATTTTATTTCAGAAAATACACTAGGAAGTTCTTCTTTGTCAAAGTAATCGTCTATGATAGTGTGTACGAACGGTTTCTGATTAGTTCTAATCTGCATTGAACTGATTGAACACTTGGTTAACCTGTTGTGTACATCTTACAAACGTTGTACACTTAGGCATATCTTTAATACGTTTTGCACCAATGTATGTGCAAGTGGATCTTAGTCCGCCAAGTATTTCAATAACAGTTTTCTCAACAGGGCCTTTGTGTGGAAGTTCAACAACCTTGCCTTCTGCTCCACGATATCCATCTTTACGAGTACCATGTGTTGCCATGGCCGCATCTGAACTCATACCATAGAACTGTATCTTGCCGTTTACTACTTCACCTTCGCTTTCATCGTGTCCTGCTAACATACCGCCTAGCATTGTAAAGTGAGCTCCTGCTCCAAAGGCTTTACTTACATCTCCTGGATAAACACAACCGCCATCAGCAATAATGTGTCCACCAATACCGTTGGCCGCATCAGCACACTCAATGATTCCTGATAGTTGCGGAACACCAACACCTGTCATTAGTCGTGTAGTACATACTGATCCGGGACCAATACCACACTTAACAATGTCAGCACCTTTGATAATAAGTTCTTCTGTCATCTCTGCTGATATAACATTACCAGCTATAATAGTTTTGTCAGGATAAGCATCTCTAACTCTTGAAATAAAGTCTGCATAGTTTTCATGATAAGCATTAGCAACATCAACAGTAATAAACTTAATGTCCGGATACATTGCCAGTACTGCTTTCATTGTAGCATAGTCTGGTGCATCAGGATCCCATATAACTCCTGTACCTGTACAAACACTTAGGTATTTCATCTTAACACCTTTAGCATTTTTAGTCCAGTCGTCTACTGAATAATGTTTTCTCATTACAGTAATCATCTTGTGATCCTGTAATACTTTTGCCATTGCGAATGTACCAACACCGTCCATATTGCTTGACATGATAGGTACACCTGTCCATTCATTACCGTAATGAAACTTAAACGTTCGAGTTAAGTCGACATCACGTCTGCTTTCTAATTTTGATCTTTTAGGTTTAAACAGTACGTCTTTGTAGTCCAACTTAATGTCTTGTTCTATTCTCATTATTTCGCTCCATAATTAAATGATATTGCTATTCTCTCTGCATCCGACCTATTTTGTTTTACTGCGTGTTTGACCCATGAAGGGAAAATAACAACCATACCTGGCTTAGGTGGATATGTAGCCATAGTACTTGTAATTGTGTTGTATGTGCTTAGGTTATCTGGAATGTAGTATTGTGCTTCATCTCCACGATAAAACTGTAAGTCACCCATATTCTCTGTTGGAATATCTATATAGAACACACCACTCAACATAGCATCTTGATGATTGTGTAGTGTATGATATGCTCCTGGACCATTAATGTTAATCCAGAAGTTTTGTAATTTTAAGGGAGGAAAGCCAATGTTGTTACGACAAGATTCAACTGCTTTATCAAGTTCAATAACCATTGTATTAAAAACTTGTTGTAACTCTGGTGGTAGTATGTCAATGTTTTCGATTGAACGACTATGCCAACCACCTTCATTGCTATTACCTGCAAGTTCTGGTTCTTTGTTTCTCCAAGCCTGTGCAATTTGCTTAATGGCTCCACGATCAATAACATCGTTTATGCCTGCAAATATAATACTAGGAAACCATAGATCCGCTTTAAGTTCCATTAAAATCCTTCCTCCAACATTCGTCTTCGTAGTTCTTTCTTCTGTCGAGCAATACCTGCCGCCTTTGCTCTTGCTCTTTTTTCGCTAGGTTTTTCGTAATATTGTTTTGCTTTATAATCCATCAATATACCTTCCTGCGATACCCGTTTTTTAAATTTTCTCAATGCACCATTAAAGTCGCCGTTGCGGACTAAAACAGTAAGACCACTCTTAGGTCTTTCCTTGAATTTTGACAAAGCTATCGTTCTCCTCTGCAATTTGTCTCACATCGTAAATCCTTCGAGTGTTAATTACATTATACGACATCTGGTCGGCTTTTGTCAAGTAATAAGTTTTATCAAAACTTAAAAGATAGCCAATAAGCCATTGATACTCATTGCGAGTATTGTCTACGTCTAATATAATTGTACCTACTTGATTTACTATATCTAATAACCAATTTACATCGTGTACTTCATCTTGGTCAAACAGATAAACGTTCAAGTTTTCACCAAGTTGTTTTGCCATTTCATTAAATTGTTCTTTAACAATATCACTAGGATTCATTAATAGAAAGCTTCTATTGTCATTGTACAACTTATCAGGTGGCGTGATTAAATTGATTACTGGATCTTCCATACTATTACTTATTTTTCTGGATCTTACTCCAAATGGAGTTCTGACTTTGTTCTTGATTTTGAACGTATTTCTCTGGGTCTACTACTTCTGTGAAGTCGGGTCGGAGTCTTCCGGATTCGTTGTTTGGCGTTGTTGCTTGTTGCTGACCTTTGTTATGTAATTGGTTCCTTCTAGAGTTTTTTTTTGAAGTTCTTCCTCTGCTTGTTTAAATGAACCTTTGACAGCACCAATACCTGTTATTTCTTTTGAATCTTCTTTAGCAACTTCTTGTTCAGCGGCCTCTACCCACTTATTCCATTTGTCAATATCTTTAGCTTCTTCTTTAATGTTTTCATTTGGAACGTATTCATCTTCGCCAAAGTATTCAGGTGGGTTTTCTTTTGCAATTTCACTATCAATTTTTTCTAGTGCTATTCGCATTTCTTCTTCGTCTTTTTTATCATGCACATCGTCCATCTCATACTTTACTTCATCTGGATCAAACCTGTCTGGGTTCTCCGTCGGAGGAACGTTCTTTGCTATCTTTTCTGCACGAAGTTGTTCGAGCTCACGTTGTTCTTCTTCTGCTAGTTCTTCTTCACTAACATCTTCGAACTTCTCTTCTACCGGATCGTCAGGCTCGTCTGGATCCGGGTCGGACTTTGGGGGCAACTTAGGCCCTCTATCCTCTCTTACAAATTGGAATGTATACTGCGAAGCAATCAATAGTAATACTGCTAATGGATCAAACACAAAGATAATAATTATGATTACCCAACGTACTGCTGACTCTAGTAAGTTCTGATTTGCTTGTTCACCATATATGAATTCAGCAATATACTTAATAGGTCCTACTTCAGCTTCAAGTTTTCTATAAGTCTTTTCGTATGCAAACTTCTCTTCTCTAACACCGTCAATTACAGTTTGTTCTTTATCAATGAATGTTTCTAGTTCTGTAACCCTAGCATCTAAGTCTTCTGTTTTAGCATTAGCTTGTCCACGTAGGTCCTGTATTCTATCCTGTATTGCTTTTATATCACTAGCATACTTTGTATCTACAGTTGCAAGTGCATCATTAAGTTTGCTATTAATAGATCGTATTTCTTTTTGTGCCGAACTTGCTACACTTAATTCATTTGCTTTTGCTTTTTCTACTGCTTCGTCATACTTAGAACCACCAGCAAAGGATCCTTCAAATCTATCCTTGGCCGCTTGTATATCTGCGTCCTTACGTTCTTTTGCTTGTATGATTCTTTGATTCTGTAATTCTATTTGCTTATCAAAGTCTTTTCTTATGTCGTCTTTCTCTGCTTTAATAAGTGCATTAATTTTGTCTAGTTCTACTTGCTCACGATCAATAAGACTATCTACACGAATGTCTTCACCTGCTAACAAGCGATCCATCTCTGTAGTCCAACGTAGTATCTTACCTTCTGATCGTACTATCTTATCGTCGATAGTTTCAATAAGAGCTACTTGCTCTTGCGACATACTTGTTTGTTCTATGTGGGCTTTAGATAGGAAACCAAAGATTCCCATTGACGTTATAAACATCAATACAAATACTGCAACGGACAGATAAGTCTTAAGCCACCATGTAGCTCGACTCCAATGTCTGTGCAACCATACTGCCGTTACAAGTTTTCCAACTTCTAATGACACACCCATAATGATAATCGGGATAACAGCCGCGGCAAATATAGCCGCCAATCCTGCCACCGAATAGTATATAGCTACCGCACTAATAGTTAGTGCAGATAGAAATGTCAATATTCCTAATAACATACTGCTCCCTGTGTACTCTTTGTATAACATATTTAGCTTACTTTTACCTCATTTGAAAGAAGTTAAACTATCTGATAAAACGCCAACCTTCATGTCCAGTTTCACGACAAGCAGTTTCTTTAAAATGTCTTAGTTTACCTTTATAATTAAGTTTAGACATAACCACTCTACAGTAACCACTTCCCATTGGATAGGTACTTGCTACAATCACTTCACCATTGGTTCCTGTTTCGTTATTGTACCAACTTGTACTCTGTCCGTTTTCACTATTGTCTAATGCGAAATACATAGCTTGTTCTTGTTTCATTCTATCATTAGCAGGTAATCTGTACCAATGCCATTTAGTTAGGTTAACAATAACACCTACATATCCGTTACTAGGTTGATAGGAAGATTGTACACTAGAAGTTGCGGTATCGCTAGTATTGTACGTCTGTACACCTTTAGTTGAGCCACAAGCACTTAATATACTAATAAGGGCTAGTAACAATATACCATTTACTACTTTCATAATCCTTCCCTTCAAATAGACAAGCATAGCCTTTTCTCTCAACCATCTTGCCTCCTATGTGAACAGAGTACCAATGTTCCCTACATTGTTTGCCCATACCCATCTTAGGTGGTAAGAGCTTCTTTACAGGATCATCGCTACACTTTGTGATTTGTTTGCTATTGGTAGTACCATTATTATCAACAATGGTCTTTTCCGTATCGCAGTACTGGTGACCGTTTTCTTCTAAGGTTAGCTTGTTGCCTGTAGCACTACAACCTGTGCATACTAGAACCAGAGCTACTATGTATAGAAGATGTTTCATACGATCCTCCTAGTCGATTTGTTTAGCAGATTTATTGATAGAGTTTGTATCAACTTTGTTCTTGTTAGCTCTCACACCTTGTGCTTCTGCTACAAGTTGATCTACAATTTCTTTATCAAGTTTCAACATAATGAAATGATAGTACTTGCCATTTCTTTTATACAAGTATCCTTCATTAGATGAATAGTGTCTTACTACTGTATCTGTGATCTTGTTTACAACCAATACTTGAGATTGTGTAGTAGAAACCATACTCTCTTCTGATCCACTATCATTATACTCAATAGTTGTTCGCTTGTTCACTGCACCATTAATTCTGTCAGCGATTTTAGTTTTTGCTAATTGAATAGCTTTATCATAAGCGGCTTCTTTAAATCCACTTACACCACTACCACAAGCATAGTAGTAATCCTTAGACCACCAAAACCAACCTTCAGTTCCAGTGTCCTTACATTTCATATACCAATTAGGTACAACGTCTTGTTGTTTCTCGACCACTGTGGTCATTGTAGAACAAGCTGACATCATAATCGCCATTGTTGCGACTAACGTCAGATTTTTAACTGTGCCTTTCATTAAAGCCTCCATAAGTTTATCTTCATTATGTATATACTATAGCACCGAATGTGGCTTTAGTCAACCTATATTTTACCAAAAATTAGTTTCTTCTCATCTGAGATATTTCGGTAGCTTGTTTCCTACCAGTCTTGTCATCATCGTCAGCAAATACGGGAACTAAATTGGATTTATGCATCATAGCAATACCAACTAGCTTACGTTCTCCTGTGTATCTCATTGGTTCTTTTTTGGTACAAGCAGAAAAGGATTGTTCTGTTCTAAGGCTAGGAGCCTTGTCCAATTCTACTTCTCTACGATATACACCAGAGTCATGCCAAGGAGTACTCATAGTAGTTGTTGTTTTTTGTTTTGGTTTGTAACGACCGTGAATGTAATCGATATAGTCGTTAAGTGTCATTATGTGATGATGACATCCTATCTGTTTCATCTGTTTATTATGCTTTCGCATTTGAACAGTCCATTTTTCTAAATTGGATTTCGTACGTTTAATCTTAGACTTACGACTACTAGTATTGAGAGTAGTTAAGCCACGTGCCAAATGCATTGTCATAGTTAGGACCTCGAAAGTAAAAATGGGGTTACAAGAAAGAACGCACCAAACATAATAACAAGATCATACCATTCGTGATCTATTGGCATTGACATTGAATAGCCAAGTAGTACTGTGCCAAAAATTACTGATATTATTCCTAGTAGCAATTCCATATTATTAATGTAACACAGAAAAGCCTCTGTGTCAACTAAATTGGAAAATTAAATTGATGTGCCTACTTTGGGTGGTTCGTATGATTCAGGATCGTATCCTGGTACTGTCTTCTTAACTTGTTCTTCATCTACGCAGTAAACCATCTCAATAGGTCGTTGTCCGTATTCTTGTGCTACTGTCCAAATGACTTGGTCTGGATTTTGTTGTGCCCACTCTTTGCAGGATTCAATAGTTGTGAAAGTTGGTTTCGTGAAAACATATAGATCTCTCCCACCATTTTCCATGATGCCTGCCATAAGCACGACAACAAGTACTTTTAACATTATAGAGTAACCTTTCCTTCTTTTATTAAGAGTTCTCTATTATTTAAGTGTGCCTGTTCGACATCGTCTTTATTCTGGCCTGTGTAGACTACAGCATATCCTTCTTCAACAAGTATGTCAGTGCATCTCTTTTCGTCGACGATAAAGTCTCCAAGTATTCTTCCGAACTTGCCTTTCTTATCTTCTCCGCTTCTGTCAATTTCTGTTTTAAGATGTTGTTTCGATCCGACTGGTAATAGTTCTTTAAGTCTTGCTTTCGATGCCAAGCCAAATTTCTTCTCCACTTTATCTCTTGTTCTAGACTCTGGTGTATCAATGCCCATCATTCGAACTCGTTCTTTGTGCATCCACATACCAAAGCCCAGATCAATATCGATATCAACTGTGTCGCCGTCGACTACTCTAAGTATTTTACATTTGTATTCGTACATTACTTTCCTTGTCCTCTATAAAACTTATGACTTCTCTTTTTGCTCTTGTTCATAGATGACATCTTACATCTAGCTTTAGTGCCAGATTGACTTGTCTTCTTAGGTATACTAACGTGTACCGCCGCAGTTGAATGAAACATCTTAGCCATAATGGTTACTCCATACTATTGTTTAAGTATGCAGTTATTTACCAAAATAGGTATAGGTTATAGTAGACTATAAGTGTAGCTTATATTGGCTCTGGGGGAAGGATTCGAACCTCCAAGGTTAAATATATTGCAGTACATTAACCATACAATGAACAGTTGTACGTGTTTACCAGTTTCACCACCCCAGATTAAACTCTAGTCTTTCCAGTGTTTCTCTAAGGCCGCTATCATACGTGTCATACCTATGCCACCGCCTACTCTAGGAAAGAAGTCAAACTCTAAGAACTTCTCTAGTTCTGCTTCAACACGTTCCTTGCTAAACAGACTGTAAAGTAGCTTACTGTATGCACCATCTGTAATACTGTGGAATGTATCTCTCATCATATCAACATCACATGAACGTTCTGCTGATCCTATTGTTTCCATCCCACCTAGTATAACATCAATCTTCTTTGCAGTCTTACCATCAGCATTTCTACTCATGTTCCAAAATGGACTTGTAAGTTCTGGGAAGTCTGTGATCATTGTTGTACCAAACTCTTCGTGCATCTTAGTTTCTTCATCAGCAGTCATTTCATAATCTTCAGCATGACCGTAATGTTGTTGCCATTCAGCATAAGTCTTTTCAGTAGGCTTTTTAAATCCTAGGTGTTCACATAACTCATACTCCATCTTCTTAAGATCATCTATGTCACCTGGCATCTCAAATTCAAACATAGGAAATATTATATCATGTCTCCCTGGTATTGCATTTGGTTCCTGTCTATAGGAAGTGGAGACACAAAAAAACCCCTTACTAGAGGGGCTACTTAATAATTCGTGTTCTAACCACATTTGGCCTGTCTGCGGTAAGGGCCATACCTGGCCGGCGTAATTGTATGTTGCTACATTGAATGGATCTTCACAAGCGGCAAGTATGCTTAATCTGTTTTGGGTATGGACTTCTTCAAATCCTTTATCCAAAAAAAATGACCTTAAAAGGCCAGTGGAGTGTGTAAACTTTTGTGGGGATATTAGTTGCGTCATTTCTTTTTCCTTTGCTATTGTTAGGTCAAAAAAAATTTCAGTCAAAAAAAAATTGACCGTGTTCTTCTGCCTATCTATTTATCTAATTGATTAAATTTCATGGCGGGAGTGAAGGGACTCGAACCCTCGGCCTTCCGCGTGACAGGCGGACGCTCTAACCAACTGAGCTACACCCCC
>ERZ802830.659-NODE-659-length-34403-cov-12.878_pt1 | contig 34403 bp, 35 predicted proteins | sample MGYA00345654_ERZ802830 | MGnify/ENA primary metagenome ERZ802830 (study PRJEB30503, sample SAMEA104212375) | marine metagenome | biome: Westerlies Biome; feature: [SRF] surface water layer (ENVO:00010504) within the epipelagic zone...; material: water... | reverse complement strand
TTTTTTATATCAATAACTTGCGAAGCTATCATACCTATTATTTTTGGAAATAGAACATGTTCAGCTTTATGAATACGATTTATTAAAACTTCTATTGTTTGATTTAGATTAACCAATATTTTTGCTTGAGCAATTATAGGGCCGGCATCTAGTTGTTCAGAAACAAGATGGATCGATACCCCATGTTCATTATCCTTATTATTTAAAACCTTTTGATGCGTATTCATTCCTGGATATTTTGGTAGCAAGGAAGGATGAATATTAATCATCATCCCTTTAAAAGCTGATGTCATAAGAGGAGTAAGAATTCGCATAAAACCAGCTAACACGACTAAACCAGGGGAAAAACTATTTATCTCATATAATAATTTTTCATCAAAATCATTTCGAGACTCGTAGTCTTTATTATCAACAACAACCACTGGTATCTTATGTTTTTTTGCTCTTTCTAGTCCAAAAGCATTAAAGTTATTGCTTATAACTGCTACAACCTTTGCATCAATAGCATTAGACTCACAAGCATCTATAATAGCTTGAAGATTTGAACCACTTCCAGAAATTAAAACGACTAGTCTTAGCATTTTTTAAAAATCTCTTATATGTAGCTTAATGGAGTTACTGAATCCTTTTCTTTGATTACTCCAATATGATAAGCCGCATAACCTTGATGCTTAATATTTTCTATAACTTGATCTTTTGCTGAGTCATTCATAATTAAAACCATTCCAATGCCGCAATTAAAAATTCTTAACATATCACTATCAGAAATATTACCTTGACTTTGAAGCCACTTGAAAACCTCTGGCATTTCCCAACTATCCTTATTAATATTTACACACAAATTATCAGGAACTATTCTTGGAATATTTTCTGTAATACCGCCGCCTGTTATGTGTGCCATTCCATTAATTTCCAAATTATTCATAAGATTTTCAATTAAATTTGGATATAAATGAGTTGGTTTTAACACTAAATCTATTATTTTATTAATTTCATCTATTGGAGCATTAGATTCAGATATAATTTTTCTGATTAAAGAGTAACCATTCGAGTGAGGCCCGCTTGATTCAATTCCAATAAGATAATCTCCAGCGGTAATGGCAGTACCATCAATAATTTTTTGTTCGTTAACTATACCTACTGAAAATCCAGCTAAATCAAAATTATTACCAACATAATGTCCTGGCATTTCAGCCGTTTCACCCCCTAATAAAGCGCATCTACTATCTTTACATGCATTAGCTATACTTTTAATAATCAAAGCAGCATGATCTACATCTAATTTTGAAGCAGCAAAATAGTCTAAAAAGAATAAGGGCTTAGCACCACAAGTCACAAGGTCATTGACGCACATAGCAACTAAGTCTTGGCCTATATTCTCGAGTTTATTATTTTCTTGCGCAAGAGCGACCTTAGTTCCAACACCATCAGTACAAGCTACTAAAGTTGGATTTTTTATGGACCCATCTAATTTAAACAAACCAGCAAAACCACCAATATTTCCAAGCACATTTGATCCTTGAGTAGCACCTACATCTGCTTTGATTTTATCTACAAGAGAATTTCCTGCTTCAATATCAACACCAGCTAATTTGTATGGATCATTGTTCTTAATTTCTTTTGTCATTTAAAATACCTATGTGAAGAAAACTAGCAGTCATTTTTTAAATTTTATACTATTTGCAGTAATTATCTTTTCTAATTACTCCTTTGGAAAGGAATTTCAGAAACTTTTTGAAATAACCGCACCAACAAATAATGTTTCAAATATTGATATTGTTATTAGCAAATCATTCAACGACTTAGTTTATCGACTTACAGGTGACAATAATTTTAGAACAATTAAAAAAATCGCTCCTGACATGAAGACTAAGAAAGATTTTTTAGTAAGCTATGAACCTATAACAATTAATGATGAGTCATTTTTGTTATCTAAGTTTAATAAAGATAGCTTAATTAAAAAATTAAATGAACTTGAAATTCCAGTAATTGGGTATAACAGACCTATTGCTATGCTACTTATAAAGATAGATGATGGAAAGCATCCTCCCTATATTTTAAATAGTTCTTCTAATAAATTATTGGATGAAAATATTAAATTTATATTAAATAAAACATCAAACAAAAGAGGAATATTTTTTGAACTTCCTGTTTTTGATTTAAATGATCTAGAAGAGTTAAACAATTTAACTATTTTTGATTCTGAGAAAGAAATTATTTTGTCAAATTATGAATATGATTATGAGCTTAATCTTCAATTATCACAGCCATTTATCAACCAATGGATAATTACAGGTGATTTAAATCTAGATGAATTTGTAAGTCTTGATTCAATACTTTTAGATTTAGAAAAAAATTTAAATATTATTACTGATAATTATCTTACTAATTTTATTACACCGAATATATCAAACTCTATTAACATTAGTGTAAGTAATATCAATTCTTACGATGAATTTGTTGGCTTTCAAGAAGCATTAAACAGATTAATATCAATTAGGGATATAAAAATAACTAGTTATAACAATTCCACAATATCATATACCTTTATAATAAGAGGTAATTTAGAATCTTTTATGAAAGAAGTTAATGCTAATTTAGACCTTCAAGTGATAAATGTTGAAGAAGACTTTATTTCAATTGAGCTGAATAACTAATGACAAAACAAAACTTCATTTTCATTCCAAACTTACTATCGATAGCAAGAATAGGACTTATATATCCAATTTTAAATTCAGTGTATCTAGGTGATTATTTATTAGGTCTGATCTATTTCCTAGTAGCTTCTTTAACCGATGCTTTAGATGGATTTCTAGCAAGAAAAATGAATTGGTTTACAGACTTAGGAAAAATACTAGATCCAGTTGCTGATAAACTTTTAGTTATTGGAACGATCTTTGTTTTATGGATTAATGCTTTTATACCTTTATACGTATTTGTAATATTAATCAGTAGAGATATTTTAATTCTATTAGGAGCTGCTATGCATATGAGTTTAATTACTGATGCTGCCCCATCTCCAAATATCTTAGGAAAATTCACTACAGGCATTCAAATATTTTATATTGCACAAATATTAATTTTTGAAGCCTTTTCCATTAACTTAAATTTATTTTGGCTAGATTGGTTGTTGGTGCTTGTAACTTCATCAAGTTTGCTTGTATATGCGCTAGATTGGTTTAAATCTATTCAAGAACATCATGAAGAATCCTAGGCAATTAATCTTTCCTTTTAGTATTGATAAAAAATCTTCACTTTCAAAGTTTTTTGTTCCATTAGGTTCTGAAAGTTTAGTAAAAGCATTATCTAACAAAGATGGAGATGATATTGTTATTACCGGTAAGAAAGGATTTGGTAAATCTTATCTACTTCAATCTATGTGCAATGATCATAGCTCTGATAGTTTTTCTGTATCTTATATTCCACTTAGAGAAGCTATAAAGCTGCAGCCTGAGTTATTAGATGGCCTTGAGTCATTAAATTTGGTATGCATAGATGATCTTGAGAAGATTGCTTCTAATAAAGAATGGCAAGTTGCTTGTTTTAATTTAATTAATCACTGCAGTGAATCTGGCTGTCGATTAATTTTTAGTTGCATGGAGGGCGAAGATGATTTTTTTCCCGATTTGCTTTCCAGGCTAAAAAAAATGACTAACTATAAAATCAATCCTACTCCAGATAGTCAGCTAGCTGATGCATTAAAATTTATTGCTTCAAATCTTAGAATCCCAATTAAGGATAGAGAAATAAACTTTCTTCTAAATACATGCTCAAGAGATCTTCCTAAGCTAATAGTATCGTTAAAGGAAATTGATAGTCTTTCTATGGAATCAAAAAGAAAAATTACTATTCCTTTAATTAAAGAGCTTTTATAAGAAGCTATTAGCTGAAATAGTTATATAGAGATTTGCTAAGAAAGCCAATAACTATTCCCGCTAAAAATAACTTTATTATGAATTTATTATCACTACTCATTAATTAAATAATTCACACTCACTGCAATAGGAAATAGGTTTAAATTTCCCATCTTGCTTAACTAACTGTTCAAATGCATTGAGCTCTTGTAATAATAATTCTCTTGTAGCACTGTATGGCAGTTCAATATTTGCATTCCTTGAGATTTCAAGAAATATTTCCCAAGGCTCGAGATCACGGGTGAAATATTTAACTTTATAGTCTTCAAGCTCATTAACTTCAGCTACATGTTTGATAACATCCTCAAGACTTCCAATGCTATCAACTAAGCCTAATTCTTGTGCTCTGTTACCAGCCCAAATTCTGCCACCAGCAATTTTAAGCATGTCATCATATTCCATCCCTCTATTGCTTGCCACAGTTGATACAAAGTTCTCATACATACCATCTACACTAGATTGAAAATATTTCTTTATATAATCTGGCATAGGTTGAGAAGGGTCCCATTCACCCATTTTAGTTGAACTTACACCATCAATATTTACACCAGCCCAGTCTAAAGCCCGCCCTAGTGTCGGTATAATTGAATAAACGCCAATAGATCCAGTCAGTGTTGTTTCTTCAGCCCATATTTCAGTTGAGTTAGTCGTCACCCAAACTCCACCTGATGCTGCAATATCACCCATAGAAACATAAACTTCTCTTTCAGTAGACTTAAAATCTGCAAGAGCATTAGTGATTAGTTCTGAAGCATAAACATCCCCACCAGGACTATTAACTCTTAAAATCATGGCTTTAACATCATCATTATGTTTCGCTTTATTAATTTTTTCGACAATAGAATCTGAGCCAGCTGTACCTGGTGCCTCTTGTCCTGTCATGATTACGCCTTCAACATTAATTATCGCGATAAGATCTTCTGCATCCTCATTGTAGGTATCATCAAGAGTTGATAAGTATTCACCATATGAAATACCTTGAGGCCACTCATCTTCATCTAGATCTTTATTTTTAACACCATTACCAAATTCAGCAATCATATAGTTTCTTATTTCTTGGTGAGTCATGAGACCATCTACTAAGCCTAGATTTAGAGCAACTCTTGGCATGTCGCCATTTTCATTATTACTTAAAATATCAAAGTTATCACCGTATGATTGAATAACCCCAGACTCAAGATCTCTTCCATTTTCCATGGTGTTCTTGTATCTATTCCACAAAGGATCTGCAAAAGCATTCCATGCAATTTTATCGTTTTCAGACATATTAGTACGGGTATATGGCTCAGGACCAGATTTAAAATCACCAGCTACAAAAATTTCATAATCAATCTTAATATTGTTATAAAAATCTTTCATATATTCACGTTTTCTTGAAAAACCAGCAGCATCAATGCCCAGATAACTATGGGTATTAAGATAAAGTTCTGAAGCTTGAGATGCTAAGAGATATCCACGTGTAGCTAGTCCATCAGTATAGGAGATAACTCGAACTCCACTGTCTGTTATATTTTTTATTGCATCTGCTATTGCTAATGCTGATGTTGCACCCATTGAAAGATTATCTACGTCCAGGTACACAGCTTTAAGATTTTCGTCTTCTGCAATAGACTCTAAAACTTTTAATACATCACGAAGAGCATACGATGTTGGATTATCACCTCCACCTAGGATAATTGTTAGTGGATCTGGTGTGCCTGTTTGCGGTTGATCAACAATCACCCCTGATAATTCAAAATATAAGACTTGATCTGTTGTATCTATTTCTTCATCACCAGCAAAAAGTCCAGCAATGCCACCTAATAATCCAAAAGTAACAAATAAAAGAATACCCAAAGTAACAAGAGCAACAAATACTCTTCTAAACTTATTTAAATAATTCTCCATCCATAAAAATATTTTTTTCATCTTCTCTCCAATTAAATTAAATTAAAAAACTAAATCCTATTGCTGATTCAACATAACTCAACAAACTTACATCCAAATAGGGCATAACTTTCAAAAAAATAAAGGTTATGCAACTGAGCACAATAATAGAACTTATAAAAATAATACCAACAAACATTATGACTCCTTGTCTTTAAAAATATCCTCAATCTTACAATCAAAAAACTTTGCTATTTTCATAGCAAGAGGAAGAGAGGGATCAAATTTACCATTTTCAATAGAATTGATTGTTTGCCGACTAACATTTAATTCAGAACCAAAAGCATCCTGACTTAAGTTCATTTCATCTCTTAATATTTTAAGATTATTCTTCATTATTAATATCTATTACATACATCTGCTTGTAAATACGTCTGGCTCCAATTGTTAATCCAATCGAATACAGCAAAAAGTACTCAAAAAATACAAAATCAATTCCCATAAAAAGCTCTAGCGGCCATGCTATTAATAAACCAGCTATCCAGAAAAAATTAATACCCCACAAAGTTGCTTTGATATTAAAATCAACAAAACCTTCATCTTGACGCTTCATAAAATCGTTGAGTAATTTTCCGCCAATCATAAAAAGAATAATTGCTATAGGATAGATATAGCTATATAAATGCCCGAGTGGATCAACTTCACCTGTTAATCTTTCGCCCCATATACCACCTAAGATAATTCCAGAAAGAACCGATGCTAATGTAATTAAAAATAGACCGCTTCCATAGGTTTTTTTATCCTCTCTAGATAAACTTGACCATTTAATATTTAGACCACCCCAGTTTACTTCTGCCATTTGTTATTCCTTTTTATAATTATCTTCAAGAATGCCTTTTGCTTTAAGAGTCTTTGTTAATTTTTCTAGACGCACTAGGGCTACCAGACCCAGCATTCCAAAAATAAATCCTAACACCCCAAGACTCTCCATTGCATATCTTATATTTTTTGATAATTATATGTAAAGTAAACTTTACATGTCAAGGTTACTTTACATCTATTTATTAGATCTAATTGTTTTTGGACCAAACATGCAGTGAATAAATAAAATTATGATGAAACTAATTTCAAAGATATCGAGTAGTGGGCCATTAATTCCAAATACTCTCAATGAAGCTAATAAGAAATATATCAGTAATATAAAACAAAAACTTTGATAAGCTTTTACAGATTGCCTAATTAAAAAAGGTAGAAAAGATAATAATGGTAGCGACCAAATAATAAAAACAACAAAATTTATCCTGCCGGCAAAAACAATCAGTAGTTTTATAAAAATTAAGCTTAACAAAAGAATTATCGTTATCAGACTATAGGTCTTAATATTAAGCATTTAACTTATTAATAATATTGGCCATTCTTTTTCCAGTCTCATATGCAATCTTGTATTCATCTGGAGTTAATACTGCGCTTGAATTAAAACTTTCTACATGAGATGGTCCATAAGGCGCGCCGCCTGATTTGGTTTTATTAAGTTCATTAATCGAGTAGGGCGAACCGATTATCATCATTCCTTGGTGTAATTGATAGGTTAGTAAATTCATCAAAGTTATTTCTTGACCGCCATGCATAGAACCAGTTGAAGTAAATGCGCAGCCAGGAATACCTTCAAGAGCATTAGTAGCCCATAAATCACCAGTTGAATCTAAAAAATATTTTAAAGGAGCAGCCATAGAACCAAATCTAGTAGGTGAACCTAGTGCTAGACCAGCACATTTAAGAAGATCTTCTTTAGTACAAAAAATCTCACCTTCTTTTGGAATAGAAGGCTCAGTTGATTCTGGGTTAGTTGATACCTTTGGAACTGTCCTGATTTTAACTTCAATATCCAGCTCTTCAGCGCCATCAGCAATAGCATGAGCTAAATTCTTAACTGCACCGCTTGCAGAATAAAAGAGTATTAAGAGATATTTTTCAGTCATTTTTATGTTGTTTGTAATATTATAGGCACATGAAAAATAAAATTATATCTCTATTCTTTGTGTTTTTATTAATTAGCTGTCAAAAGGCTGATATAGATTTGCATAACACCAAAGACATTGCCTCATCTAATTTGAGTGGTCAATGGGTAATGATAAATTATTGGGCTGACTGGTGTCCTCCTTGCCTTAAAGAAATGCCAGAACTTGTTGCTTTTGCCGAAGCCAATAAGGATGTAAATGTTTTTGCTTTTAATTTTGATCAACTCGAGGGTGAAGATTTAGATTATGAAATCAAAAAATTTGGGGTTGATATTACCTCGATTCTTTCCCATCCTAGAGATATATGGGGTATTGAATCGCCAGCAACTTTGCCAGCAACCTATTTTATTAATCCAAAAGGAGAGATTGTAAAAAGTTTATTTAAACCTCAAACACAAGAATCATTAGAAGGTGTCTTTAGCGATCTTAAAGAGATTTTTTAAATAATCCTCTTTTAATAATTTCTCAGGATTTATCCTTTCTTTGTTAAGGTATACAGTCCAATGTAAATGAGGTCCTGTTACTCTTCCAGTTTCGCCTACAGCTCCAATTAAATCACCTTGCTGGACAATTTGACTCTCATTAACACTTATAGAATCAAGATGGCTGTAGGATGATATTAAACCAAAACCATGATCAATAATTATTGTATTGCCTGTATAAAAAAAATCCCCGGTTAAAATTATTTTACCTTTAAGAGGTGCAGAAATTTCAGCGCCTGTATTTGCAGCAATATCTAATGCAAGATGAGGAGATCTCGGTTTATCGTTTATAAATCTTTGTTTTCCATATCTACTTGAAATAACTCCTTGAACAGGATTTATAAAATTAAAAGAAGGTGTAATAGAAATATCATAACTATTGACAGCTTTTCGAATTAATAATGCTTCAGAATTTGCTCTTTCTCTGTCAGTTTTACTCAAGTCTACTTTAGATAAATCTGTAATAGTGATTCTCGACTCACCAAAGTTTTTATATTGAACTTCAATATTTAGATTATTAATATTTCTATTCTCAGTTTTAAATACATAAGGTAAACCTACAAGTTGATATTCTGATGCATTATATTTAAAGGTTAAACTTTTACTTGATGTAATATTAGTTTTCACAGCTATTACATCTCCGGAAACACCTTGAAGATTATTAGCGGTAACTTTATAAGATATCAAAAATATAAAACTTACAACTATCAATACAAATCTATTAATCATTTTTAATTTTTTTTATTTCAGACTCAAAGCTGCCTGAACTAAGCCTTGTTTTAACAAGTTCGCCATCTTGTAATTCTTTTGAGCTTCTTATCGCCTTACCTTCGATATTTTGTACTATTGCATAACCTCTGTCTAAAACAGCTAATGGACTAAATGCATTTAAATTTGATTCAATACTGTCAATATTTTTTAATTTTTTTTCAAGAATGTAAGAAATATTTTTTATCATGTCTTTTGAAATAAAACTTATCTTGTCAAAAAGATCTTTGATTGATTTATATGGATTTTTTTCTGTAAGTAATTGATCTAATAACTCTAATCTTTGTTTAGACTTTAAAAAACTTTTTTCAAAAGATTGAGTTAGGCGAAGTTCAATATTACGCATTGCTTGTTTCTGTTCATTTAGAATAGCTTGTGGGGTCTTTAAATTTGATTCAATAAGATCTAGTTTTTGTTTCTTATTTTGAAGAAGATTTTCAAACCCATTTAACAATCCAAGTTTTATTTCTTTTAGCCTATCTTCTAGTTGAAACTGAAATTCAGTTACTAACTCAGCAGCTGCAGTTGGTGTTGGTGCTCGCATATCTGAAACAAAATCAGCTATGGTGAAATCTATTTCATGACCAACACCTGAAATTAAAGGAATGGGGAAATCATAAATTTCTCTAGCAAGATCCTCATTATTAAATGCCCAGAGGTCTTCAATGGATCCACCACCTCTTGTTAGCACTACTGTATCAATTGGCTCAGTTGCTGTGTCATTAAATAATAGTATTAAATCTAATGCTTCTATAATTGATTTAGGAGCTGCATCTCCTTGAACTATGGCTGGTGAAAGGCTTACTTTTGTAGCAGGTGCTCTTCTTTTAATTGTGGTTATAACATCTTGTAATGCAGCAGTAGATGCAGATGTAATTACACCAATATGTTTAGGCGGGAAGGGGATTTCTTGTTTTTTTAATGGATCAAATAAACCTTCTTTGTCTAATTTTTGTTTTAATTCTTCAAACTTTTGCATTAAATTACCAATACCCGCTGGCTGCATATGGCGGACGATTAATTGATAATCACCCCTAGCTGTATATAAACTTACTTGTCCCTTTAAGACACATTGATCGCCATCCTTTGGATTAAAGTTCATTCGCATTTTTTGGTTTTTAAACATTGCACATCTAATAGAGCCTTCCTCATCTTTTAAAGTAAAGTAGATATGACCAGAGCTCGGTTGAGCAAGATTAGAAATTTCACCTAAAACAGACACAGAACTAAAGTTGCTTTCAAGAATTGCTTTTGCAGATCTATTTAGTTCTCCCACGGAGATTATTTCTTTATTCTGATCTAAAATGTCACTCATAACTTAGTATAACTTTATGACTGAAAATATACATAGAGCAAACAATTTCATAATACTTGCTGGTGGTGCTGCTTTAATAGGTTTTGCACCAATTTTTGTTCGATGGAGCGAGATGTCACCTTCATGGGTAACTTTTTACAGGATGTTGTTAGCAATGCCTTTTTTAATATTAATTAATATATATTTGAATAAAGCTATCGTTTTTAAAATCAAATCTAAAAGAAGTGTATTTATAGCTCTAGTTGCAGCCTTTGCTTTTACTATTGATTTGACTCTGTGGCATTGGAGCATTGGTATGACTTCTATTTCTAACGGAACTATTATTGTTAATTCAGCACCTATCTTTGTTGCCTTAATTTATTTTTTTTATTTTAAAGAAAAGCTAACGAAATATTTCTTTATCTCCTCAGGTGTGACATATCTTGGCGTGGTTGGTTTAATACTTTCAGCTGATCATTACACTTCTGGAAACTTATTAGGTGATATTTTTTGCATTATAGCTGCATTATTTTATGCAATTTATTTAGTCTTTATATCAAGATTAGGCAAAGAAGAGGCTTTGAGTATTATTTTTTATACTACTTTATTTGTTTGTATATTCTCAATTCCATCTGCATTAATAGAATCATCTCAAATACTACCTCCATCATTAGATGAATGGCTTAATTTATTGTTGTTAGCTTTACTTTGTCAAGTTGGCGGTCAGTATATGATTACTTACAGCATTGCTAGAATTTCACCATCTGGTGGATCTATAGCGTTATTGCTGCAACCTGTTACTGCAACAATATGTGCAGCTTATATTTTTGCTGAAACAGTTAATGTAATACAGATGTTATTCATTTGTATTGCTTTATTTGGAATATATTTAGCAAGACTAAATGTTGTAAATACCTAATTCTTGAAGAGCATTTAAATTATTGAAATAAAATAGTATATTATGCGGCTCATAAGTTTTAACTTCTTATGAAAAGGTTGTATTGAATATAACTTTGGGTGATTAGCTCAGTTTGGTAGAGCATCTCGTTTACACCGAGAGGGTCGGCAGTTCGAACCTGTCATCACCCACCATTAACAAGAGCCGCACTAATTAGTTGCACTTTTTAATTAAAAAGATATTATTCAGTCAATTACTAAAGTGGTCTGGTAGTTAAACGGTTATAATCTCGCCCTGTCACGGCGATGTTCGGGGTTCGATTCCCCGTCAGACCGCCACTTATTTATGAATGAAGCAGTTATAGTATTATTATCCCTTTCATATTCCCTAATTCTGGGAATTATTGTTGCACAAGTTATTCTTACCGCTCCTGTGGTTTTTAAGGTTCTAGATAATGAAAATGCATCAAAGTTTTTAAGAGCTATTTTTCCAAGATATTATTTATTAATATTTTTAATATGTCTTCTTGCACTATTAATAAGCTATCTTTGGTTTTCAACTCTTGATATCTGGATTGCTGTTACTGCATCGATACTAGCTTTTATGGGTTTTATTATCATCCCATTAACAAATAGTGCTAGGGATAGAGGCTGGGATAAAGTCTTTAAATTCCTGCATAATTTTAGTGTTTTGAATACTATCATCTTATTTGTTATTGCAATTGTTCAATTAATTCGAATTTCTTAATAATTGATTTTCTTGAAAAATCTTGAATTTAATGAAATAGACCCAAAAAATAGGGTTAAGGAGAGTTAAATATGGCACGAACTAAAACAAAAGTTTTTCAAACTGAAACTAAACAACTTTTAAAGTTAATGATTCATTCTTTATATTCTAATAAAGAAATTTTCATTAGAGAGCTTGTTTCCAATGCATCAGATGCATTAGATAAATTAAGATTTAATTCATTAGCAGATGAGAGTTTGCTTAAGAATAAATCTGATCTAGCTATCAACGTAAAAGTTATACCTGATGAAAATAAGATCATTATTTCTGACAATGGAATTGGGATGACTGAGGCAGAAGTTATAGAAAATATAGGTACTATTGCTCGATCAGGAACCGCATCATTTTTAGAAAATATTACAGGTGATAAGAAGAAAGATTCGAATTTAATAGGTCAATTTGGTGTAGGTTTTTATTCTGTATTCATGGTGGCTGATAAAGTTGAAGTTCACACTAGAGCAGCAAAAAGCTCATCCGAGGATGCCATCTTATGGTCTAGCTCTGGTGAAGAAAATTATCAACTTAAGTCTCTAGCTAAAGATGCAAGAGGCACTGACATAACTATATTTTTAAATGATGAAAATAAAGAGTTTGCTGAAAATGCTAGAGTTAAATTTCTATTAGAAAAATATTCACAATATATTAATTTTCCTTTAAATCTTATTGAAGCTGAAGGAGATGAGCAAAGAGTTAATGAATCCGAAGCCTTGTGGTTAAAATCTAAATCAAGCATATCTGACTCTGAGTATTCTGATTTCTATAAATTTATATCTTATGATCAAAATGATCCATTGCTCTGGGTTCACAATAAAGTAGAAGGTAATAATGAGTATACAAACTTACTATATATTCCAAAAAATCCACCTTTTGATTTATGGAATAGAGAATCTCCAAGAGGGGTAAAGTTATACATTCAGAGAGTTTTTATTATGGATGATGCTACTAACTTCCTTCCATTATATTTACGATTTGTGAGAGGCATTATAGATACCAGTGATTTGCCTCTAAATGTCTCTAGAGAGATTCTCCAAGAGCATCAATTAGTAGATACTATAAAGAAGTCTATAACTAAGAAGGTTTTAGATGCTCTTGTTAAGCTGAAAAATAAATCTTTGGATTCTTATCAAGAATTCTGGAAAGAGTACGGATTAGTAATTAAAGAAGGTCCGGCTGAAGATTATGAAAACCGAGAACTTTTAGCTAGCTTAATGTTGTTTGCCTCTTCTACTAATGAAGAACATGATGTCAGCCAAACATTGGATGACTATATATCAAGAATGCCTGAATCGCAGGATAAAATATATTTTTGTGTTGCCGATACTTTTGAAGCAGCTATTAACTCTCCGCATATAGAAGGTCATAAAGCTAATAATACTGAAGTGTTAATGTTAACTGATAGGATTGATGAATGGTTAATGTCAAGCCTTATGGAATACAAGGGCAAAGAGCTAGTAAATGTTGCTAAGGATGATTTACAGGAAAGTGAAAAACCAAAAGTTTCTGAAAGCGATCAAGATATTATTGCGAAGATAAAAAAACATCTTTCAGATAGAGTTTCTGATGTTGTGGTAAGTAGTCGTCTTGTAAACTCAGCTACTTGTTTATTGCTGCCTAAAAACGAGCCTGGTGCTCAGCTTAGAAAGATACTTGAAGCTGCTGGTCAAAATTTAGGAGAATCTAATCCAATCTTTGAAATAAACTTAAAACATAAATTAGTTAAAAGATTATCTGCGTTAAAAGGAAAGCAATTCTCATCATTTGTTGATTTCCTTTATGATTATGCAGTAATAGCTGAAGGAGGTTCGCCTAAAGATCCAGCAAAGTACCTTCGTCAATTAGATAAATACCTTTCATAGGATTTTAAATGAAAAATAAAGTGGCGGTGCTTGGTGGTGGAAGTTTTGGAACCGTATTAGCAAATATTGCTGCATCAAATGGCAACGAAGTTACTTTATGGGTTAGAGATGCTGAACAAGCTTTAAGAATTAATTCTGAAGGTGCAAATGCTACTTACCATCCCGAATTAAAGCTATCAAGTAATATCACAGCATCTGAAGATCTTAATGAGGTTGTCTCAAATGCTCAAACTATTTTTATAGCTACACCTAGCATTATTTTTGAAACTATTGTTAAGAGGATAGAGCCATTAATTGATAATGGTATTAATGTTATTTCTTGCACCAAAGGTATTAGACATGATCCATTTAAAACTATGACTGATATTATTAGTGATAATTTATCTAGCAAGAAAGTTAAAATTGGGGTTTTAAGTGGCCCAAATTTAGCCCGCGAGATTGCAGATAATAAAATTGCTGGTACTGTTGTTGCAAGTTCAGATAAGCCTTTAATTGATTCTACCAAGCAAATACTTTCATCTAATACATTTAAAATCTATTCAAGTTCAGATGTTAATGGAATTGAATTAGCTGGAGCTTTAAAAAATATCTATGCAATTATTTGTGGTTTAGCAAGCTCACTTGAAGTTGGTGAAAATGCTAATGGTTTAATTCTAACAAGGAGTATGGCTGAAATGAGCAGATTTGCGGTTGCTAAAGGTGCTAACCCTATAACTTTTTTAGGTTTAGCTGGTATGGGTGATTTATTAGCTACCTGCACTTCTACTTTATCAAGAAATTTTCAACTGGGCGCTTTTTTAGGCAAAGGTTTAAATCTTAATGATTCAAAAAATGAGGTAGGGCAAGTTGCTGAAGGTATAAGAACTCTTGAAGTTGCTCACGAGGAAGCTGCAAAATACGGCATTAATATGCCTTTAATGGAATCTTTATATAATATAATTTATAAAAACTCCAAACCAGAAAGTTTATTGGATGATTTGATTAATCATCCTCATGAAATTGATGTAGAATTTACACATAGAGGTAACTAGATTATGGAAATTAATAGAGAAGAAGTTAAAGAAGAAGTTTTAAAAGTCAGCAAATGGGCTAGATTCTTCTGGATGTTTGTATATTCCTTTGTGATATCTGCAGCTTTAAATGTTGCAATAGGTATAGCTGCAATACAGTTCCTATTTTTCTTGTTTACTTCAAAGATCAATGCAGCATTATTTGATTTTAATAATCATATTTATACATTTATTGATGATACGCTAAAGTTTTTGCTTTTTGAGACTGAAGATAAGCCTTTTCCGTTTAAAACTAATAATAATGATGAAAATAATGCAGCGCCTGAAATTGTTGAGGGTGACGCTGAAACAGTTGAGGACGCAAATGCAGATGAGGTAGCTGAATCTGAGGAAGCCTCGGCAGAAGCAGCTTCCAATACATCTGAAGAAGAGCCTAAATAGTTGTATTCTGTGCAGACTGTAGTGTTTGCAAAATTAATGTGTTTATTGTCATAGGCCCTACACCTCCAGGTACTGGTGTGTAGGCTGAGGCTTTAGATTCAATATTCTCTAAATCTACATCCCCACATTGTTCTGGATGATATCCAGCATCTATTACTACAGCTCCATCTTTTATCCATTCGTGTTGAATAAAACGTGGAATGCCAACTGCACCAACCAAGATGTCAGCTTGCTTTATAATTGACTCAATATTTTGTGTTCTAGAGTGACATATAGTTACTGTTGCATTTTTATTCAAAAGCATCATAGCCATTGGTTTTCCTAAAATAGGACTTCGTCCTACAACAACCGCATTTTTACCCTGAATTTCAATACTATAATATTCTAGAAGCCTCATAATTCCAGCTGGTGTACAAGACCCATAAGCTGGCAAACCCATCGACATATTTCCAAAACCAAGGCAAGTAACACCATCAACATCTTTTTTAATATCAATAGCGTCAAAACATTTTCGCTCATCAATCTGACTTGGAACAGGATGCTGTAGTAAAATTCCATGAATATTAGTATCTTCATTTAATTCATTTATCTTCTTTAAAAGTTCATCAGTTGTTGTGGTATCTGGCATCTCAACTGCAATTGATTTCATTCCAACCCTTGCGCAGGTGTTTCTTTTCATTTTTACATAGGTTTCAGAAGCTGGATCTTGACCAACTAATATCGTTGCTAAAGTTGGAAATATACCTACATTATTTAATTTAGATACTTCTTGAGTAATTGATTCCTCAGAAGTTAAAGCTAGAGACTTACCATCCAATATTTTTGTATTCATACTACCAATTATGTCATCAAAAAATAATTATGCCCATGGAGATTGCTTATTTATTCCATTAACTTTAATATTTGCATCCTCGGGGTATAGCGCAGTCTGGTAGCGCACTCGCTTTGGGAGCGAGTGGTCGTAAGTTCGAATCTTACTACCCCGACCATGCGCCTGTAGCTCAGCTGGATAGAGCAACTGCCTTCTAAGCAGTGGGTCAGGAGTTCGAATCTCTTCAGGCGCGCCATTTTTACATATAGTAAAATAAACTTGTTATGTATTCAGTAGCAGCACTTTATAAATTTTCATCAGTTAAAGATTCCGCATCTTTACATAATGAAATGCGAATAAGATTAAAGAATTTTTCTATTTATGGGACTATCTTAGTTGGCGAAGAGGGAATAAATGGCACCATTTCTGGCTTAGAAAAGAATTTAGAACAAGCAATAAAATATATTAAATCTATTGATGGTTTTTCATCACTAGATATTAAATATTCTCAATCAACTAAAAACCCTTTTGTAAGACTAAAAATTAAATTAAAAAATGAGATTGTTACAATTGGTGATGAATCCATTGATCCTAACAAGCTTGTTGGTGAATACATTGAACCTAGTGATTGGAATAAATTAATTCTTGATAAAGATACCATTTTAATTGATACAAGAAATGATTATGAGTACTCAATAGGAACTTTTAAAAAATCAATTAACCCCAATACTACTAAATTTAGAGAATTTCCAAATTGGGTTAAAAAACAAAAATTTTCGAAAGATGATAAAGAAAATAAAAAGATAGCTATGTTTTGCACTGGTGGTATTAGGTGTGAGAAAGCATCATCTTTTATGAAAGAAAATGGATTTAAAAATGTTAATCATTTAAAAGGCGGCATTCTTAATTATTTTAAATCAATTAATAAAAATGATTCATTATGGGAGGGTGAATGTTTTGTATTTGACGACAGAGTTTCTGTAAAACATGATCTTTCTGAAGGCACATATGATATGTGTCATGGTTGCAGGATGCCAATAACTGACAGTGATAAAATTTCTGATTTATATATAAGAGGTGTTGCCTGTCCAAAATGTTTTAATGAAACTACCGATGATCAAAAAGCTAGATATATGAGTCGACAAAAACAAGTTGACTTAGCAAAGAAGAACAACAGAAAGCATATCGGACCAAGAGATGAGGTTATAAAAAAAATTACATGAACCCGATACTATATTCATTTAAAAGGTGTCCTTATGCAATGCGAGCAAGGATGGTGCTTAAATTAGCTAATATAAAATGTGAACTCAGAGAAGTTAGACTTAACAACAAACCTAAACAAATGCTTCAAGTGTCTCCTAAAGGCACAGTTCCAGTAATGGTAGTTGATAATCAAATTATAGATGAGAGTCTTGATATTATTAACTGGGCTCTAACTCAAAATGATATATTTAAGGGCAACCTTTCTGATGGGGACTTATTGCTTACTGAAGAATTAATTTCAATCTTTGATAATGATTTTAAAAAAAACCTCGATAGATACAAATACTCAACAAGATATAAAGATGCTGATGCAGAATTTCACAGAGATGAGTGTTTTAAGATTTTGCTCGATCTTGAAAAAAAAATAGTGCCAGGGTGCTGGTTCTTTGGCAAACAAATTAATAAAGTTGATATTTGCATTTTGCCTTTTATTAGACAATATAAAATTGCTGACCCAACATGGTTTGATTTACAAGAGGATATACCAAAGGTTAAAACACTTCTTAATAATTTTCTAAACTATGACATTTTTAATAATGTGATGATTAATTATGAGGTTTGGGAGAAAGGATCGGACCCAGTATATTTTCCTATAAACCTATAGAATCATATGCCAATGCAATTTTTTCAATTGCTACTTTAAAAGCAGCTGTTCTGAAATCTTGAATATTTTCAGTTTCTAAATATTCTTTTTTAACTGATTGAAACCCATCAATCATCATATCGTCTAAACCAGATCTAATTAAATCAATTTCTTCAATTCCATCCATAAAATTATCTTTATATTTTTTTGGCATTGTTTTCCCAGTCATAGATTCAATTGCTTCGATTAAATTATTTAACTGAAGTTGATTTCGTCTTTTTTCCAATCTTCCAAATCTTATATGTCTAATATTCTTAACCCACTCAAAATAACTTACAGCTACTCCACCTGAGTTAGCTAAAATATCGGGTATGACAAATATTTTATTTTTATTAAGGATTTGATTACCTTTATAACTAATAGGACCATTGGCTGCCTCAACTATTAATTTAGCTGAAATATCAGCAGCATTTTTTTCAGTAATAACATTTTCCCTAGCTGCTGGAATTAAAATATCACATTGTCTTTTTAGTAATAATGACGAATCTTTAACAAAAGAGGCTTTTGGATAGTTTTCAAATGATTTATTCTTAGTAAAATATTTCTTTGCATGCTCGACATTTATCCCATCCTCATTATAAATACCGCCATTATATTCAGCTAAGCCAATAAGCTTAACTTTGTCATCTTCGGTGAGAAATTTTGATAAATGATAACCAACATTTCCAAAACCTTGCAAAATAAAAGATTTTGAAGACAAGTCATCATCTAACTTAATAAGTTTTAGCAATTCTGGATTTCGAAAAAATTCTCTTACTATAAATTGAACTCCTCTCCCTGTAGCTTCTTCTCTACCAACTAATCCATTTTTATTTGCTGGTTTTCCAGTGACACAGGCAGCTCCATTAATATCTACTGGATTTATTTTTCTATATTCATCTGCAATCCATGCCATTTCAGTCGAAGAGGTGCCAATATCTGGAGCTGGTACATTCATAGATGGACTTATTAAATCTCTTTTAATTAATTCCTGAGCAAATCTTCTAGTAATTTTTTCAATTTCTTTTTTTGACCAGTCCGCTGGATTAATTTTTAATCCACCTTTAGAGCCACCAAAAGGCACATTAATAATTGCATTTTTATATGACATCAATGCAGCCAAAGCTTCTACTTCTTCTGCATGTGTTTGCAAATCAAATCTTATTCCTCCTTTTGTAGGCTCCATATGTTCTGAGTGAACAGATCGCCAGCCTTCAAAAGTATATATATCATCTCGCAACCTAACTCCAAAACGAACTGTATAAGTTGAATTACACGTTATTATTTTATTAGCAAGGCCTGCAGAAATGTTCGAATGCTTAAGAGCTTTATTTACAAATTTTGTAGTGTCATTTAAAAAACCACTCACAATAAAAATTCCCCCTAAAAAATAAATTATAAGATTTTTAATCTATAATGTCTCGTTTCGTGGCGGGCGTAGCTCAGTTGGTTAGAGCGCTGGATTGTGGCTCCGGAGGCCGTGGGTTCGAACCCCATCGCTCGCCCCATTTATTATTGGAATTAATCATGACAAGTAAATTAAAAAAATTAAAAGATCTTGAAAGACAACTGGATGTAGCTATTCCGGTTGAAGAGTATAAATCTAAGTTTGATATTAAGATAAACAAAATTAAAGGGACTGCTAAATTAGATGGTTTCAGAAAAGGAAAAGTGCCTATAGATGTTCTTGAGCAAAGATATGGACCATCTGTTCATGCTGATGTTATAAACGAGCTTATACAAGATTCTTATCCTAAAGAGCTTACTGAAAAAAAACTGAAGCCAGCCTGTGTACCATCTATTAATATAACTAGCGATGATCCCAAGAAGCCAATTCAGTATTCTGCAGTTTTTGAAATATTTCCTGATATAAAAGTTAAGATTTCTAGATGGTCTAGTTATGAAAAACATGCAATTAATATTGAAGATACAGATCTAGACCTTGCTATTAATGATATTAGATCAAGGTATGGTGATTGGGTTGACGTTTCAAGAAAATCACAAAACGATGATCAACTTATTATGGATTTTGAAGGTAAAGTTGATGGTGAGCCTTTTGAAGGCAATAATGCCAAAGAATTTAAACTTGTTTTAGGCAGCAAGTCTATGATCCCAGGATTTGAGGACAGTTTATTGGATAAAGATCCTGAAAGTGAATTTACTATAACTGCAAAATTTCCTGATGATTATTTTAAACAAGATCTTGCAGGTAAAGATGCAGAATTTGATATTAAACTTTTAAAGGTTCAAGAAAATAAACCTGCTGAAATTAATAAAGATTTGTTTGAAAAACTTAGCATGGAAGTTAGTGATGAAGCAGAGTTTAAAGATGAAATTAAGTCTAGAATGGATAAAGAGGTTGAAGCACAGGAGAAAGCATTAACCAAAGAATCTATCTATGAGCTCCTTTTAAAATCACATAACTTCAGCGCGCCAAGTTCCACTGTAAAAGAACAATCAGAATTAATGCGAAAAGATGCATTAATGAGAATAGGACAAAGTGTTGAAAATGCAGAGGCTGACTTATTTCCAATTGACTCATTTGCTGAAGATGCGTCTAAAAGAGTTAGATTAGATTTATTATTTGCAGAATTAATTAAATTCTATGAAATTAAAGTTGAGGATGATAAGCTCAAAGAGTTTATTGCTGATGAAAGCAAGAAATATAAAGATCCAGCTCAATTTGAAGCATGGGTAGTTAGTCAGCCAAAACAGTTAGAACAATTTAATATGATGATTTTAGAGAACCAGCTTATTGAAAAATTAGAAAATGATCTTAAATCTAAGGATAAGGTTATTAAATTCTCAGAATTAGCTAATAAGTAAAAGAGAAAGCATATGGAAAAATATAATTCAGCACTAATACCAATGGTTGTCGAACAAACATCCAGAGGTGAAAGATCCTTCGATATATATTCAAGGCTTTTGAAGGAGAGAGTTATTTTCCTATCAGGACCCATCGATGACTATATATCAAATCTTGTTGTTGCTCAGTTGTTATTTTTGGAATCTGAGAATCCTGAAAAAGATATAAGTATTTATATTAATTCTCCTGGCGGATCGATCTCAGCTGGCTTGGCAATATATGACACTATGCAATTTGTATCACCTGCTATTTCAACATTGTGTATTGGTCAAGCTGCAAGTATGGGAGCACTTCTTTTAGCAGGAGGCACAGAGAATAAAAGATATGCTCTTCCAAATTCTAGAATTATGATTCATCAACCGCTTGGAGGCTTTCAAGGCCAAGCATCAGATTTTGAGATTCATGCAAAAGAAATACTTCATGCTAAGAAAAAAGTTAATGAAATTCTCGCTAAACATGCTAAGAAAACCATTAAACAAATTGAGAAAGATACAGATAGAGATAATTTTTTAAATGCTGAATCAGCAAAAGAATATGGTATTGTTGATGCAATATTAGAATCAAGAGATGTAAAAAATGCCAAGTAATGAAACAACAGATAAGTTAAGTTGCTCTTTTTGTGGAAAAAGCCAAGATGATGTTAAAAAACTTATAGCTGGACCAAGCGTATATATATGTAATGAATGTGTTGATCTTTGTAATGATATTATTGAAGAGGAAGTTAAAAGTGAAGAAGTAAATCCACTTGAAGAACTCCCATCACCTCTTGATATCTTTAAACAGCTTGATGATTATGTTATTGGTCAAGATAAAGCAAAGAAAACATTATCTGTAGCAGTTTACAATCATTACAAAAGACTAAGAGCCACTTCATCAAACTCAGATATTGAACTTCAAAAGAGTAACGTTTTACTGTTAGGTCCAACTGGTAGTGGAAAAACTCTATTAGCCCAAACTTTAGCAAAAATTCTGAATGTTCCTTTTACTATTGCTGATGCTACAACATTAACCGAAGCTGGTTATGTTGGAGAGGATGTTGAAAACATAATTCAAAAGCTTTTACAAAAATGTGACTATGATGCTGAGAAAGCTCAATTAGGTATAGTTTATATAGATGAAATCGATAAGATAGCTAGAAAGTCGGATAATCCTTCCATTACAAGAGATGTATCTGGTGAGGGTGTTCAACAAGCACTGCTCAAGCTTATTGAAGGTACGGTTGCTTCAATTCCTCCTCAAGGTGGAAGAAAGCATCCGCAACAAGAATTTATTCAAATTGATACTTCAAATATTCTATTTATATGTGGCGGAGCTTTTTCTGGTTTGGATAAAGTGATTAAAAACCGTACAGATAAAACTGGAATAGGATTTGGAGCTGAAGTTTCTCAATCTGATAGTAATGTCTTATCTATTCATAGTGAAATTGATAGCATAGAGCCAGAGGATTTAGTTAAATATGGGCTTATTCCAGAATTTGTTGGCCGCTTGCCAGTTATCTCTACACTGCATGAGCTTGATGAGGATGCATTAGTTAGAATTTTACAAGAGCCAAAAAATGCTCTTGTAAATCAATACAAACATCTTTTTGAAATTGACAATGTAGATCTGTCATTTAGAAATGAGGCATTGCTTGAAATTGCCAAACAAGCAATCAAAAGAAAAACTGGAGCAAGAGGCTTAAGATCAATTTTAGAAAATATTCTAATGAACACTATGTTTGAGTTACCTAATAAAGATCTTGAGAAGGTTATTATTGATGAGAATTCAGTTAATAACTCTTCTGACCCAATAAAGCTATTTAAATCATCTGATAAAAAAACATCATCAGGTAATTGATAACTTAAAAATAGTCCCTATCTAGTAGGTATGGCAATTATAAAAACAGATCATCCAATTATTCCACTTCGCGACTTAGTAGTTTTTCCTGGAGTCGTTACAACTTTATTTGTTGGTAGAACTAAATCAGTTGAAGCTCTCAATGCTGCAATGGGCTCAGATAAGAAACTTGTTTTAGTAGCACAAATGGATGCCTCAAAAGAGGATCCTTTATTTACAGACATGTATCATTTTGGAACTATTAGTAATTTACTTCAATTAATTAAATTACCTGATGGAACTATGAAAGTATTAGTAGAAGGTATTAAAAGATGCAAGATAGATAAACTTATTGAAGAAGATACTTATACCAAAGCTAGAGTATCAGAAATTGAAGATAAGCCTGTTAAAGCTTCTGAAGCAGCTAACTTAGTAAGATTTACTAAAGCAAAATTTGCTGACTATGTATCGGTAACAAAACGCATTCCTCAAGAAATTGTTGCTTCGGTTAATGCTTTGGATGATTTATCAAGACTTATAGATACTATTGTTGGTCACTTGCCAATTGAGTTAAATAAAAAACAAGAGATTTTAGAATTACCCGATATCCAAACTAGAGCTGAAACTTTATTAACATTTATGGAATCTCAGTTAGACGTTGTTGATGTTGAAAAGAAGATTCGAGATCGCGTTAAAAAGCAAATGGAAAAATCTCAAAGGGAATATTATTTAAATGAGCAAATTAAAGCTGCTCAAAAAGAACTTGGTGAAATTGATGGGGATGGCGATGAATTTGATCAATTAGAACAAAAAATTGATTCCTCAGGTATGCCAAAAGAAGCTCTTAAAAAAGCAAAAAGTGAGCTAGCTAAATTTAAATTAATGGCACCAACGTCGGCAGAGGCCTCAGTTACAAGATCATACTTAGATTATTTAATTGGAGTACCTTGGAAAAAGAAGGGCAAGATTAAATCAGATTTAAAAGCTTCTTTAAAAATATTGGAAGATGATCACTATGGATTAGAAGAAGTTAAAGAAAGAATTCTTGAATATTTAGCAGTTCAAAAGAGAGTAAAAAAATTAAAAGCTCCTGTTTTATGCTTGGTTGGACCGCCTGGTGTTGGTAAGACATCACTAGGACAATCAATAGCAAGATCCACTAACAGAAAATTTGTCAGAATGTCACTTGGTGGAGTCAGAGATGAATCAGAAATAAGAGGACATAGAAGAACTTATATCGGCTCTATGCCTGGAAAAATTATTCAAAAGCTCTCAAAAGTTGGCGTTAAAAATCCATTATTTTTACTCGATGAGATAGATAAAATGGGTATGGACCACAGAGGTGATCCTGCATCTGCGTTATTAGAAGTGCTTGATCCTGAACAAAATAATACTTTTAGTGATCATTATTTAGAAGTTGATTATGATTTATCTGAAGTTATGTTTGTTTGTACGGCTAATAGTCTTAATATCCCAACTCCCTTATTAGACAGAATGGAAATTATAAGAATTCCAGGATATATAGAAGATGAAAAATCTAAGATAGCTGAAAAATATTTACTTCCCAAACAAATGGAAAGAAATGGTTTAAAGAATGATGAGATATCTCTAGATGCTCAGATCATACTTTCTTTAATTCGCTATTACACAAGAGAGGCTGGTGTAAGAGGGCTTGAAAGACAAATAGCAAAGATCTTAAGAAAGGTTGTTAAAGAAAGATTAATGGCAACAAAAAATACTAAGAAACCAACCATAATCAATGAAAAAAATCTTGAAAATTATTCAGGAGTAAGAAAGTTTAAATTTGGTGTAGCTGATAAGTCTAATGTAATTGGCCAAGTTACTGGATTAGCTTGGACTGAAGTTGGAGGCGAATTACTGACTATTGAAACCTCAAATGTTCCAGGCAAAGGAAGAGTTATTAAAACTGGTTCTTTGGGCGATGTTATGCAAGAGTCAATCCAAGCTGCATTAACAGTTGTAAGATCAAGATCAGATGTATTAGGTATATCAAAGGATTTCTATGAGAAATATGATATTCATATTCATGTTCCTGAAGGCGCTACACCAAAAGATGGTCCATCTGCAGGTGTAGGTATGTGTACTGCTTTAATTTCGGCATTTACAGGCATCCCTGTTAGGTCTGATACAGCAATGACTGGCGAGATAACCCTTAGAGGACAAGTTTTAAAAATTGGGGGATTAAAAGAGAAATTGTTAGCCGCCAAAAGAGGTGGAATTAAAAGAGTAATTTTGCCTAAAGATAATGCTGGTGATTTAACTGAAATTCCTGATCAAATTTTAGAGTCCTTAGAAATAATTCCTGTTGCTTGGATAGATGAAGTTATATCAAATGCACTTGAATCAGAGCCGTTGCCATTAAAAAAAACAAAGTCAACTGCTAAAAGAACAAGATCTAGCAAATCTAAAACCAAAACAAATATTAATCAAACTCACTAAAAAGCCTTTATTTACTTGACTTTTTGGCCTAACTAGCATTTCATAGAGTCTGTTTATTTAATTTTATAGAGGAGTTATACATGAATAAATCAGATTTAGTTGATGCGGTTGCAAATGATAGCGATATGTCTAAAGCTCAAGCTGCGAGAGCAGTTGATTCAGTTCTTGCAAATGTAGGGGATGCGCTTGGTAATGGAGATAGTGTTTCACTTGTTGGTTTTGGAACTTTTTCAGTAAGACACAGAGCTGCTCGTGAAGGTAGAAACCCACAAACTGGAGCTTCAATGCATATTGCAGCTTCTAAAGTACCTGGCTTTAAAGCTGGTAAAGGTTTAAAAGATAAGGTTAAAAATAGCTAATCTTTAAGATTTTAAAAAGGGTGCAAGATAGCACCCTTTTTTTTATTAGATGTATTTATAGGAAATAATTATGTTGGAAGCATTAAGATCATTTTTATCAGGTAAAACTTTACTTATCTTTGTAACTATTATGGCTATACCTTTTGTATTCTTAGGGTCTAGTGCTGTAGGTACTATTTTTACTACATATGGAAAAGTTAATGGCTTAGAAGTCACCCAAGCTGATTTAAATGCAGCAAATAATACAGTTAATCAAAGATTAGTAGATGTTTATGGTGATGCATTTACACTTGACATGATTCCAGAAGATAATTTATTAGAAATGGTAAAAGAAGAAATCATTTCTCAAAAAACACTTCTTTCTGAAACTATAGATTTAGGTATTTCTGTCACAGAAGCTGAAGCAAAAAAAGGCATAATGCAAAGCCCAAGCTTTAGAACAGGAGCACAATTTGACCAAATAGCATTTGAGACTGCAGTCAGAACACAAGGCTATACACCTAATAGCTATATTTCTATGGTGCAAGAGGGTCTAGCTAAAAATTATCTTATAGATATGATCACTGCCTCTTTCTTTACACTAGATAGTGAAATTCTAAGCATGGCAAAATTAATCGAACAAGAAAGAGATATTAGTTTTATTAAAATAGATTTCAATGACTTAAAAAGCACTATCCAGGCAGATCTTACAGAAGCTCAATCTTATTATGAGGCTAATGAAATTAAGTTTTATTCAGATGAAGCTCGTAGTATGAATTATATTTATTTAACTAATGATGGTTATAAAAATGATGTTGAAGTTCCTGAAAATTATGAAGAAGAAGCATACGCTGATTATTTAGCAAGACTTGAAATGCGTTCGGAAAAGAGAGCTTCACATATTATGGTTGATCTTATAAATTATGATTCAAAAAGTGAAGCTTTAAATATTATTACAAAAGCGCAAGACGCATTAGATTCAGGCCTTAATTTTATTGAGGTTGTTCAGGAATATAGCGAAGATCTTATTTCAAAGGACTTGGATGGCGATATTGGTTTTTCATCTGGTGATGTATTCCCAGAAGAGTTTGAATCCGCTTTAATTAAAATGTCTGAAGGTGACGTAAGTGATATTATTTTTTCAGAAGCCACAAATTCATACCATATATTAAAATTAACTGAGATAAATAAAGAAACTCCAAATTCTTTTGATGATATGAAAAATGAATTACTCCAAGAGTTAATTGAGGCTGAATCTATAGCCTTAATGGATGAAGATAGAGATATTATTGATAATGCAATTCTTGATAATCTTTCAATTCAAGAAATTGCGGCTTCTTTAGGTACTGAAATTAAATCAACACAAAATTTAACTATTAATAATTTTGATTTCGAGTTATCAGATCCTCAAATTGCACAAACATTATTTTCTATACCTAATGGGTTTGATTCGGCAGAGGTATTAGAAGTAGACGAAGGGATGATAATTTTAAGTTTAAATTCAGTTCAAGCTTCTAACTTAATAGCTTTCGACCAGGTAACAGAAGAGGCTATAGATTATGTTATTAATGACAAAACATTAGAGCTAGTTTTAACATTGCAAAATTCGCTCATATCAGAAGAGTCTCCAGATCTATCAAGGTCATATTTATCAACAGATAATTTTATTGGAGTGAAAAGATTTTCATCATTACTCCCAACTGATGTATTGCAAAAAGCCTTCTTATCTCCAATTAATGAGCAATTTCAGATAACAGCATCCAATGGCGATTCATATTTAATGACTATTGATTCTGTGAAGGACCCTGATGATGAGTTCCTATCTGCGATGATAGAGGAATACAAAGAATTTGATAAGAACCAGGTTAGTAATAAGATGGCAACATTGGTTTTTGCTGAATTAAGAAATAGTGCTAAAGTAAATTTACAAAATTTATAATTTAACAAGGATATTAATACGATGAATAAAACTAGTTTTAGCTTATTATTTTTGTTGGTTTTTTTAACTTCATGTGGAAATAATGTATCCCCTGTTGACTCAGGATTAGAAAATCAAATATTCCATTTTGGAAATGGCTCTGAACCTCAAGGATTAGATCCTCATATTGTTACAGGTGTTCCTGAGCATCATATTTTAATTGCTTTATGTGAAGGATTAACATCATCTAATCCTAAAGGGGGAGCTGCGTTACCTGGAATGGCTGAGTCATGGAGTATTAGTGATGATGGAAAAACTTATACATTTAACATTAACAAAGATGCTAGATGGTCCAATGGAGATAAAGTTACAGCTGATGATTTTGTATGGTCATGGAATAGAGTTCTTACACCAAGCTTAGGTTCTCAATATACAGACATGCTTTACTATGTTGAAGGAGCTAAAGATTTTTACGATGGAAATATTGATGATTTTTCTCAGGTTGGAGTAAAAGCAATAAATGATAATACTTTGGAAGTAGTATTAAACAATCCTACGCCATTTTTCTTAGGACTATTAAGCCATTATTCAACTTGGCCTGTCCACAAAGACACTGTTCTCAAGCATGGCACTATTGATGATAGAAATGGTCAATGGACTAGACCAGGTAATTTTGTATGTAACGGGCCAATGCAACTTAAATCATGGGAGCTTAATAATAAAATTGTTGTTGAAAAGAATCCTTTTTATTGGGATGCTCAAACTGTTAAATTAAATGAAATTCACTTTTATCCTGTTACTAATATTATGACTGAAGATAGGATGTTCAGAGCAGGACAACTTCATAGTACTTATACAGTGCCGGCTCAAAAATGCCCTGTATATATTGAAGAGGAGAATCCTAATCTTAGTATTACCCCATATATGGGAACTTACTTTTACCGAACTAATACTCTTAATCCTGCTCTTAAGGATGCTAAAGTTAGGAAAGCTTTAGCTTATTCAATTAATAGAGAGCAAATAGTCAAAAAAGTTAGTCAGTGTGGTCAATTACCAGCATTTTCATTTACTCCACCAGGAGCAAACGGTTATGAGCCAGAAACTGAAATACCTTATGATCTGGATTTAGCGAGAGAGCTTTTAGCAGAAGCAGGTTTTCCTAATGGAGAAGGCTTTCCTGTTTTAGAGATACTTTTTAATACTAGTGAAGATCACAGAAAAATTGCATTAGCTGTTCAGCAAATGTGGCAATCTGCATTAGGTATAAATGTTGAGCTTGTTAATATGGATTGGAAAGTATATTTATCAAGAGAAAGTAGTGGTGATTTCCAAATCTCAAGAGCTGGTTGGATAGGTGATTATGAAGATCCTAATACTTTTTTAGATTTAATGATGCCTGACAGAGGAAATAATAAGACTGGATGGGCAAATTTAGAGTACGCAAAATTAGTAAATAAAGCTAACCAAACACTGGATCAAGATGAGAGATACGCCTTATTTCGTCAAGCAGAGAAGATTTTAATTGATGAGTTACCAATTATTCCTATTTATACATATGTAAGACCAATTCAACTTTCACCTGATGTAAAAGGTTGGGACTCTAATTATCTTGATCATCATCATCCAAAATATATTTATTTAGAAAGAGATTAATTAATTTATGTTGCTTATATTCTTAAAGAGGGTTCTAGCAGCCATACCAGTTTTAATTATCGTAGCTAGCTTAACTTTCTTTCTTGTAAGGCTTGCCCCTGGTGGTCCCTTTGATTCAGATAGAGCTGTTTCAGATGAAGTTTTAATTAATCTACAAGAAGCATACAACTTAAACGCCCCTTTATCAGAACAGTATTTTGATTACATGAGTGGAGTAATTGTTGGTGACTTTGGTCCATCATTTAGATATCCAGGAAGAGGGGTATCTGAAATGATTTTCACAGGCCTACCTGTGACTCTAGAGTTAGCACTTTACTCAATTCTAATTGCAGTTCTTGTTGGAATTTTTTCAGGAGTTTTGGCTGCATTAAAAAGAAATACATTGCTTGATTTTATCCCCATGGCTATAGCTATGATTGGGATTTGTGTCCCTACATTTTTAATGGGACCACTATTGGTATTAATTTTTGGTATTAATCTAGAAATTCTACCTGTATCAGGTTGGGGTAATTTACCAGGAGATAAACTATTACCCTCGATAACCCTAGGCTTTGCTTATGCAGCATATATTGCAAGATTAAGCAGAGGCGGAATGCTTGAGATTCTCGGTCAAGACTTTATCAGAACTGCAAGAGCAAAAGGGCTATCTGAAAGAGTTGTTGTAACAAAACATGCAATGCAAGGTGGCTTAATACCTGTTGTTTCATTTTTAGGTCCAGCAGTTGCTGGATTATTAGCAGGATCATTTGTTGTAGAGACTATTTTTCAAATTCCAGGCTTGGGAAGATTTTATGTTGAAGCAGCATTTAACAGAGACTACACAATGATTCTTGGAACAACTATTTTCTTTTCTTCCATGATTGTTTTCTTTAATTTACTTTCAGATATGGCAGTTATGTTTCTAAATCCTAGAGCGAGAGATTAAGTATGGAAAATAATTCAAGCTTGTGGTCAGATGCATATAGAAGGTTAATTCAAAATAAGGCTGCAATGATTGGCGGTATAGTTTTAGTGGTTTTAATCTTGTGTGCAATATTTGCACCATTAATAGCTCCTTATTCATACTCATATCAAGATTTAAACTTAGGTGCTTCTAAACCATCTTGGGATCATTTATTAGGCACTGATGTGATGGGAAGAGATTTATTAAGCAGGATTCTATATGGTGCGAGAATTTCACTTATGGTTGGATTTGTTGCTACGAGTGTTGCTCTGGTAATAGGAGTATCATGGGGTATAGTTGCTGGTTACTTCGGCGGAAGAATTGATTCAGTAATGATGAGAATAGTTGATGTGCTTTACGGTTTACCATTTATAATTTTTATTATTCTTCTTATGGTAATTTTTGGTAGAAACCTTTGGCTTTTATTTGGGGCTATTGGGGCTGTTGAGTGGCTAACAATGGCAAGAATAGTAAGAGGACAAGTAATAGGTTTAAAAAACCAGGAATTTGTTTTAGCTGCTCAAGCGATGGGCGTAAGTAATTTTATGATGTTTAGAAAACATTTATTCCCAAATATTCTTGGTCCTATAGCTGTTTATGCAACTTTAACAATTCCTCAGGTTATGCTGCTTGAAAGTTTTTTAAGCTTTTTAGGTTTAGGTATCCAACCCCCTATGAGTAGTTGGGGTACCTTAATTAAAGATGGTGTTGAATCAATGGAGGAATATTCCTGGTTACTTATATATCCAGGACTTACCTTTACTATAACTTTATTTGCTCTTAACTTTTTTGGCGATGGTCTAAGAGACGCATTAGATCCTAAGACTTCTTCAGACTAAAAAGCGCTTATTATAACTTTAATGATCTGGCCCGGCATAATTGCTGAATCATCAAGATTATTTAATTTTTTAATATCTATTGCTTCAACTCCAAAAAGATCTGCAATTCTATAAAGGTTATCACCTTGTTTAACTGAATAAAGAATGGTTCTTTTTTTAGAATCTATAGTTCTGTAGATATTTTTATTGCCAATATTTAACTGTTGACCAATTCTCAGAATACTAGATATCTCAATATTATTATTTCTTGCTATAGTTTTTGGCGTTAATTTATAACGAGTCGCTATACTCCACAATGAATCACCTTCACTTACAACATGAACCTCAAAAGGTATAAAATTATTATTTTCAGACTGACTTAAGGGTATTAGTAAATTATCATTTAAAGTAAGAAGATCTGAATCAAGAAAGTTTATTTTTTTAATTATTTCAACTCTAGTATCATATTTATTTGCTAACTCCCATAAACTATCACCTCTTTTTATTTTATGTGTAATCCAATTTATTTTATTTTCTTGTAAAAAGATGTCTTTATCATTATTTATAAGGTTTGCTTTTTCTAAAGGAATATAAAAAATACTTTTTTCTCCAGGAGCTGAAGCCCATTTTGTATAACCAGCGTTTAATTTATAAACAAACTCAGGCTTTAGTCCAACAAAATCGCTAAAAGCCAAGATTTCAACTTGCCCATTTATTTCAACTCTTTCTACTAATTCTTTGTATGGGATTTCAGGTAATACCACATCATATTTTTCTGGATTACTGACAATTTCATATATAGCAACAAATTTAGGAATATAACTTCTGGCTTGGGATGGAAGTCTTAAGTTTTTAAATGAAGGATCTTTATCAAGTCTAATATTTCTTTTTATCCTTGATTCAACTAGAGTTGGTCCAGCATTATAAGACGCCAACGAATGAAAGAGATTATCATCAAATCTTTTAAATAAATAATCAAAGTATTCAACGGCAGCATCAGTTGATAAAAATGGATCATGCCGATCTTCTTGCCACCAACTTTTATCCAAATCATAAAGTCTTCCAGTACTCGGCATAAATTGCCACAGTCCAACAGCTCCTGATGGTGAAATTGAGAAGGGGTCATAATTACTTTCTATATAAGGAACTAAGGCTAATTCAACTGGAAGATCGGCTTCATTTAATTTTTGTATTACATAGTAGATATAAAAAGTAGAATTTTCTAAGTATCTATTAAATAACTTTTTATCTTTTAGGTGATTATCAATATATCTTTGAGTAATCTTATCAATTTCATAATTTGCTAGTTCTGAATTTTCTTGCAAATATTGCCAAACAGTTATTTCAACCTCTTCTGGATCCTCCTCAGGAATAACTTCAATTGTTATAACTTCGTCATTTTTAATATTCTGTTCAACTAAAATTTGCGTCTGTTGACAAGCAGATATAAATATTGCAAAAAATATTAATAGTACTATGCGTTGTCTTTCCATTCTCTTGTTGCTTTAAATGTTTCTTTTTCAACTGGCATTGCGTTTAAATTAAATTTTTGCATTATATTTTCTTGAATAATTCTATTATCGCATCTTAAGAAAGGATTAGTTTTTAACTCTATCTCTAATGAGGAGGGGACAGTTGCTTGATCATTATCCCTCAAATTAACACATTCGTCATACCTATCTTTTAGAAATATATTTTCAGCATCTACTTCTAGGGCAAACCTAAGATTAGATAGAGTGTATTCGTGACCACAATAAACTTTTGTATTCTCAGGTAGAATTTTCAATTTATTTAGCGAGTTATGCATTTGCTCATAAGTCCCTTCAAATACTCTGCCACAACCACCTGCAAAAAGAGTATCACCACAAAATAATATAGGCTCACCTTCGTTTTCGGAATAATAAGCTATATGGTCTAAAGTGTGCCCAGGCACCTCAATGATAGAAAAATCAATACCTATAACATTTATACTATCGCCTTCTTTGAGCTTTCTATTAATTCCAGTAAAAATCGATCCAGTTGGACCATAAACATTTAACAAAGATTGAGAATTTAGTTTTTCAACACCTCCAGTATGATCAAAATGATGATGTGTAATTAAAATATCTGATAAAACCTCATTAGATTTTTCTAAAAAATCTTCAACTGGTTTTGAATCTCCAGGATCAACAACAAGTAATCCTTCATTAGTTGTCACTAACCAAATATAATTATCAGTAAATGCATTTAAGGTTGTAATCTTAATCATTTTGTAATTTTATATTTAAATAGATGAAAACGGTAAAAATTTATACTGACGGAGCTTGTAGAGGGAACCCTGGTCTCGGCGGCTGGGGCGTGCTTATGGTTTATGAAACAAAAGAAAAAGAACTGTATGGCGGACAAAAAGATACAACCAACAACCAAATGGAGCTGAAGGCAGCTATTGAAGGATTAAAGGCTTTAAGCGAACCATGTTTTGTTGAACTAACTACAGATTCAAAATATGTAATGCAAGGCATTACACAATGGATAGATAATTGGCAAAAAAATAATTGGAAAACTGCCAATAAAAAAGATGTTAAAAATAAAAATTTATGGATTGAGTTATATAATGAAAAATCAAAACATCAAATAAATTGGAACTGGGTAAAGGGACATTCAGGCCATAGAGAAAATGAAATTGCGGATGAGCTTGCAAACAAAGGAATTGATAATTTATAAATTATGTCAAAAAGATTTATTATTTTAGATACAGAGACCACCGGTCTTGAAGTAACAAAAGGTCATAAAATTATTGAAATTGGTGCTGTAGTTTTAAATGATAGAAAAAAATCTAGTGATCATTTCCATGCTTATATAAATCCAGGCAGGCTTATTGATGAAGAGGCCTCAAAGGTTCATGGTATTACAAATGCAGACTTAGAAAACGAACCAATGTTTGCTGAGATAGCTGATGATTTTGTTGAATTCATTCAGGGCTCTACACTTATAATTCATAACGCACCGTTTGATGTTGGTTTTTTAAATTCTGAGCTTAAAGCTGTCTCTGCAAAATATCCAAATCTAGAAGATATTTGTCAAATAGAGGATTCATTGGTTATAGCGAGAAACAAATTTCCAGGACAAAGAAATTCTTTAGATGCACTGGCAAATAGATTTGAGGTCTCAGGCTATGATAGAAGTTTTCATGGAGCATTATTAGATGCAAACATTCTAGCTGATGTATACATTTACTTAACTGGTGGCCAAAGTAAATTTGAATTTTCGAGTGATAATAATGTTGCAAAAGAAGCTAAAAGTTCTGAAAAATCTACATTAACCTTAGAAGGTCTAAAATTTACAAGTATAAAAGCTAATAAATCTGATGTAATTGCGCATAAAAAAAGATTAAAAGAGATAAAAGAAAAAAATAATGTAGAAACTATTTGGAATAATTATTCATGACAATTATTACGCGTTTTGCACCTAGCCCAACTGGAACACTTCATATTGGTGGAGTTAGAACTGCCTTATTTAACTACGTTTATGCTAAACAAAAAGATGGGTTGTTTTTGGTAAGGATTGAAGATACTGATAGAGAA
>ERZ802830.658-NODE-658-length-34465-cov-10.6368_pt1 | contig 34465 bp, 27 predicted proteins | sample MGYA00345654_ERZ802830 | MGnify/ENA primary metagenome ERZ802830 (study PRJEB30503, sample SAMEA104212375) | marine metagenome | biome: Westerlies Biome; feature: [SRF] surface water layer (ENVO:00010504) within the epipelagic zone...; material: water... | reverse complement strand
TCCCGCAAAAAGCCAGGCCAAACCTATAAAGGACATTGGGCATCTGGCAAATCAACAAAGGAAGCAGCATTTACTCAGCCGAGTATTTTTCTCTGCCCTTCAGCACTCCTTCCGCCTCATACCAACCTGATTGACACGTCATTTACATATGAGACTGCCGACGGAATACAAGTTGAAATAAGAGGGCGCAAAGAGAAGGAATACGGCCGTTCTAATTATGTCGGTGTGTCTGGTAAGGCCGGAAATACACCCTCTGAAAAACAATACGCTGGGTTATTTGTGAACAGGCTTCCTCAATCTCTCAGACATACCCGCGACGGCACAAGTAACACGCTTTTATTTGGTGAGAATAGCGCAGTCATTACCTGGATTGGCGCTGCTGGCTGGCCGGTACTCAATGGACTGGGTGATACGCCAAGCCAAACCAAACCACTGTTCACCAGTCTTCACCCTCGCGTTGTCATGTTCGCAACCGCCGATGGAGCAGTCCGCGGACTCTCTTTCACGATTGAACAAAAAACTTTGAATAGCCTGGCCGGGATGGCCGACGGTGAAGTTCTATAGAATCATCGAGGCAAAGGGGGCGATGGATTGGCTACGGCTGTAACCCCTCTCCAAGGACAAACTTATAATTCAATGGAACAGTCACAAGTTGCCCACTTTCTGACCGCAGCGTGATCTCGTTGTCACCGAAACATATTTCTGCAACACGATCAAATGTAGCTGGCACCGATACAGCGCCCTGAATGCTACGGATATCAGCTGGCGTCGCGTCAGAACAGGTTATGGCCGTTGCAATCCCCTGATCACTCAATGTATTTTCATTTACTGACGCCGCCAATCCATCGGCGAAGAATCCACATATATCTTCCAGCCCAAGGCATTGATTTCGGCCGTTCCATGGGAACGAGTGCCGCCCATGATTCTCAAGCCAGAACGCTGTGGTTGGCAAGTTCCGTGGGTCGCGGAGTGAAAACCAGACCCAGTGCTCCTTCGTATTCACTGCCGCAGACCAAGCCGGCGTGCCGTTCAAACCTTCAATATCTGCAACAACTGCAAATAGATCAGAAAATCCACGTCGTAGCGGAAGGCGGGAACAGTCGATACAAGCAGGATCTTTTAAAAGCGTGGGGATTTCCTTGAGGTCACCGAATGTTTTCCCAATCGCCAACAGTTGGTATTCCCCACACGCTGGGTCACTAAACACCCCGGGATTTGTCATTCCGAGTCGGAAAGGACTTGTTGAAATTCTAAACGTTCCTACATCATCAGGCATTGCCAGCGTCGCGTGATGCCCAACAGGCGTCGGGCCAACGAAACCCTCAACGGTGTGCCGCTGATACACAACCGGGTGCTGCTCACAGAGAGAGATTTCTTTTGTCACCCGGCCCTTCCGAATGTGTGTATCTAAAGCTAGCGTTAATCGTGAACAATCAGGCCGAGAAGTCTTATCATCTACAAACGACCATACCCCTGTAGCCGTCTCGCCATGCGGAGGATGCTTCTCGCCTTTGTATTCACTGGCGTTCCCACCAAACGGCATACAGAAAAAGTCCCCTCGTAGTGGCACAAGAACTTCTGCCGGCATATTGGCAGGCTCTTCATCCTGCCAAGGGCTGATGTAATATGGCGAAATCTGCTGCCCGTCTCTGCTTTTGAAGGTCACTGGCGCCATCTGTCCACCACGTTTTGTGATGGCAACAGAGACCTGTTCGTTTGCCAAAACAAAACTTGGCTGTGAATGAATCACTTGATTTTTCATCATTCAGGAATCCCTGTACTGAATCAAACTCATTAAAAAAGTTTTGAACGCCCCCCAGATATCTTCACCTTGAGAGTCGTTGTCTCGGCTGTTAACGCATTTCCTGGACTACGAATTTCCATTTTGAAATGTTCTTCAGCTTCGCCCAAGATATCACTTCGTAGATATTCTGATGCCTCGTCGAGAAACATGCCCTGTTCATCGAAAAATTCTGCCTCGATCGTAACACCCGACCAATCACGTTTGCCAAGATTTTTTATAAGGCCAGTGACTACGAGCTTGCCTCTTGGAGAATCCTGAAAACTAAGTTTTTTTTCTACTTGCCGTATTACAAGATCCTTTGTTACATCGCCTCGCAATATGGTTAATTGCGCTAATGGCCAGAACCCTACAAGAAGTAACGGCACAATAAATAGCAACTGTTTCCAACTGTACTGGACGTTTACCGCTGGAACATCAGCACCACAATTCGAACACTTCATTGCTACCCCCTTTCCCAAACACCTACTTTACCAATCGGTAAGGAAGATGTGAGCATGGGTTGTCACTATTTTTCAAGTGAACAAAAGATCCCAAAACCTACTCTTTGCTCAAAACAACCCGTTGAGTCGCTGCATCGGCAGCACAGGCAGACCCAATTTTCCACGATTGCATTCCATGTTCTTCAAGCTGGTGCATAATGCTCTCAACGAAATGTGGTGACACAATTAACACCATCCCGACACCCATATTGAACACTCGGTCCATCTCTACCTGTTCGATACTTCCAAGTTTTTGAAGCCAATCAAATACTGGCGGGATCTCCCAACTTCCACGCTCGATTTGAATCTGTATTGCTGGTGGCACGATGCGAGCAAGATTTTCTTCTAGTCCACCGCCTGTGATATGGGCGATGCCATGTACTACCTGTTTGACACGATAATGCCGTAATACAGAACGAATTGGCCGTGCATAGAGCTGCGTTGGTTCAAGGAGAAGCTCTCCCACCGTTTTGTCATCACATTCAGAAACTCTATTATCTATCTCGAGTCCAGCTATCTCGAAAACAACCTTCCGAACCAAGCTGTACCCATTGGAATGAAAACCCGACGATGCGATACCAATGGCCACGTCACCTGGTTGAATCTGACTTCCATCAATCAGCCGTTTCCGTTCTACGACGCCTACACAAAAGCCGGCGAGGTCATAGTCACCTCGGGCATACAGGTCGGGAAGGATCGCTGTCTCCCCACCCACTAGCGCGCAATCCGATGCGACGCAGGCGTCAGAAATACCCCTCACGATTGCTTCAAGTCGTTCGGGGTCATCATGCGAGAGTGCGACGTAGTCAAGGAAAAACAACGGCTCGGCACCTGTACAGAGCAGGTCGTTGATACTCATCGCAACAAGGTCAATTCCAACCGTGTGATGCACGCCTGTAGTGCATGCCACCTTCAACTTGGTGCCCACGCCATCTGTGCATGACACCAGAAGCGGATCTTCGTACTGCCGTGCAAAAAGACCCTGCAACTGCAATTGAAAGAGCGCAGCGAATCCACCCTCTTTGCTCATAACGCGAGGGCATTGCGTCCTCCTCATGTGCGCAGGCAATTTCTCCATTGCCTTTTCATAAAGAGCTAGATCGACGCCAGCACTGGAATACGTTGCACCACTCACACTGATATCTTCCCGTGACACTCTCTTGCTGCAACCCCTACCCAAAACACAGCGAATAGAACCGTTCCCATGTACCGAACCGGCAGCATATGTGGCATCTCTTTCACTTAACCGTTTGAGCGATTCACCTGAATCGCCTGCATCCACTGGGACTCATCTTCTAACCGAACGACACCAAGTCGATTCGGGGCTTCCGCAGCCAAGGCTAACGTCACCAGGAGCAGTCCATCAGGCAGTTTGGTTTTTCCAGCGACAAGACACCACGGTGTCTCTGTGAGATCCTGACCACCCACCTGCATGTGCAGCGCTAGATTATTCGCAAAACCTCCAACACTCACCTGGTTTGGCCATGTGCGAACAATCGGCGTGTCCTCAGCTAAAAATTTTCCTAACCCAGGAACCAACCCATCGAGAATATTGGGGATTTCTTCATCGTCAGGTAGGTCAATCCGGCCAAGTGGTGCTAACACCACAGCACCAAGCCGCACGGGCATATTATGGACCTTCAGATCGGCTCTTTCGTTCTTACCAAGGGGCTCTGCAGCGAGGTCAACAACTCGAAGCGGATCAACCAACGAAACGTCTTCTGGTTTCCTAAAGAGTTTCACCACCCGTCGCGTCAGGAAGACAAGCACGACCAGCACGAGTAATGCGACACCTACGAGGCGACCAGACGGAGTATTGAGGAGGAGGTCGATGCTCCGCTGAAGGGCTCCGACCAGTCTTTGAATTACTTGTTGCATAGAACGAACCGCCCTTCGCAGAATACTTTATACGAGAACTACTTGATTAGTTTGGGGTTCCCCAGTGTATCATTCTGCCATGGCAAAAGTTTGTCACACAACTCAGAACCACTCACATGGCCAACGCAGCCTTTCATCGCTGCAATTTGACGCCCCGTTACCGTATGGTGCCATCCTTCAAGAAGGTGGATCCAATCGGACAGACGGCGTTCAATTCGTCGTATTCAGTCGTCATGCAACCGCCATGCGGCTCCTCCTTTACGACACCCCTGAAGATGGTGAGCCCGTTGAAGTTATCTCATTCGACCCAACGCACGACCGATGGGGTGATGTCTGGAGCATTTTCGTTCCAGGGCTAAAGCACGGCCAACTGTATCATTTCCAGGCAGATGGCCCGTTCGACCCGTCAGCAGGACATCGATTCGACCCAACCGCGCGACTCGTTGACCCCTACGCAAAAGCTCTGGCGGGTCATTTTCTCCACCATGACGATAGGATCATCCGTCCGCCCAAAAGCGTCGTAGTAGATGATCGTTTCGATTGGCAGGGCGACAGACACCTTCGCCATGAGTTGGCCGACACCATTATCTATGAACTCCATATTCGAGGATTCACGGCAAGCCCATCAAGTGGTGTGGCACATCCGGGAACCTACCTCGGAGTGATTGAAAAAATTCGACACCTTCGCCATGGGTGAGCCGACCCCATTATCTATGAACGCCATATTCGAGGATTCACGGCAAGCCCATCAAGTAGTGTGGCACATCCGGGAACCTACCTCGGAGTGATTGAAAAAATTCCATACCTAAAGAGCCTTGGCGTCACAGCAGTCGAACTCATGCCTATTCATGAATTCCCACGTGAATCTTTCGATGGCAATCGACGCGACCATGAAAACTATTGGGGGTATGACCCAATAGCATTCTTTGCACCACATCAGGGCTACGCAACTTCAAACCAACCCGGTGGCCAGGTAACTGAACTCAAGGAAATGGTGCGTGCTCTTCATGCGGCCGATATTGAAGTTATTCTTGATGTTGTTCTTAACCACACCGCAGAAGGCAGCGGGGATGGACCCACCTTCTCAATGAAGGGGCTTGAAAACAGCGTGTACTACATGCTGGACAATGAATCTGGTGACTACCATAACTTTTCTGGCTGCGGAAACACCGTGAATGCCAACCACCCCGTCGTCAGGGAACTTATATGCCATTGCCTGCGTCACTGGGTACATAGCTATCACATCGATGGGTTTCGTTTTGATCTTGCCAGCATTCTGTCACGAGACCGGAATGGGATCATTATTGAGAACCCGCCACTTATTGAGAGCATCACCGAAGACCAGACGCTCGCGGACACAAAATTGATTGCCGAGGCCTGGGACGCTGCTGGTGCGTATCAGGTAGGTACATTTGCTACTTCACGCTGGGCCGAGTGGAATGGCCGGTATCGCGATGATGTCAGACGCTACTGGAGAGGGGATGAAAACCAGACCGGCAACCTCGCCACTCGGCTAGCTGGGTCGAGTGATCTCTATGCTGGTGAGGACCGACAGCCGTATCACAGTGTGAATTTCATCACATCACACGATGGATTTACACTGAATGATCTCGTGTGTTATGACCAGAAACACAATGATGCGAACGCAGAGCACAACCAAGACGGCGACAACAACAATTACTCATATAACTATGGTATTGAGGGACCCACCGAGGACGCGCACGTCGACTCAATCCGAGTCAAGCAAATACGCAACATGCTTTCAACATTGTTTCTGAGTCAGGGCGTTCCGATGCTGTTAGCGGGTGACGAATGCCGCAGAACACAACAGGGAAATAATAATGCCTATTGCCAAGATAACGCCATCTCCTGGTTCGACTGGAACCTACCACGTATTAACGCCGAACTTGTTGAGTTCACGAAAGCCCTCATCCACCAGCGGCTGAATAATCCCACGCTAAGGCGTCGAACGTTTCTACAGGGAGGATGTAGTGAACAGGGAGTCATACCTGACGTGGAGTGGTTTTCACCAGACGGTAGCCATGTCGACTGGTTTTCAGGTGAACCGAGTCTCATATGTTTCTTCGGTGCGCCAACAATGAACCAGCCCATCGCGAAAAATGACCGGGTAGCAGATGACCTTGCCGGGACCCCGCAGCACGTCCTTCTTTTTTGCAATGCTGGTCCGGAAACCCGACGGTTTCTGTTTCCATCATCGCCCGTCATCTTGCAGATGAATTGGAGTATTGCTGTCGACACACGCCAATCACACGATCAAATTCCGCCGCCTATAGCGTTGAAATTCGACTCGACTCGTCCAATCACGCTGCCTGAACGCAGCCTTCTCTGCCTAACGGCCCCTACAACCGGCACTTTTGGCAAATGACTGGCTTCTTCTGAACTCTCACTATATTCTTGGGTGTTGTTGCAACTGTTATACAGCTACTGTCTCAGCACTACTACACTTGAATTCTGACACCTTTGGAGAAGTTCATTATGTCCCGTTGTCAATCTGGTCTTTGTCACATTGCAACCATCATGTTTGCAGGCGCTCCCATCCTCTTGGTTGCCTCGCTGATTCTGGTTACCGGCTGCGACCAAGTGCAAAATCCAGGGGCAGACGCGACCACACAAGTTCAATCGCCCGCTCATGACGACCACGGACACGACGACCACGGACACGACGACCACGGACACGACGAACACGAACATGACGACCACGGACATGACGACCACGGGCACGACGACCACGGGCACGGACACGAACTGCCTGCAACGGTTGAAGCAGCTATTAAGCAACTCAAAAAAGTAACAAATCAGGTTCGAGCAGCCCTGAAAGACGGTGAAACTGGCAAGGCTGACAGTCTGGTCCACTCCATTGGACATCTCATTGAGGACCTGAACGAAAAAATTGCCTCGGCCGACGTTGAACAAAAAGTTAAAGATGCAGCCACCGCAGCTTCCGAAAAGATATTTGATGCCTATGGTGAGCTTGATAGCGTACTTCACGGTGCCAAAGAAGAAATTGAAAACCTTCAATTTAGTGATTTTGGGCCAGCAATTACCAAAGCCACCAAAACTCTTGAAAGCCTACTTCTTGAAGCAAAAGAAGCGGTAACAGGAGAAACGGCAGAGGACAAGAAACCAAAGGAAAAGGAAGCGGCTGAACAAAATCCAGCTGACTCCGAAAAACCTAGCGAGAAGTCAGCGGAATAAATAGTAACTACTTCGCACTGCGACCGATAACTAGTTATAGATTTTCTGAGAACAAGGAGGATTTCAATGAATTTATTTCACACACTATTTAGCACTGCGACCGATAACTAGTTATAGATTTTCTGAGAACAATGAGGATTTCAATGAATTTATTTCACACACTATTTAGACCGATGGCAGCTCTTGCCTTTGCTGTTTTCTTTGGAATGCAACTGAGCTTCTATTCCAACGGGAATGCCGCGAGCATTGATATAGACAATGTCCGAACAAGCCTCATGCTCAAAAATGAGCCTGCAGGTGCTATGACACCAACCGCTGCAAAGGCCGCCGTCGCAAAGGCACCCAAACAGCTAGTCATCGCAGGACGTATTGCCGGATCGCAAGGAATGGATCCCTTTGTAAAAGGCAAGGCTTCTTTTGCGATGCTTCAACTTCCCGATGACCATGGCAGTCAACCAGGCCATAATGCCGATGACTGTCCGTTTTGCAAGAAGCGACTTGCCAATGCACCGATGGTTGCCGTTCAGTTTGTTGGGGCCGACAACAAGGAGCTACCAATTGACGCACGTGACTTATTCGGCGTCAAGGATGGTGAAGAAGTAGTGATCCGCGGTGTTGCCAGTTTCAATGCCAAACTTGCTCTTCCTATCATTCAGCTTCAGGCTGATGGCATTTATATTCGCAAGTGACAAACACTGAGTCTGCACAACAAGAGACCATTCCCTCCACTGCGTTCAAGGAGTGGGCGGTCATCTGTCGGGCGATCACCACTGGACGACAGGATATCATCCTCCGAAAAGGTGGCATCGTTGAGCCTGGTGGCAGTTTTCAGCTTCTGGCAGACGACTTCTACCTTCTTCCGACGTTTGTTCATCAATCAAAAGACCACCTAATCCCGTCTGCGCAGGATTTGCTCATCACTATTGATGAGGATCGACCTCCTGAAGGAACTGTCGAATTTCGGCACAAGATCCACGTTACTGAGTCATTCACAATAAGCCAACCGGATGAACTGGCTGCGCTGCGACCTCGTCATGTCTGGTCTGACGCAATTGTGAACGAACGGTTCAATCGCTGGGAGAAAAACTTGCATGTAATTGTTGTTACCGTGAGCCCCGTCACCCCAGTCATCCAAATTCCATGGGATGACTCATACGGTGGTTGCAAGTCATGGATCACATTCAACCAGACAACGCTGCAGGCTTCATGTCTGAAGCAGTGACTTTCTGACTGTGAACGCAACCGGCAACGGATGAACACTCTATGAAGCTATTGAATACCGCGTGGTGTAGAGAGAATCGTGCAAAACCGCTCGTATTCCTGGGTGCTGTCCTTTTTGCCAGCGGTGTTGCTCACCTTGGTGTCTATTGCATCGACGGAGGGGCGTGGGAAGGTGATATCAGTTGGCGCAAACCCATTCTCTTTGGAATTTCTGCCGGACTTACAAGCATTTCAATGGGTTGGGTCTGGGGCAGCCTTTCAACATGGAAGTATGACCGGTTCCTCAGTTGGACAGCGGCTCTGGCCCTGCTTCTAGAAGTTGGGCTGATTGATCTCCAGCAATGGCGAGGAGTTGCGAGCCACTTCAACCGCTCCACAGCACTCGATTCTGCGATCTATAACGTGATGGGTCTTCTTATTTTATGGGTAACCGGTGTCATCATCGCTTTAACGGTGCGTTCATTTACGACGCCTCTCTCACAGCCGACACCAATGGTGATTGCAATTCAATATGGTCTTCTCTACCTGACCATCTCGTGCGGGCTCGGTATTCTCATTAATATTAACGGAGACCTCCGTATGCAGCATGGAATGCCGCCTGCTCAATATGGCGACGCGGGCGTCCCAAAGTTTCCGCACGGTGTGGTAATTCATGCTCTTCAGTGGCTTCCAATTATTGCATGGGGTGCGGCATGGGCTCACTTCTCAACCACGACCCAACGCCGGATCATTCTGTTCGCAAGCCGTGCCTCAGGGCTTTTGCTCGTCTATGCATCGGCTGTCACACTACTAGGACGTGCTCGCTTCGACGCCCCCCCAGAACTAGCCGTCGTTCTTTATGTCGCTTTGACAACGCTTTTAGGTCTTGGTGCGATTGTCATTTTTGGCATTTTTAAACATCTACTGGCCACACGCCAGACACCCACATAGCGTGAAACAATAATTTCGCGCCTGCGAGAACAAGGACGCACGCGATGCACACCCGCAGTATTTGCGGCGTAAAGTGAAATGCTCCGAGACGAGAACCAGCCAGCCCACCGACACCAACTGCAACGAGAAGCCCTGGAGCAATACTTGGTAGCGTATTTCCTGCGGACACCCACCCGACAAGCCCGGCTACTGAGTTGACCACAATAAACATGGCCGATGTTGCAGCAACTTGTTTCACCGGTGCCACCCTCATCGCCAGGAGAGCTGGCGTAAGAAACACACCGCCACCCACCCCAGTCAGACCCGACAGAAGACCAAGGAGTCCACCTACGATTACCAACCTTGTTCGTTCTGGCTCTGACTGAGTATTCACTGCATTCTCATTCAACTCATCGGCATATCCAATACGAACTGCTGAGAGAAGGAGGACACAGCCTACAATTATCTCAAATACTGGCACTGGTGCCGTGAGCCACCCACCGACTAACGCAGCAGGTATGCTGCCACAGACAAGTGGCAATATGAGGCGTGAACGAAAATAACCCGCCCAGGCAAATTGCGCCGCCGTGATAACACCGACAACGACATTCAAAAGAAGTGCAACCGGTCGAATCGACTCGGCTGAAAGTCCGAAGAGAGTCATGACCGCGATGTAGCCAGTCGCTCCGGCATGCCCCACTGTCGCATAAACCATCGCTACAAGACCGACGGCAAGTGTCATCACCATCACACGGCACCACGAATCAAGATATCCCACCCATTTTAAATCAAGAAAGAAAATACGTACAGCTTCACTGCTTAAACCGACTCACCGTTTTCCATTCGGTCACTTCACGTTTGAACCACGGGGCCTTCAAGGTTCCGGCCTAAACAACTTAAGAAGCCTTTGGGCTTCTTTGCGATCGACCCGCCGCGTTCGATCTACTGTATCCAAGAACTTTTTCAGTTCCTCCCCTTTTTCGGCGTCAACAGCAGTAACACCACTGAGTATCTCTTCATACCCTTCTGCCTCGCTTCCTATGGGCTGCCCGACAGCATAGGACTCAAGCAAATTTGCTGCTATGTCAACTGGATCCGTTGAATTTTCATGGAGCACTTTATCTTGAACCGACGCAGCGCCACAGCCTTGCACAGTCACAAAGCCAAGCCCTAGGCCGCAGAGAAGTACACTCCGTTTTAGATGCCTCAGTCGAATTAATGCCATAGGTAAAATCTTAACTTTGATAACACTTCTGTTCAGCCACTAGATACTGTTTTACTCAATCTGTGATTACTTCTCCGTCCCGCCTGTTCCCAAGACGTTGCCACGTGCGAAGTTGAATCGAATCGTTAAGAAACTGAACGGATGCATCAGCAAAGGCAATTGTCACGCCGCCTGGATGTCGACTGCGAGGGGGGAAAAACCCTGTATAACCATCGAAGGGCATACCCGGAGTTCCCTGACCACCTGACGGATATTGCCAGTTTGGAGGTGCTGCACAGTTAATCAGCGAACTTCCATGTCCCGGCCAACCCCAAAACGAGCCATTGCGGCCATACCAGTCTGTGGCAGCCTCCGCTGACTGTCCCCATGTAGTTAATTCCGCCTCAGTAATCCAGTTTCTATCCGCTGCACTTGCCGTCTGACCACGCACATAGTTTCTTGGAAATACAGCTTTCGTAATGGTCCCTCGCCACGCTGCGGCACCATTACCAGCCAGCATTTCCCCTGCCATTACTGTATTGGATAGCCCATCCGTAAATTTTTCTGGTCCATACCCTTTACCCCACTGCTGCTGAGTGCCACGAGGAACATCTTCATTTCGCCCTGCCTGTGGTTGTGAACAGGTATGGAGTGCACGGCTTCTTGAAGTGAATCCGTTCGCTCGCGGATATTGCTTTCCTGATGACCAAAAAGTGCAATCGTCAGCCCCGCCGACAAAAATCGTGCTTCCGGTTGAAAGACCATAATTCGAACGCCCTCCTTCAGGAGCGTCTGGCGAGTCTGTAAAATCACTCGGACACATAAGATTCGTAACGGGCTGTCTCGAGAGGCGATATAATTCGACCTGTGCATTTGCCGCATCAACTTTAAGCTGAGCACTTATTTGATCGTGCAAACCCATCTGCTCCATCAAAGGCATCAAAAGATAGAAAGCACTCGCGTTCTCCCAATTTCTCCAGCTGCTTATCGAAGGATCTGGCTGAACCATTCCAGGTGGGAATGCCTGATGAGTGGACAAATGATTATGAGCCGCAAGTGATACCTGCTTCATATTATTAACACAGGCGCTGCGCCTCGCCGCTTCCCGTGCCTGCTGCACGGCAGGAAGTAGGAGACCAACAAGAACGCCAATGATTGCAATAACAACCAATAACTCAATCAGCGTAAACCCTTTCCTCACCACTGGGGTTCTTACTCTGCTCATGGTATTCCTCCTCCACCTTTATGATTTTAGAAACAAATAGCATAGTTCTCAAACCATGTTGAATGCAAAACAAACCTTACGTAGTGCCAGCTCGTTCATTATTTCAACACTGGTTAGTACCAATTCTTGCTTCAATTTTACAAAGAAGAATATCTTGTGTAATACTTCAATTTGATAAGCATTTTTCAATAAAGAGATGACTACCTCATACAGCGAAAAGACCACCATGCGACCTTCTCTCCGGAAGTTACTAGCGGCTTCCTGCTTCGTAGGAATCGCCACGTGGGCAACCGCAAGTCCAGCGAGCATTCTTGTTGAAGCTGAAAGCTTCGAAGACCTTGGTGGATGGAAGCTTGATACTCAATTTATAAACGAAATGGGGTCGCCCTATCTTCTCGCTCATGGGCTTGGCACACCTGTCTCTGATGCCTTTACCACAATCCAAGTCGAATCGACCGGGCTCTACCATGTATGGGTGCGGACCAAGGACTGGGTCGCCCGCTGGAAAGCACCAGGCACTCCCGGAGTATTCCGGATTGCCTTCAACGACAGCTATCTTTCACAAACGTTTGGTACCGAGGGAACTCATTGGCACTGGCAGTATGGTGGCTCGGTCGAACTACCAAAAGGCAATAACACAATCAGACTCCATGACCTCAGTGGTTTTGATGGACGATGTGACTGCATCGCACTGACTTCAACAAAACAACCACCACCAGATGACCCACACATTCTTCCCGCATGGCGGCGGACCCTCCTTGAATTACCGGAGACGCCAATCTCTCACGGTCCCTACGATCTGATTGTCATTGGTGGTGGGTATGCGGGGACCGCCGCAAGCATATCAGCTGCACGCATGGGGCTCACTGTTGCACTGATTCAAAACCGGCCGGTCCTTGGCGGCAATGGTTCAAGTGAGGTGCGTGTCTGGGCCAAAGGACTCATTCGCCGGGGTAAGTATCCTCGCATTGGTGAAGTTGTTGAAGAATTCCGTGACAACGCAAAAAAAAGCCCTGGAACGTATGAAGAATTTGGTGACTCAAAGAAAGAAGCCATCGTTCGGGCCGAAGATCATATTGACCTTTTTTTGAACATGCATGCATTTGATGTTGATACAGAACAAGGACAGACACACATCAAAGGCGTCACTGCTTTAGACACACGTACCAATCAGGTTCATCTATTCACGGGCAGGCTGTTCTGTGACGCAACTGGACACGCAACTATTGCTTATAAGGCGGGCGCCGAGACTGTCATGGAGCCGAACGGCCGAATGGGTATGAGTAATATGTGGGCCTGGGCTGATACCTCAGAACTGCAAGAATTCCCAGAGACTCCTTGGGCGCTGCCACTCACAATGGATGACTTTCCCTACCCACGGGATCACCACGGGCAGTGGTTCTGGGAAAGTGGCTTTGACAAGGACCCGCTGCACGATGCTGAAGGAATCCGCGATTGGAATCTGCGAGCAGTATTTGGGGCATTTCAGGCTATGAAGAATGGTGGTGGCTCAAAAGACCACACAAACGCACACCTTACCTGGGTGGCCTACATAGGCGGGCCACGCGAGAGTCGACGGGTTCTCGGTGATGTTGTGCTCTCACAAGAGGATATCGTCTCAAAGCGTGAATTTTCCGATGGATGCGTGCCCTCGACATGGTCAATTGATCTCCATTACCCAAAGGAACAATACGCAGCAAAGTTTCCTGACAATCCTTTTATTTCAATTGCAGTTCATGACAGACGTGTGGATCGGTCATTCGGATACCCAGTTCCCTATCGTTGTTTTTACTCACGAAATATTACGAACCTTTTTATGGCAGGCCGTTGTATTTCAGTCACTCATAAAGCTCTTGGTACAACACGCGTCATGCAGACCTGTGGCATGATGGGTGAAGTTGTTGGAAAAGCCGCGAGTGTTGCAATCCGCAACCACGAGACTCCACGGGGTGTCTACGAGAACCACTGGAAAGAACTGGCTGAATTGTTGTGTTTACCTGGCAAGGCGCACCGTGAAACGCCACATGCACCGCTCGAAATACCCGATGACGTCATGCCGCTCGCAGGGTCAGATGGACCACCTACAGGGATCGATCCAGTGGGTCTAGCAAACCGACTCTCTGGCACTATTCAGGATGATCGTGATGCCACCTATCAGGGAGCATGGCAGACAGGCCATGGGTTGAAAGGCTACGTTGGGCATGGCTACCGCTACGCACCCGCCGGAAGTCATGCCACGGCAACTTTTACACTCAAGGCCCCGGCGAAGGGTAGCTATGACGTACTGGTTTCATGGCAATCACACCCAAACCGGGGCAATACTGTGCCCGTCTCCGTGCAATCAAGGAAAGTGGATTCGACCATCACGTTGAACATGAAGAAGGAGCCAGCTGTCCACAATGCCTTTGGACGGGCAGGCCAGGTCGACGTTGAAAAGGGAGACAAAATTACCGTGACGATTGGCACCGATGACGCCGGTGGCCTGGCTCATGCAGATGCTGTCCTTCTGGTCCCCAAAAATTAGCTGACATTTTCTTACGGAACTTCTGGGTGCATCTCACTGCCATTCGCGTCCACCGGATAGAGTGCAGATTCAGCTTGTAACGACGCTGTCAGCGAAGCCATCATTCTCTTCAATACCTTCGGCTTACTCTGTGCCACGTTCTCGTTTTCATATGGATCAGTGACCAGATTGAAAAGTTCATATCGTGTCTTCGCTGGATTATCATTTGGTCGGTAGTGATAAATAATCTTCCAGTCACCGTCACGGTAGGAGGTGAAATAACTACTCCGGTGCTTATGCGGGAAATGCATAAGGAATTGCTCTTCTCGACCCGAATCCTGCTTGCCTTCAATTTGTGTCTTCAGATCGGTGCCATCAAGGGTATGGCCTGATGGCGGTTGAACACCGGTTACCGAGAGAACTGTTGGGTAGATATCCATCACTGTGCCAAACTGCCTTTGGATCGCTCCTGCAGGAATAGGCAATCGTTTCTGGATTTTATTCTGAGCTGATGGTTTTGCCCAAGATGCAATAAAAGGAACCCTCATGCCGCCTTCATAGTGTGTTCCCTTCTTGGCGCGCAATGGAAACGAACTTGCATGGTCGTGAACAGGACCAAGCGGAGCATCACTCCCATTATCTCCAACGAAAAGAACGAGAGTATCTTCGGCAATTCCAATAGATTCCAGATGATCAAGTATGTCGCCTAACGACTTGTCCATTCCTTCAATCAATGTGGCATACGCCTGTGCATTTTTAGGCTTCCCTGAGTCTTCATAATGCGAAGCAAAGCGGGGGTCCGACTGAAATGGACTATGGACTGCATAGTGTGCAAAATCAAGGAAGAATGGCTTCTTGTCTTGTACTGCACGAGTGATCTGTTTTTTGGCTTCCAGTGTGAGTGCTTCTGAAAGAAACGTGTCTGAGCCATAATATTTCTCAAGGTGTGGCACAGCCCGACGTTTATTCCCTTTCAAATTACCGTATCCGTCTTCCCCGTAGTAACTTCCGGGCTGTCCCCACGAGCAGCCAGCAACATTGACATCAAAACCAAGATTGGTGGGCCACTCAGATGGTTCACCGAGGGGGCCGAAGTGAGCCTTGCCTACAAAAATTGTGCGATACCCACTCGCTTGGAGCACACCCGGAAGGGTCGCCCGTGCATTCTGAAATCCAACCCACCGCCATTCTGGCGGGCCGTATTCCCCACGATTATTCTCCTCCGATCGTATCCATTGCGTAACCCGATGTCGTGCGGCATTTTGCCCAGTAAGGATTGATGTTCTTGTTGGTGAACAGACACTCATTGCATAGAACGTACTGAAACGAATACCCCGCGAGGCGAGCCGCTCCATTGCGGGCGTACGATAGTAATCATTGAGTGGATATCGTTTTGGCTTCCCGTCATCATCAGTCATAAAGGGAACCGAAGTATCCATTGGGCCCATGTCGTCAACAAGAAACAGAATCACATTAGGCTGTTGATCGACTGCTAGTGCTGCAGAAGCTGCATTCCACATCAATGCCGATATGGCACCCACACAACAAACCGCGCAAAACCGCAATGGTGTCAAAAGCATTTCCCACCCTTTTTTCTTCTGGAACCTTCTCGGTAGGATACCGATTGTTTCAATCGTACCGAATTCTCTCCGTCTTTGTCATGCTACTCAGAAATGCCTCTCATGCGACTCCTTATACACACCGCACGATTGAGCATGATTGCAGGCATTATCGCGTGCCTCTTCTCTACGTTTTCCTCCACACCCAACCAACCGGCCATTTCCCTCACGACAATTCCACTCAATATCATCCAGAATGCATTGCCTACGGCGGTGGCGTTTGGAAGACGCTCTCAGACGATACGAGATGCTGTTGAATTGCAAAGTGCTCTGGGTGAACCTGTTGGCTTCTGTTTTCAAACTTCTCCAATCAGCGATACCGTCGTCGGCTTTTCCGGTCCTTCAAATCTCCTGATTATTTGTGACCCCATCAACACGATCTGCGGTATTTCTGTCCTCTCAAGTGCAGATACCCGTGACCACGTGTCGTTCGTCAAAAAAGATGCTGAATTCTGGGACCAGTTTATTGGTAGGTCATTAGCTGAACTCAAGAATATGCCACACCCGCACTACCACACGACGGCTGGTGCAACGCTTACAAGTCTGGCAATGATCGAATCGGTTGCCAAGCGATTAGGAAAGAATCAGCGTTCTACTCGTTTTACAGTACAGCCCACCCTGTCAGACATCCAGAAAATATTCCCACGAGCCATAAGCCTCCGTTTCGATGCTGGTGACTCCTCCGTCATACATATCTACGACAGTACAGAAATCCCGATCGGTTGGGCGCTTCGCACGACTCCTGCTGCCGACTCCCTCATCGGGTATCAAGGGCCTACGGACACGCTTATTGGTTTCGACACAACCGGCACTGTTGTTGGACTCTGCGTCCTGCAGAGTTTTGATAATGAACCATATGTTGGCTATGTTCGCGAAGACCCAGGTTTTGAAAATCACTTTCTTGGCCAAACATTTGAAGACCTTGCTGCACTCGACCAGAACATGCCATCAACCGAAGGCGTGAGTGGTGCCACAATGACTAGTCAGGCTATTGCAGAAGCGATTGTTGTGGCCGCTCATTCGGCACAGGAAAACCAAGGCACAAGATCTCTCATTCAGCCCGTTGCCCGTCGCATCAAAAGCATAAACGCACCACAATGGGGAGCCCTGCTTGTGGTACTTGCTGGTCTCTTCATTGGCTTTACCCGCATGCGTGGTCAGTGGATCGGCCGAATTGCATTTCCGCTTGTTGTCTTTGCCTACCTTGGCTTTGGTGCCGGAGCGTTACTTTCTCAAGCACAACTCTGGGGCTGGGCCGCCCATGGCATTCCTCAAGCCGCCCCAGTACTGCTCTTTCTTTCCATCGTTGCCATCCTGACGCCTGCCACAACAGGACGAAATGTCTACTGCACCCAACTTTGTGCACACGGCGCCGCGCAGCAACTCCTGAAAATCTCCATTCCACAGCGTCGTGATGGTTTGCTCCGGCGAGTCCGCAAACGACTCACACCTTTTTTGAGACGACTGCGATGGCTTCCATGGGCCCTCTTTATTCTTTGCCTTCTCATAACGGTCTCAGGTCAAACCATTCCTCTGGTTGACTTTGAGCCATTTGATGCATACCTACCAACAATCGCAGGAACTGCAGCCATTTTCATTTTCGTACTTGGGCTTGGAGTGAGTATTATTTCACCGATGGCATATTGCCAGCACGCCTGTCCAACAGGAGCATTTCTCAGCTTCATCAGACTCAATCGTAAATCTTCAGTGATCACCTGGCAGGATGGAATCCTTTGCGGGTGCTTCCTTCTAACACTTGGAACCGCATGGGCGGCCGGAGCATTTACACTCTTATGAAGCCCTCCGTTGTTAGTCTGTGTTTTTGTAGCTTTATTGTTTTCGGCACCTATGGTGATGCCAGCGAACCCCTGCCTACCTTCGCGGGCCCGGCGATGGGCACAACCTATCGCGTCACATTAAAGGCTCCCATACAAAACAAGTCACTTGGCGATATTCATCGCGAAATTGATCAGCTTCTTCAACAGATTGACCTATCACTGAGTACATGGCGTGACGACTCATCCGTGTCTCGGCTGAATCACGCCCCTGCCCATACACCCGTCCAACTTGATCGCCATCTCACAGCGGTTTTCTACATCGCACAAAACCTTCATCGAAGGACTGAGGGCCGTTTTGACATCACAGTCGCTCCACTGATCCAGTGGTGGAGGCACATAGACACCACCCATGGCTCGCCTTCGACTGAAGCCCACCTCTCGGCGGCACCTTCAGAAATAATGAAACTTGTCGGCTTTTCCAATTTGCAGGTAACCACGTCCAGTGACTCCGAATACCCGCATCTGCAGAAGGCATATGCGGCTGTAGCCATTGATCTCTCCGGCATTGGAGCAGGCTATGCCGTTGACCAAATAGGAAACCACCTTGAGTCGCTTGGTTCCACTGCTCATCTGGTAGAACTCGGAGGTGAGGTGCGGGCCTGGGGACGGCCAAACCCATCTGAAAACTGGCAGGTTGCACTCCGCTCCAGAAAAACCAAGCCACCCGAAATTATTTCACTTCATCACGGACAGGCACTTGCGGTATCAACCTCTTTGCGAGGAAAGCGGGTCATCAATCCCTTGACAGGCAGGAGTGCCGTAGTCTCTCCGTACGCCACGCCAGTCGTTGTGTATGCACAAACGTGTGCTGAAGCAGATGGACTGGCGACTGCAAAGGTGCTGAATACTGTCCAAGACGCCACACCGGATTAGGCGTGCTAACGAAGCGTCACACGAATCCTTCTATTAGCCGATGCGCCTGTCACGACCACACACCCCCTCAGTCCCATCAATACTGTTTATTGTGGTACTGCAACCATCACATCATCCACCCATGCCTCAGTAGTAACTGCCAGGCGGATCCGCCGCTTGGTCTCGTGCCCTATACCAGGTGATACCAAACGTCCAATCTCACGTCCGTCTATTTTTACGGACATCAGGTTTCCATTCACAACAATTTTCAAGTCATGCCAGACATCTGTTTTCAGTTTCATTGGAACAATACTTGATTTGGTGGCGATTTGTTTTTTCTCTGCCTTCGTTAACTTCTTGGCTTTGTTCTTTTCATGTATCTCTTTGCGCATTCGCCCCGTCTTGAGATCAACAATTTCAAGCGACGCCGGTTTGATTCGTGCCATACATATATGGCCAGCATGCACGGTTTTTTCGCTCATGTCCGCAATATTGACACCTAGGTCTCCCTGTTTTGGAAGCATAAATTTTGCGGTAATACAGACATCCTGAAACGCCACGTCATGAGTGACTGATACTCCGTGGTCGGCTACTGCTGCGCGTTTGATGAACATAGCACCATCGCGAAGGAACACCTGCTTCTCACCTTTTGCACGTGCCTTACTGTTGGTGCCCCATCCATTTCCAGGATTTTCCTTACTTGCATTGCCCTCGGTTCGGTCAAAGCGATCTTGGAAAATAATCTTCGCCTCGCGGTCTCCAGCTTGGACAAAAACACCTCCTACCGTGCACAACGACCCAATCCCAACAACCAAAGTCACAAGAATCTGATGTAATACATTTTTTTTGGTGATATATATCTTCACTGTTCTCATCCCTCCCTCGTTGTCTGAAATCCTTCCATGCGAACTGCAAATATACTCTGTGCGATATCGCTTGCCATCACATTTTCATTTGTACGTCCTCTCGACGCTGAGCCATCCAAAGAAACCTTTGGGTCCAACGTGATTGGTGAGGTGTACAAACACGCCTCAGGTGATGACCTTTGGATCTACCGTTTTCAGCCTGATCATCATGACCCTTCAACCGATTGCTGCCCAGCTGTGGTCTTTTTCTTTGGTGGTGGCTGGAATGGTGGATCAGTCCACCAATTTGAAAAACACGCGGCATATCTGGCCCAGCGAGGCATCGTCGCCTTTCTTGCAGATTACCGTGTCAAAAACAGACAAGGTACAAGTCCGGATGCCTGTGTCCGGGATGGCAAATCTGCAATTCGCTGGATTCGTGCCAATGCTGCTCGACTTGGTGTTGATCCAGAAAGAATTGGTGCTGGTGGCGGCTCAGCTGGCGGCCACGTCGCGGCGGCAACTGGAATCTGCAACGGGTTTGAAGATCCGGCCGACAGGAATAGAGAAACCAGTTCGAAACCCAATGCACTGCTTCTTTTTAACCCCGTATATGACAATGGGCCGGACGGGTATGGGCACTCCCGCATCAAAGAACACTTCCCGGCTATTTCTCCTGCACACAACATCACACCCGACGATCCACCAACGCTTGTCTTTCTTGGATCCAACGACAAGCTCATCCCGGTATCAGCTGCTGAGAAATTTGATGCTGATTTAAAAAAAGCCGGTATCACCTCTTCTCTACACATCTACAAAGGTGAACCGCACGGATTCTTCAATGAAGGTAAATCTCAGCGATGTTGCGTTGATACGATTCTGAAAATGGACCAGTTTCTAGGAGGCCTTGGCTGGCTCGAAGGAGAACCTCACCGGGCGGCACTTAGAGGACTGCTCTCGGACAAACCAACCACACCAAACATCGTATTCATCATGTGTGATGATCTTGGGTATGGCGATGTCCATTGCCTCAACACACAATATGGCAAAATTCAAACGCCCCATATAGACACCCTCGCTGCAGAAGGCATGACGTTTACTGATGCCCATTCGGGCTCCGCCGTCTGTACGCCAACGAGATATGGCCTGCTCACGGGACGCCATTGCTGGCGCACAAAACTGCAGCATGGTGTTGTTCAGGGGTTTGCCCCGTGCCTTATTGCAGATGGCCGTCCGACGGTGGCGAGCTTTTTACACGCAAAGGGGTATAAAACGGCACTCATTGGGAAGTGGCACCTCAATTATCAATACAAAGACCAGAGCACAGGAGTGTTCCTCAAACGGAACAAAAATAAGTTGCCGCCTGTTGGTGCAACAATTCCGGACGGCCCATTAGCTCACGGCTTTGATTTTTTTTACGGGTTTCATCACAGCCGGGACATGGATGCAGTAGTTGAAAATACTAAGGTGATCGGACACGACGATGCGGTTACTATGCTTCCTCGTTTGGCTGAACAATCCGTTCGCTATATCGAACATGCAGCTGCGGATGCTCGGCCATTCTTTCTTTACGTGCCCCTCAGTTCTCCACATACACCAATTGTGCCAAGCGACGCCTGGAAAGGAAAAAGTGGTATCAGTGACTATGCGGATTTTGTCATGCAAACAGATGACGTGGTTGGGCAGATAATCAATGCTATCGACACCAACAATCTGGCAGAAGAGACGATCGTCATTTTCACAAGTGACAATGGATGTTCAAAAGCTGCTGATATTGATGAACTTGCAAAAAAGGGCCACCGCGTCAGTGGTCCGTACAGAGGGTCAAAGGCTGACCTCTGGGAGGGAGGTCACCGTGTCCCATTTTTTGCACGTTGGTCTGGCGAAATACCGCCTCGTTCCCATACCAGCCAGACAATCTGTATCACCGACTTCTTTGCCACTCTCGCTGATCTTCTCATTGATGACATTCCGGAGAAGGCTGCCGAAGACAGCGTCAGTTTTCTCTCTGCTTTTTATGGCCAGCCTATTGTCACAGATCGCACGGGTCTTATTCATTCATCGATTAGCGGTCACTTCGGATACCGTATGGATCACTGGAAACTTCTCCTCGCCCGAGGATCCGGTGGCTGGACTGCGCCAAAAGAGAGTGCGGCCAAACAACAGGAACTTCCCGCTTACCAGCTTTACAACATGGCAACCGATCCTACTGAAAGCCAGAATCTCGGAAGTGAGCAGCGCGATATCGCCCACAAAATGTATACCCTCCTCCGCACCGACATTGAACAAGGTCGAAGCACAACTGGCCCTGAAACAACAAATGACGCGGAACCAATAAAACTCTGGAAAAGTGGGTCGCCGACGCCTGACCTTTAAACACAGTCGGGGTTTTTCGAAAACCATATGCAACCCTCTACACTTCGTACTATATTGTCAGGACGCGAAGCTACCGGGGCATGAACGCATTTTCACAAGCAGTTTTAAATACGCAGGAATATTTCAGCACAGAATACACTCCAACGTGAACCATATTTAGCACCAAGAAAGGCAACCCATGACGACACCTCACAACGGAACACAAACGAAGTCCACAACGACGGCATCACCTCCAGTCAACCGCAGGAACTTCATCACGACATCAGCCGCTGGAGTCACTGTTGCCACAACCCTGGCTGCAGCCCGTACCAGTGGGGCTGCACAAGCCAACGATAGGATCCGCATTGGTTTTATTGGTCCTGGCGGAAGGGGCTTTGGTGCCCATGTAAAAACACTTGTGAAGCTTCGTAGTGAGGGCGCGAATATTGATCTTGTGGCTGTTAGTGAGGTGTATAAAGCACAAGAAGATAAGGTCTGTGACTACATTAAGGCTGAAACAGGTATCGATCCAAAGCGATACGTTGACTATCAGGACATGCTGGCTGATGACTCGATTGATGCCGTATGCATCGGAACCCCAGATCACTGGCACCGCATACAGATTGTCGATGCCCTCAAGGCTGGGAAGCATGTGTATGCAGAAAAACCAATGACAAAAACCGTCGAAGAGGCCCTTGACGTCGTCAAGGTCTGGAAAGATACCGGTCGAGTCATGCAGGTTGGTGTTCAATCCACCAGCCTTCCAGTCTGGGACCAAGCTAGGGAACTGATCGATGGAGGTAAGCTCGGCAAGGTACTCGGATACCAAACAGAGTACTTCCGCAATTCAAACGTCGGACAATGGCGTTACTATGAATTAACTAAAAACATGACACCGAAAACAATCGACTGGAGAAGATGGCTTGGTGTTGATGCAGGCCTGGCCGAAGATATTCCATTTGATCGAGCAGTGTACGCTCAATGGCGATGCTACTGGCCATTCGGGTCTGGCATGTTTACCGATCTCTTCGTTCACCGCACAACCGCCATGCTTAAGGCAACAGGGCTCCGCTTTCCGGCCCGTGTTGTAGGAGCTGGCGGCATTTACCTTGAACTTGATACTCGAGATGTACCTGACGTTGCAACGGTGGTTGCTGACTACAACGAGGGCTGCCAAGGGCTCATCACCGCAACGATGTGCAATGAAAAGTCCCGTATCAAACAAACCATACGTGGTCATAACGGTGCGTTTGAATTCGGCAACGGAGAAAATTTCAAGGAATTTGAGTTCCTTGCTGAACGTCCTCAGGTAACACTCGACAGCTCAATCAAGGATGAAACGATCAAAAGCGATATGAAAGAGGGGAGCCTCGCGAAAGGTGGCACCACAAAGCTCCACTTCCAGAACTGGCTTGCCGCCATGGAGGCAAATGATCCCAATGCCTGCAACAACCCTCCTGATCTCGGTGCCGCTGCCGTCACGACAGTGATCCTCGGAGCAATGAGTTATCGGAATGGAAAGGTCTATCATTTCGATGCTGAACGTGGGCGATACACCGAAGGCACGCCCGCCTGGGCCGACCGATGGGAATCCCTTTCCAAACATCGCGGTCAACCACGACACGTGCCAGGTTGGCAAGCAGGTGAAACAGGAAGTGAACTCAAACCTAAGCCCTACCAGTCATTGGCGGGACCATGGGTTGACGGAACAGATCCTGCGAGTGCCTAACGCCAGCGTACGTTCTTTCTCAGACAACGAGCGTGGCCTGTTCTACAGGCCACGCTTTTTTGTTGTCTTATTCTTCGTCTGTCGAAATCTGCTTCTGCTGCCGGACGATGGAAACTGCTCGGATATCACCAAAGGCTTTCTGTTTGATCTGCGTCGGTTGAATAGTCACTGTGTAATCACCAACTACATCGATGAGCACATGGCCACTATGGACCCACTCAAAATTTTGAAAATGACCTGTCTCTTTGACAACACAAGCAACTGTTTCTATTTCCTCACCCTCTTTAACAAAGACAATACGGCCCTCACTCCCCCCCTGCCCTTTTCCACAGCCTTGGAGCAGACCGACTGAATACCAACCCGATTCCTGAAAATGGCACTTCCATGCTGCCGAATCACCCTGCTCGGTCCAGAATCCAACAGTATTTTTGTACGGCTGTGGCTCGTAACGTAGTTTTTCACCTCGGGTATCGGCTTCACAGGCCCGGAGAAGCATCGACCCGTCAGAAGCCGCCTCATTTCGTTGCTGTTCAGATAGAAGCAGTGGTGTCGAATCAAACGTCACAAGAAGTTCTCCATTTTTGGGAAAACCCACATCCCACTGGAACCGCCACTGTGTTGGTTCCGGATGAACTTTCACCTTAATATCCGGCCTGCCGATGCACTCCACACTCGCAAGTGCAGCGCAGAATCGAGGCGTTCTGAGTTGCTGCTGCGTTCTTCCTATTTCTGAGGGAACAAGCTGTATCTGCTGCCCCTTTCGCACCGCCGATGCAACCCCAGTGAACTCTGGCTGTGTTGTATCCAACGATGCGACGAAGGTACCCGGTATTCCATGCTTTTCATGAGCATATCCATGACTGCAGTATGCACACCCAGCAAGAAGGCCTGCCAGAATCATTGTTTTCAAGACCATACGTGCTCGCCCCCTTCTCAAATTTTGTTGATTGGGCATCTCTCGGGTTTAGCTCAGCGAACGACTCGTGCACCGGCCCCAGACATCACCTTCTCGACTTCTAGTCTTGTCGCCATCGATGTATCACCAGGTGTTGTCGATGCTAACGCTCCATGTGCCGCTCCATAGCTCACAGCTTGTTGTGGGTCATTGAACTCAAGAAACCCAAAGGCCAAACCACTTGCAAAACTATCACCACCACCCACACGGTCGAGGATTTCCAACTCTGGAAACTTCTGACTATCATAGATTTTCCCGTCGTGCCAAAGGATAGCCGACCAATCGTTGCGAGTTGCAGTGATTACCCGTCTCAATGTGGTGGCTGCAACCTGAAAGTTAGGAAACTCTGCAACGGCCGATTGTATCATTCGCTTGAAGGCATCTGTTTCTATCTCACTAATGGACTCATCAACACCCTCCACGTCGAATCCAAGCGATGCAGTGAAGTCCTCTTCATTACCAATCATCACATCCACATGTTTCGCAATCTCTCGGTTGACTTCACGTGCTTTCTCAAGACCACCAATGCTCTTCCAAAGGCTTGGCCGATAGTTCAGATCGTAGGACACAATTGTCCCATGTTTTTTCGCCGCGGTAACCGCTTCGATGGTGAGCTCGGCAGTCGTCTCCGATAAGGCCGCGAAGATACCACCCGTATGAAACCAACGCGCGCCGATTTCACCAAAGATTTTTTCCCAATCAACGTCACCAGGCTTCAGTTGACTCGCAGCGGTATTCCCTCTATCCGGGCAGCCAACGGCACCACGGATACCATGGCCACGCTCCGTGAAATTGAGTCCATTGCGTACTGTTCGTCCCATGCCATCATCATCACGCCACACAAGAAAGTCTGTACAGACTCCACCCTGCATGATGCAATCTTCAATGAGGTGCCCAACCTCGTTGTCGACAAACGCAGAGACAACCGCTGTACGAAGACCAAAACATTTCCTGAGACCTCGCGTGACGTTGTATTCACCACCACCCTCCCAAGCATGAAACTGTCTCGCGGTGCGAATGCGACCCTCACCCGGGTCAAGCCGAAGCATTACCTCACCTAAAGATACTGCATCAAACCCACACTGCTCACGCGTTTTCAACGGCAACGCCATTCCCTCACCCCTTTATGTTCATTCTACAGAAACAGTAACCGACTCGTGTTTATCGATAGGATCAACACCGGCCTCTTGTGCAATCTCATTGAGTGCATCCACTTCAGCTACCGAAAAAAGTAATCCACCAGCAGACTCACTGCGTAGAGCAAAGTTTGCTTCGAGTTGCCCAGGGAGCAAACACGAATCATTCCCATGACCCAGAATATCATCAATAACGACCTTTATATTTTCCGACTGGGATCGATTTTGTGCGAACATCCCTGCCGACAGGGCCTCGGGATGGAGAACCTGAAAGAAGAAATTGCATGTCTGCTTCTCACCCTCCACCGGCTGTCGGCTCCGGATAGTCGGCACCGAGCCACCAATAAAGGCGGCAATGATTTCATTCATTAATGCCAGCCCATAGCCCTTGTGCGCACCGAATGGTACAAGCGAAACAGCGGCATGAGGATCCGTTGTGGGGTTTCCATTCTTGTCAACAGCTGCATGAGGAGGTAGCTGCTTTCCTTCTCTCTGAAATTGCTGGACTCGTCCCATAGCGATAACCGATGTCGCCCAGTCAATTACGATAGGAAACCCAACTGCCTCGGTCGTGGGGAATCCCCAGGAATGCGGATTTGTTCCAAGCGTAGGGTAACTACCACCAAATGGAACAACCTCGGCAAGTGATGCTGTACAGTTTGTTACTGCGATATACCCTCTCTTGGCTGCTTCCATCACATACCCGCCACCCCACAAATAATGGAATGCATTGTCAACTGATACTGTTCCGGAACCATGCGTCTCTGCAAGTTCGATACAGCGATCAATCGCTTCCCATGCCACTGCCTGCCCAAGTTTTTTCTTCGCATCCCAGACTTCGGTGGCATCAAATCTAGTTTCCAGCCGCTCAATCTCAGCACCGGGAACGCAGCCACCAACGGCGGACCCAAACAGATCATCAAGGTGTATCGCTTTGATCGCATTATGTGTCCGGATACCATGCCTTGTAGCAGCCGTGGCAAGCTTCGCAGCCTGTTCTGCCTCACTCGCAGTAAAACCCCGCTTGGAGTATGCAGCGCACACAATGCGCTCATGCTCTTCAACCGAAACGACAAGAAAGTTTTCTGACATTGGCTTCTCCCAGGCTCAAAAACCTGGCCTTTCAAAACACGGTCACTCGACAACTCGTTGCACGGCAACTTCTGGATTCACCTGTGCTAGTGGTGGCTCACCCCGCATAGCATTTATAAGATTCGTAACTGCTGCGACTGCTTGACGCTGAACACTTTCACGTGTTCTTGAACCAATATGCGGTGTTACCAGGCAGTTTGGGAGGTGAGTGAGCGGATGGTTTTCCGAAGGCGGTTCTTCATCAAGTACATCCGTACCATAACCGCGCAACGCACCCGACCTGAGTGCTTCAGCAACATCAGCCGTATGAATGATTTCTCCTCGTGCACAATTCAAAAGAATCGCATCAGGTTTGAGAAGCTTAATTGTTTCGGCACAAATAAGTTCACGGGTTTCTGATGTGAGATTCGTGTGGAGTGACAAATAATCAACACGGGGAAAGAGATCTCGCATGTCCTGACATCGTTCCACACCATGCTTCGTAGCAAAGTCTTGGTCCCAGTACACATCGTAACCAATCGGCTGCATGCCAAAGGCACGGGCACGAACTGCAACTTCTTTCCCGATACGGCCCATACCGACGATCCCGATTGTTTTTCCGAGAATCTCCCGTCCAGTTCGCCGATCCCAGCCCCCCTGTCGTGTTGAATCCGTATGAAATAAAAGATGCTTCTCGAGGGCAAGAAGTAATAAAAAAGTGTGCTCTGCTACCGTTGTATGGTTTACGCCTGGAGTGAAGAGTAACGGTATGCCCATTTCTGTAGCCGCTGCGACATCAATCTTATCAACACCAATTCCGTACTTGCTGAGAACCTTCAGCCGCGGGCTCGCCTGCTGCAGGACTGATCTCGTAATCGCGTCATCACCACAAATGTACCCATCAATATCACCAACAAACGAGCGTGTATCTGCCTCCGACAGCGGACCCCGTGCCTTCACGACCTCCCACCCAGTTTCTGCCAACATTTCATGGTGTGGACCGGGAGTGTCCTGGAATGAGGTTGTACTTACAAGGATGCGGGGTTTCATATAGTGATGCCACAATGTGTCAAGTTATGAGAAGCCATCGAGTGTAGTGAAAGAAAATATATTGTGAATACGCGCCCCTACACGGAGGGAACACCTTCATGAAAATGGTCGGCCAGTAAGCTCGTGGACGTACCATCCCACCCGAACACTTGACAGTCAGCATAGTCGTGATCACCAAGGCCGTTGAGCCCATGTCGTAAAAGCCAGTATTGGTTCTCTTCTGGTATTGGGTAATCACGAAACTCATGCATTCTTGTCGAAGGTACCGATGTTTTTATCCACGCCCAAAAGTTGATATGGAATTGAAAATTGATATCAGCCTCCTCTTTGCACCAATACCTATATTCGTATTCCGTCAGATGGCAGCAGTAGTCGAAAACAGCCCCGAGTTCTGATTCTCCTGCAAGCTTCTCACACGCTCGGATTCCCACTGGTGTGGTCGTAATAACAACGGCAGGTCTGAGTGCATTCCACCGCGATACATTGACCAGTCGCTGCTCCAGCCCGGCAAGCCAGCAACGAATCTTTGCCTCCAGTAGTTCTTCCTCAGCGGCTTGTGAATATGATGACGGAGTGTTCCGCGGTGGCGACTTCTTACCCTGCGGCCGTATCTTTTTTCGCTCACACACCAGAAAGTTACGGAGTCGTGCAAGCCAGCCGTCGACATCTCCTTGAGTTATGGGGTCCGGTATGTCTTGTTGCCCGTGGGTTGCTTTAGCCATGTTTTCCCCATCGCTTTTTTTTGGGCGTCGGTGCAGTTGGATCATCGGGCCATGCATGCTTGGGATACCGACGCTTCAGTTCCTTTTTGACAACAGGATATGTAGTGCACCAGAAACCCTGTAAATCGGTAGTTCGCTGCTGCGGCTGATTATTTGGCCCCAAGAGCTGCACAATTAGAACCACTTCTCCATTGACTATTCGAGGCACATGCGAAATACCAAACAGGTTTTGTATCCGTATGCTGACTTCAGGCTGCTTTCCCACTGCATACTCAATGCGATACTTCTTTCCGTCCTGGAGCATACAGTGAACCGGTGCTAATCGATTGATCTCCGCAACCGTTTTGTCACCGAGACAACTACTTAGAACCAACTGCCAGTTCATCTCTCGAATATCCTCAAATGATCGAAACCCTTCAGCTCGATCTTTTGCTATCCGAATGAGCGTCTCGTCATCAAGAACCGTAGTCGCCAGCCCCTCGACATGAGAACCCTCTGTCTCCTTCAACATCTGCTGGAGCCACCTCGCCCGTACCAAAAATCTTCCCGCCTCTGTGTTTAACGCCGGAAGCACCTCAACTGGTTTTCGCAGGGCCTCCCGAAACAGCAGTTCTGTTACTTCAGCCGTATTGCCAACTGCACATGGTGATTCTTCAAGGACAAGCCCATGCCAAGCAACCTGGCGTCGTTCTACAACACGCTTTTTTGGCGTATTAAAGGACACGTCATGCACAACTGAGACATGCTCCTTCCAATCACTCTCTAACGTTAGCCATTGGGGATCAACTGCCGACGCAGCCCGCACTGTCACTTCGCTCCCAGAATCGTCAATGTCAATCGCCAGAAAGAATTCTTCATGACGAACAGAGCTTTTCTTATCTAGCCGCACGCCCCGCCCGCCAACCATTGTCCCGCGTTCTGCTGACCCTTTCCGAATCCGACACAATCGATCGGGATACGCTGTGAGAAAAACCTCACGAAAAACATATGCAGGATCTGTTGCCCTCACACCACACCTCTTGGCAACCAGGTGAAAGTACTGATCTGCTGCCCTCAGCACGGTACGAGCAGCGCCATGATGGAGAGGTGGCAAACCAGAGGCTTCGACATCGGCTCCCGTCGCATGGAAGTGCTGGAGCAATACCACCTTCTCAAAAAGATCTGAACGAACACGACTCTCAATAATATCTCGTGGCCGGCTTCCACTCTGTCCACCAGCACGAAATGGATCTCGTTCGGTGAGCAATGCTGCAGCAACAGCGACCTCCCGAAGAACACCTCGCTTCGCACCTTCTAGTAATAAAATCGCCAGCCTCGGATGGACAGGCAAACCAGCACCCTCTCGTCCCAGTTCTGTCACCTGATACGACTCACCTCTTTCGGTGGCACTCTTTTTAAGGCATCCCAGTTCTTCAAGCGTTCGCAGCCCTCTGGTCCGTGCATCATCAGATGGTTTGTCGAGCCACTGAAATGAACCCGACTGGTGAAGAATACTGAGCGTTAACAACGCTTGCGTCAGATCAGCCCGCACAACCTCTGGCGTTTCAAAACGAGGACGTCTGGCATGCGCGGCCTCCTCCCAGAGACGCCAACATCTACCAGGTGCGGTTCTCCCAGCTCTCCCGGCGCGCTGTTCCGCTGAAGCCTGAGATATCGGCACCGTCTGCAACTGTGGCAGCCCCGTTGATGCAGAAACATGGAGTTGCCGAGCGAGCCCACTGTCGAGTACCGCCGTGACTCCAGAAATTGTCACTGACGTCTCCGCAATGTTTGTAGAAAGAATGACCTTCCGACGACCATCATCCTGAAGAGCTTCATCCTGCTGCTCTGCTGGCAAGTCTCCAAAAAGTTTGACTAGCCGACATCCTCCTCCGGTTGTAATCGCTTCGATTTTTTTCGCAGCAGCAAATATTTCCCCAACGCCAGGAAGAAAGACAAGAACATGCCCTTGGGTCTCACGGAGTGCCGCGGGCAGAACAGTCTGGATGAGATCAGGAAGGTTTCGCGTAGACACCTGTGAGCCCGCATGTCGTGAATACGTGATTTCAACGGGGAACGAACGTTCTGTCGCTCGAATTACAGTTGCACCTCCTAAGTAGGCAGCGACTGCATCCGCATCAAGTGTCGCACTCATAACCAGAACTTTGAGGTCAGGCCGAATCGTTTCCCGAAGATTCTTTAACAACCCAATAAGAAGATCCATCTCGAGGGAACGCTCATGAAATTCGTCCAAAACAACACACGAAATGCCCGACAGCGACGGATCGGCAACGCATTGCCTAAGGAGCACTCCGGTGGTTTGCACGCAGAGCGTCGTTGATTGCGAGACCTTCGAATCGAATCGAACGCGGTAGCCGACCTCATCACCCAGCGGACACCCGCGTATTGTGGCAATCTGCCGTGCAATAGCCCGTGCGGCAAACCGCCGAGGCTGGACCAAAATCAGATTTTCTTCGGACCTGAGGGAGTCGTGAAGTGCCGCTGGCACGAGCAGCGTTTTGCCTGACCCGGGGGGTGCTCCTACCACTACAGGGCCTTTTTCTGCCGCTTTGAGAATATCACCAAGTACCGAAGCGACGGGCAAAGTATTGAGAAAGGCGACAACATCTGTGCATTTGTTCATGATGTCGCCAAATGTTTGAATTCGTAAGGGCGGACGACGGCGTTGAGTTTGCTATAACTAAAGCATGAGTACTGCAACAATAAAACCGACCCCAATTGCACGCCGTGCAATTGAAGATTTTCCTGACTTTGATCTGGCAAAACTGCTTGGGACAGTATTTGACCCAATACAAGGCTGCCGCGTCGCGATCCTAATTGATCTTGCGGACACGAGCCAGATGCAGGATTTTGCGTTTCTTTCAAACCCCGATCTGACCATCCAACACAAGGCCTATACAGTCTTTTATGAAGGCCTTCAGGGTGGTATCGCCGAACAACTCGGTGTCTCTGGTGGCGAGATGTTTGCTTACCACGAAACAGGCGGTAGTAACCTTGACCTTCCAGATGAAGCAGTTGACAGCAGTGGTCACACAATCTCTTTAAAAGATTCGGTTTATACGAAATATGACCTGATTTTGTGTATTTCGACATTCTCTGCCACCGCTCCACTTACAGCCTTTGCAAAAGAATTTGGCTTTCGTGGCGCAACCCTACATGGCTTGAATGACATCATTCTCGCGACAGGACTTGCGGTGGACTATCGAGAAGTCAGTGCAGAGGCTGAAAAACTTCGGCTCGCACTCACTAGGGCTGATTCATTTGAAATTGATTTCGAAATGGACAACTCACAGTACCAACTCACCATTCAATGTGATGGACAGGAAGCTCAGAAAAGCCATGGACTCTGCCTTGGAAAGGCTCCGGACATCGCAAACCTCCCTGCTGGTGAAGTTTACTTTGTGCCCACCGGCGCGTCGGGGACGTTCCCGATGAAGTTTGATGATGGCACCCGTGCAGTCATGCATGTCGAAAATGGAAGAATTCACACGGCAACGTTCGTTGCGGGTGACCAATCACTTGTTGAGGCTTTCAATAACAAACTCAAAGCAGATCCCGTCACAGGAGAGATCGGTGAACTTGGTTTTGGCACACAGGATCTCCCTGTTTCAGGTCGTGATATCCAGGACGAAAAGGTGCTGGGAACACTGCACGTCGCGACTGGCCGCAGTGATCATCTTGGAGGTCATCTCACCCCAGATTTATTCGCCGAAAAACTCCATGCAACCCACGATGACATCCTCTTCTCGCCCTCAAAAACACCTGAAATTCGGGTTCTTCAGGCTCGCATGATCCGCGGTGATTCAGTCGAAGTGGTCATTCAGGATTTTGAGCCGTCAAGCTATCTGCGGGACGCCCTTGCACAGGAATAATCGACCGTGCTGCTAGCCTGCAGAATGTGTTGCAATTTTATGGCCGCGGCGGAACTCTGCGGGAGCAATTCCGAAGACCCGCTTAAATGCACGCGAGAACTGATACTGGTCTGGGTATCCAAGACGATGGGCAGCTTCTCGAACCAGTACCTGCTCATGGGCAAGCCATTCTGCAGCAAGACTCATCCGCTGCCGTGTTAATAGCCGATACGGGCTATCCTCACCGAATCGTGCAAAAAGGCGGCAAGCGTACTCGGGCGAAATTCCTGCGACGGCACAGGCCGATTCCACTGACTGCCATTGGACACAACGATCCACCAGTATTCGCCGAAATTGTTCATAGCTTTTGAATGCACGGTCATCAATGACTTCTTCCGACAAAATCCGCTGATTGATCTTCGCCAGAAGAACTCCCAACAACTGAGTACAAAGGGTCTCGCTATGGACAGATGGCGGCGACCCACATCGCAACATCAAGTCGAAGATTTCACGGACTTCATCTGGATGACTCACCCTCGTCACAGACCCCGCTGTAAGACCCATCCTCCGCAGTCTCGAGCCGGCCTGCCTGCCTACGAAATCAACGTAGTGCTTTCGGAGTAGATGCTTTGAGTCAGTTTCTATCCGATGGGGCATACCCGGACCGTACGTAAAGAGCATCCCGGCGTGAATTGGCAATGCTTCCTGAGGCTGCCCGTCCGCAGCACGTTCCCCAAACCAGACCTTCCCCTTGCCGGCACAGACAAATTCAATGCAAAAATAGGGAAAGTCATTTCGACTGATTACATAGTCTTTCCGTACATGTTCATACCCTCCGCAGGCCACTGCAAGCGATTGGGAACGATCTGGGAGCAAGTCCACAAAATAACGCTGTGAAGTTGCCACCTGCCGAGAAACGAAGGAGGGGAGTCTTTTTCCGGCAGATCGCAGAGAATGTTTTTTCACCATGAGATCAAGAATAGCTATCCTTTAGTCAAGAATCACTATCCTCCAGTACTGTTCGAGGCTTTAACCTGTTTTGGCGTGTCGGACCCGTCAAATCCTTAACCCAACAGACTATTATGCGAACACTTCCCCGGTTCTCTTTTGGTGTCGGCGACCGTTTTGGTCATGAAGCCACCGCACAACTTGCCGCTTTTCAACACCTTGCACGGGAAGGGATTCACGTCGCACCAGTCTGGAATAAATCCCACCGAGAACACGGGTTCATTGGCAGCCAGCCCAAAGATGTGCGGGTGGCCGCAGCCTTAGCCATCGCTGAGTCTGGCTGGGATGGTCCATGGTATGTCGATGCTGATCATATTCGGCTCGATACAGTCGATGGGTATCTCGACTCCAGTGATTTTTTCACAATTGATGTAGCTGATTCAATTGGAGAGCCCGCTGATGAGTCAGATATCCGAACATTTATTTCTGCTCACCCAGAACTGTGCAAGCCAGTTTCTATCCCTGGTATCACGAAGGTGATACGTCTCTCCGAAGACAGTACCGCGACTATTGTCCGCAAGTATTACAAAGCCTGCAGAGACGCGGCGACGATCTATAACCATATCGCCGAATCTCGTGGTGATGACGTTGTTGTCGAAGTCAGTATGGACGAAACAGACGAGCCACAAACGCCTCCAGAACTACTTGTTATCTTGGCCCTGTTAGCTGATGAGAAGATTCCGGTGCAGACTATCGCCCCCAAGTTTACTGGTCGGTTTAACAAAGGTGTCGACTATGTTGGTGACCTCGCGCAATTCGAACAAGAGTTTTCTGATGATGTAGCTGTCTGTGGTTTTGCAGTCCAGCAATATGGGCTACCCGACACGTTAAAACTTTCAGTGCATTCTGGCAGCGATAAGTTTTCACTCTATCCCATCATTCGACGGGTACTCAATGCAACTGGGGCTGGCGTTCATCTCAAAACTGCTGGTACCACGTGGCTCGAGGAGTTAATCGGTCTCGCGGAAGCGGGAGGTGACGGACTTCAATTAGTA
>ERZ802830.654-NODE-654-length-34592-cov-8.51698_pt1 | contig 34592 bp, 34 predicted proteins | sample MGYA00345654_ERZ802830 | MGnify/ENA primary metagenome ERZ802830 (study PRJEB30503, sample SAMEA104212375) | marine metagenome | biome: Westerlies Biome; feature: [SRF] surface water layer (ENVO:00010504) within the epipelagic zone...; material: water... | reverse complement strand
AGAATTAGGAAAAGTTAAAACCCGATTAGCGAAGGTGCTTGATGAGTTCGAAATTTTGTCTTTATACGAAGCGATGCTGTCTCATGCTCTGAGTTTGCTTGACAAAAATACTTTAAGTGAACTGCAGTTGTGGATTAGCCACGGAGCAAACTCAGATATTAGAATTTTTTCGGCATTGTCCTCAGGGCCGAAGATTAATCGACAAGCAGCTGGTGACTTGGGTGTCAAGATGGGGTCCGCAATCAAGCATGTACTTAGTTTAAAAAACTCTAAAGGTGCAATAATTATCGGAGCAGACTGTCCTGTAATGACTCTTAGTTATATTGAACAAGCCCTCTCGCAACTGCAGAGTGGGGTGCCATTAGTAATTGGTCCTGCAGAGGATGGTGGGTATGTGCTAATTGGTGTGGATGATTACTACCCGGAGATTTTTGAAGGTATACACTGGGGTACAAAAGAAGTTCTTAACCAGACAATTAGGAAGGCTGAAAATGCAGGTATAAGATACTCTTGTTTAGACACTCTCTGGGATGTAGATAGACCAGAAGACCTGGAAAGACTCTCCCAACTGAAACCAAGGTTCAATTGGTCTCGATAAATGTGTTTTCGAGATTCTGAAACAACAGATGCATAAACCCGTTAAACTTTTCATCAGAGTTTCATTTCAGCTGAAGCTCGAGAGAAATCAGCTTGTCGGATACACTGCCTGAGTTTGGTTGGTATTTTCCACCATTGATGCGGCTGTTCAAGCTGACAATCTTTGAGGCGTTGATTTCGGGGAACTGATTTATCTCGGATGCTAATATATCGGCGTCGACTCCCATAGTTTGGGCTAGTATCTGAATGCGCTTGCCTCGAGGCAGCTTTTCTCTTAACCGATTTATTTTTTTCATGAGTAATGTTAGGTTTCAATATGCTTCAGTTAAAGCTGATAAAAGATACGATCAAATAATGCGTGGTCTTAAACAGCAGGCTTTTGAATGAAAAAGTAACTTTATCCTGGCCATTTGCCAGAGGATTCGGGACAAACTGGAGCAAAGATTAAACTTTCTGCACAAATCCATTGAACTAGAGTCTCCCATTTAGTTTTAGTATACAATTGATTTATTCCCATTTAACTGTGGGCTTAAAATATAACGACTAACGTGGCAATATCTTTATGGTTGACGGAGCAAAGGTATTAGTAATTGAAGATGATGAAAAGTCTCGTCACGATCTTGAGACTGTCCTCAGATTTCTCGGAGAAGACCCAATCTCAGTAGCTTCTCGTAACTGGTCTGAGCCCGCAGAACTTGCTATACCCAATTCGTCTGAGGTCGTTGTCGCCATTATCGGTTCGATCGACTCAATTCGACTCGAGGAATTATTGTCAGATATCTATGAGTGGGAGGCCTGTATTCCTTTTGTGATTGTAGGTAGGAAAGAGCTCCTTGATCCCGCAGATTTGGAGTTAAAAAGTCGCATTACGGCTTTTTTAGATAAGGATCTAAGTTATCAATCCTTGCTTGATGCCCTGCATAAATCTAAGCTCTTTCACGATCACTACAATCGTTTGAGAGATGTTGATGGACTGAGAAATCATGACATGTTTCACGGTTTAGTCGGTAAGAGTGACGCCATTCAGCGAGTCCGGCATATGATGGGCCAGGTTGCCAATACTGAAGTAAGTGTATTAATAACTGGGGAATCTGGAACAGGAAAGGAAGTGGTTGCTCGAAGTTTGCATTTAAACTCTAACCGAGCGGACAAACCATTTATTCCTATTAACTGCGGCGCGATCCCAAGTGAGCTTTTAGAAAGTGAGCTATTTGGACATGAAAAAGGCGCGTTTACTGGAGCTATTTCTGCGCGAGTTGGCCGTTTTGAGCTTGCTGATGGTGGAACTCTATTCCTCGATGAAATCGGAGATATGCCTCTGAATATGCAGGTTAAATTACTAAGAGTATTACAAGAAAGAAGCTTCGAGCGAGTTGGTGGTGTGGGGACAATTCAAACTGATGTAAGAATCATCGCAGCAACGCATAAAGACTTGGAGCAGATGATAAGAGATGAAAAATTTCGAGAAGACTTATATTACCGTCTAAACGTTTTTCCAATTGAAATGCCTCCATTGCGAAACAGATCAGAGGACGTACCTCTATTATTAAACGAATTGATTACGATCCTTGAATCGGGCCAGCGCGGCTCTGTGCGTTTTAATTCAGGAGCTATTGATTCTTTATGTCGTCATTCTTGGCTTGGAAATGTCAGAGAACTAGCGAACTTAGTTGAGCGAATGGCCATTCTTCACCCTCACGGTATTGTTGGAATCAATGACTTACCTGAAAAGTTCAGATATTTGACGGATAAGGAAACTTCGATTTTCGAAAATTCCCTGGATATCAATGAAGCAGTTTCAAATCTGAATGCTCATACGCTGGAGTCGGCAGATGAAACACTGCTGCCTCTGAGTGGCATCGATCTTAAGGCATATTTAGCTAATTTGGAAAAAGACCTAATTTCACAGGCATTAAACTATAGTGATGGTGTGGTTGCCAGAGCAGCTCAGAGACTGCACATTCGCAGAACAACTTTGGTAGAGAAAATGCGTAAATATCACCTGCAGCGTAAGCAAAGTGAAGAAGAACAAAAGCTTGCGGGTAAAATCTATTCTGAAGAAAATGGAAACCTTGAACAATCAGACATTGGTGAAGGAAAGTCAGCTTCTGCTTAATCTGTTTTTCCTATGATGGGTTGTTCGTTAACTACACCTCCTTGAATTTTGAGTGTAACCGCTAAACTTCCGTTAAAAATTTGTTCTATTTGAAGAAGCACTCCTGCCCAGTCAGTCGACAACCAAAATACAGTCGAACGATTGGTTCTAACTGGTTCAGTTCTCTCTATTTTTACGCTCTCAAAACTGCCCAAAGGGGTTTGGATGGTTTCTTCACCGATAACATTATACTTATATTCTTGCAGTCCAGAATTGTTGATCACATTGTAAGAGAACAGTCGAATGTCTTTGTTGAAATCTTGGCGAATGGCTAATTGGTGACTTAATTGATCAAAAGTATTTTCTTTTAGATCAACGGACGAAATGCCATCCGAAGTTGAGAGTCTCGCGACAGATTGATCCCAATCATACATAACTGCTATTGTTTCTTGGTTCAAGCCTGTTTGTTCGGAGTTATATAAGATAGGTCTTAGCAAATTGTTTTCCCAACTTATCTGACTTTCTTCATCGATCTCTGCGAGTAATTGACCTCCAAGGGCAATGCTTAATCTATTCGTTAACTCATAAGAATCATCAGCGATTTTAGTAAGTGATCGCTTTGCAGATGCTGCAGCAAGTCCAGATTGGGCTCGATAATTTATGGAATAGGTCGCAAGTTCCTCACTATTGGATGTTAATGAGGCAAAAATAAATAAGAACCCTATACAGAGCGAATTAAAGCGCAATTTAATTTTACTCCTTCGATAATCAAAGTATGCTTTTATCAAATATGACCTCTCCATTTTTCATTTGAATTTTCCCAAGCGCTATTAAATTTACAACTTTTGGGTATATCACGTGTTCTTTCTTTAATACTCGCGCAGCCAGAGCCTCTGCCGTATCATCAGATAGAATAGGAACCTCTTCTTGAGCGATTATGGGACCTCCATCCAATGCTTCTGTTACATAGTGCACCGTAACGCCATGGACCTTTTGTTTGTCTTTTATGACTCGTTGGTGGGTATTGAGACCGGGGTATGTGGGTAGCAGGGAAGGATGAATATTTATAATTCTCCCATGAAATTGCTTTACGAATGTATGACCTAAAACTCTCATGAAACCCGCAAGTACTATCAAGCTTGGGTTGAACCGACTAATTGTTGAGGCAAGAAATGAATCAAATCCAGCTCTTGAACTGAATGATTCTTGTTCGATGGTTAGTGTTTCTATCCCGGATTTTTTAGCTCTCTCTAGCCCTAACGCTTTGGGGTCGTTAGAAATTACAGCGGTGATTTGATAATTTGATGCTGGGCACGCGTCAATGAGCGCCTGAAGATTAGTGCCGCTGCCAGATATAAGAACTACTACGCTTAAGAGATTCTTAGCCATAAGTTATATTAATTACCTTTACGATGACTAGACAAATCGTATTGGTTGTTGGTCTGTTGGTCTTTTGGAGATATGCCCTATTACGGATGCGCTAATTTGATCTTGATTCAAGATTCTTAAGGCGCTATCGACATTGTTAGGGTTCACGCAGATAACCATGCCTATGCCGCAATTGAATGTTCTATACATTTCTTCAGTGTCTATATTTCCCTGGTCTTGTATCCACGAAAATATTGCAGGCCGTCTCCAACTTTTCACATCTAATACAGCTTGTAGCTCTTTTGGAATAACTCGAGGGATATTTTCGGTTAGGCCGCCACCTGTGATATGCGAAATTGAATTAATTTGAAGCTTGCTGGTCAATTTTTTAACTATCTGTACATAGATTTTCGTAGGACAAAGCAATTTTTCCCCAAGAGTCGTCCCGTCGAATGGCTTCGATAAGTCGGCAGACGTAATTTCAAGTATTTTTCGGATCAAGGAATAACCATTTGAGTGAGGTCCGGAGGAATGAATTCCGATAAGAATATCGTCTATTGAAACATTTGATTGATCGACTATGGAGTCCTTTTCTACAACTCCCACAGCAAATCCAGCAAGGTCATAGTCCTCATCAGAGTACATGCCCGGCATTTCAGCGGTTTCACCTCCTATGAGTGCACATCCAGAAATTTTGCATCCCTCGCCAATACCTTTGATCACGTCTTTTGCCACAGCAACATCGAGCTTTCCTGTTGCATAATAATCGAGAAAGAACAGTGGTTCCGCGCCGCAAACGATCAAATCGTTGACACACATTGCTACCAAGTCTATCCCTATGGTGTCATGTTTTTCTAGGCTCATAGCCAGTTTAAGTTTGGTTCCGACCCCATCTGTTGCTGACACCAGCACCGGATGTGTATAATTTTCTGGGATTTCACAGAGCGCTCCAAAGCCGCCAAGGTTTGATAGGACCTCTGGTCTTGATGTTGCTTCTGTTATTTCTGTGATTTTCGAAATTAATGAATTGCCGGCGTCTATGTTGACTCCAGCGGAACGATAGCTAAGCGCCTCAGAACTATTTTTGGGTTTTGAATGATTTCCACTGCTCATCTTTTAGGGTCCTGGTTGACTGAATACACTGAAGCTGGTAGTAGTTTAACAAGAATCACAAATTGAGTCAGTTTCATTATGAAGCTTTTATATGTGGTAGGCGGTCCCAGAGTTATACAAAAGTGAAGAGTTTTTTTCTTAACAATCTAGTCTTGATTACCTTGCTGCTTTTGGTTTCTATGCCTTTGCAAAAAAGTCATGGACTCCAGGTCGAAGATCTCTATAGTTATCAGGTCGTAGTTGATAATGAAAGCGATTCTGAGCGGAGTCGAGCGTTTCAAGAAGCGTTTAAAGCAGTGATATTAAAAGTGACTGGTGACCGAAGATGGCTTGTTGAACCTGACGTAGAGCGAGCCATCGCGAATGCGCAAAGTTATGTTGAGGGGATCCAATACGGAAGCCGCATCTCAACCCAATTTTTGTCTATCGACAACAATGATTTGCAGAGTTTAGGTAGGGAGAGGTTTATAGAAGTAAGTTTTGCAAGTAGTCTGATCCAAGACTTGCTCCTGAGTGCGAATATTCCAGTTTGGACCAGTAACCGCCCGAGTGTCCTAGTCTGGATGGTATTGCAAGACTCTGCGGGTAACCGAACACTGTTCACTCCAGAGCTAAACCCCGAAATATCAGAATATATTGAGAACTTTGCACGGATTAGGGCAATCCCGATTATTTTCCCTGTCTTAGACTTTGAAGATCGGGAAAACCTGTCCGAAGAAGATGTCTGGTCTCTTGATGCAGACAAGATAGTTAAAGCGAGCAATAGGTATGGGGCGGATAGTATTCTTTCTGGTCGACTACACTTTACCTCTCTTGGTGAGTTGATAGGTCTGTGGCAATTTATTTTCCAGGGTGACATAGAAGTTTTTGATGGAGTTGAAGAAAATTTAGATGCTTATCTGGAGGAGCCTTTGGACAGAATTACCAATCAGTTAGCAAGTTACTTTGCGATTGCTCCTCATATTAAACCACTGGAAACTGTGCAATTAAAGGTTGAAGGAATTAGTGATTTAAGTGCTTATTCGTCATTGATAAATTACGTATCGGGGTTGGGGTTAGTCCAAAATGCTAAAGCTTCTAGCTTGAATGGTGAGATTTTGGAATTAGAATTAGATTTGCTCGGAGGGTCTGCCGAATTGTTTGAGCTTATCGGGTTGGATAGGGATTTGCTGCCAATCCAAAGTTCGCAAAGAGATGATCTTAAAGTTCTGCACTACAGATGGACCAGATAGTCAATGAATGCCAAGAAGGCCTCCCAGCTTCCATTAAATCTTAATTTAGATAATGAAGCTAAGTTTGAAAACTTTTTAGAATTTGACAGACATTCGGAGGTAATTACAGAGCTAAAGAAAGGTAGCCCTGTAATCTACTTGCGGGGTGCAGCGAGCTCGGGCCGCTCCCATCTTCTTCAGGCAGTTTGTCATGAGGCGATAGATAAGCAAGAAACCTCACTATTTTTACCCTTATCTTGTGCAGATAAGTACTCGCCAGAGTTTTTAATTGGAATTGAAAGGTTAGATGTCGTCTGTCTTGATGATATTCAGGCAATAGGAACTAACATTGAATGGGAAGAAGCAATTTTTCGACTATACAACTATGCATTAGATACAAAATGTAAATTAATAATTAGTTCTGATAAAGCGCCGCATAAGTTAAGTATGACATTAGCAGACTTGCAATCTAGGCTTTGCAGCTTTCCCGTATTTATGCTTGATTTGCCCAATGAGGAAGAAAAGCTTGAAATTCTTAAATTTAGAGCTCAGCTTCGTGGTTTGAAGATCGCTGACGAACCCATAAAATTCCTATTAAGCCGGGTAAATAGGAGCCTAAAAGAAATAATGCATTTGTTAGATGCTTTGGACAATGCTTCTTTAGCAGAAAAGCGTCATATAACAATCCCTTTGATAAAGGAGGTAATGGGTTGGTAAAGGATTAATTCACTTTTCCATTAGATTAATATTGCCTTTGGCGCTAATTGCTAAAGTAACGAACAATACTAGACTTAGAATAGTTTCAGTCCATCCAAAAATTGTTTGAATGTCACTTATAGTCTTGAGCACTCCGTGTATAAAATAAGTTAAAGATATGAAGCATAACCAAATAATGGAGCGGATGTGCACTAAGTGGAGTCCTCGAATGAAAAGTAGGAGAGGGCTGATTTGTAAAGATGTAATTAGCAATTTGAAAGTAATTGCGACTTGAGGGAGTTGTGCATTGAAAACTACAAACAAGAGAAGTAAGCCATAATAAGAAATTATTGCGGTCATGTGAGTGTAGCTGAGCAATTTGGCTTTATGCCATTTTTTAACTTTCATAAATTATTTACATTAATCGTTCTGATAAATGCGCCAGTCTTTTTCCTAAAGCGATACATGAGTCGCTCTCATCTTTCGAGATTTCTAAGTTATCATTTGATCCGGTGAAATGTGAAGCCCCATAGGGGCTTCCTCCCGTTCGCGTGCGGCTAAGGCTTGGTTCAGAAAATGGTATTCCGCAATAAATCATTCCGTGATGGAGCATGGGTATAGACATTGTTAGGAGTGTAGACTCTTGTCCGCCGTGTAGAGAGTTGCTTGAGGTGAAAGTTACAAACGGCTTGTTGATAAGATCTCCAGATGCCCAAATAGAGCCGGTACAATCAATAAAATACTTAAGCGGTGCCGACATGTTTCCGAACCTCGTTGGACTTCCAATAGCTAACCCTGTGCAATTTCTTAGGTCGTCTTGTGAGCAAAAAATTGCGCCTTCTTCAGGGACTGGCGGTGAGCTCGGTTTAGTATCAGGTGAAACGGATGGCACAGTTCTAATCCTAGCCTCAAATTTATCGTTATCCTCTATGCCTCGACCGATGAGCTGAGCTAATTTCTTGGTAGCCCCCTGCCGGCTGTAGAAGAGCACGAGTAAGTAAGGCTTAGGCATTAGTTTATTTCCCGGATTTAGTTGTTTTAAAATGATTGCAAAGGCAAGAGAGTTTTTCTAGATTATATCACTAAGGTAAACATTGGCCCTGTTGCAGATTTATTTTACGCAAACTACATTAATCAAAAATTCATCAAGGCCTTCCAAATTTATTCTAGTAACTTGTCCTGTTCCTCGACTTGTATATTCTATGCAATCGTCTTTGAGCGAACGTGGTGATACTACTATACGATGTGGAATTCCGATTAGTTCTGATTCGTTAAACTTCACTCCGGGGCTGGTTCTTTTGTCCCTGTCATCAAAAAGAGTTTCAATTCCTAATGTAAGTGCTTTGCTGTAGAGTGACTCAGAAACTTCGGTGACGCTTGAGGATTTCTGAGCATCAATCTGCAATATGATTAGTTGGAATGGAGTTACGCAGTCTGGCCAAATTATCCCTTTGTCATCGTGATTCTGTTCTATGCAAGCTGCAAGTAAGCGTGTTACGCCGATACCATAGCAGCCCATCTGCAGAGGAACCGCTTTCCCGTTCTGATCAAGTACACTAGCGCTCATGGCTTGGCTATATTTTTCTCCGAGCTGAAAAATATGTCCAATCTCGATGCCCTTTTTAATTTCTAGCTCATCTCCCTCATCAACGCTGGTATCTTTTTCCTGCACTTTGCGTATGTCCGAAACTTCGTCATACGCGCAGTCATCCGACCAATTCATGTTAGTAAAATGCTTGTTAATCTCATTAGCTCCACAAACAAAATTGTATAGGCCTTCAACGCTGCGGTCGGCAATTTTTCGTAATTTCAATCCTTTAGGGCCTAAATAGCCTGCGGTGAAGCCGGTTTTCACTTTGATCAATTCATCACTTGCGAACTTGATTGGTGATGAAACGCCCTTGATATTTCCAACTTTTGTTTCGTTGAGTTCCTGATCTCCGCGTAATATTAATGCTACCAATTCATCAGTGATATTGCCTTCATTATCCTCGCCGTGCACGATTAATGTTTTTATGGTTTTACGAACATCTACGTCCAGGAATTCTGTTATTGCGGCTATTGATGTAGAGTTTTTGGTGTCCACTAATTTTGCATTTTCCATCTTTTCTACCTGGTTTGGAAAATGAAGGGTACCCTTTGCAAGTTCGATATTCGCAGCGTATTTCCCATTCTTGCTAAAAACTATTTCATCTTCGCCTGAATCAGCGAGCGCGTGGAACTCATGGGAAGTATTTCCGCCGATACTTCCGGAGTCAGCAATTACAGAGCGGAAGTTTAGTTTTAACCGAGAAAAAATATCGCAGTAAGTCCTATGCATAATTTCATAGGTTTCTTTCAATGACTCGTGATTCGCATGAAATGAGTAAGCGTCTTTCATAATAAATTCACGTGCTCGCATAATACCAAAGCGAGGTCGGCGCTCGTCTCGAAATTTTGTTTGTATTTGGTAGAGTATTGCCGGCAATTGCCTGTAGCTGCTGTATTCGTTTCTAACCAAATCAGTGATTACTTCTTCGTGAGTGGGGCCCAGGCAGAAATCTCGATCATGACGATCCTTTAGACGCAATAGTTCTGGCCCCATTTCCTCCCAGCGCTTTGATTCTTGCCAAAGCTCTGCAGGCTGCACGACAGGCATAGAAATTTCCATAGCGCCCGACTTGTTCATTTCTTCGCGCACAATTTTTTCGATTTTTTTAAGTGCTCGATGACCTGATGGAAGCCATGTGTATAGGCCGCTGGCAAGCTTTCTTATTAGTCCAGCACGAAGCATTAGTTTGTGGCTTGTAATTTCAGCGTCTGCTGGTGACTCTTTTATCGTGGCTAGTAGATAGTTGCTGATTTTCATTATGTTTTTTAAGAGAGAGTTCTCCATCAAAAGAAAGGCAGCCTTTGGCTGCCTCTAAGTGTTTCAGATCATAACCCGCTCACAATGATGCGGATTATATGTACTATAAGGCGAATTCTTTCAACTTCTTCAAGGGTAAAACTTTAACTCTAGTGCTAGCTGGCTTACGCGGAATGTCCATCAGTTCACCTGGGCGAAATGGGTTTGGAACGTTTTTTCTTGCAGGCCTAGCTGGTCGTGTTGCGCATTTTATTTTAAGTAGTCCAGGCAGTGTGAATTCGCCAACTGCACGCTTTTTAATATGTCGCTCTATTAAGTTATCTAATTCGTCGAGGACTGCAACAACTTCTTTTTTACTTACGTTTGCTCTCTTTGAAATTTCGTTAAGAATTTCAGTTTTGGTATATTTCTTTTGTATTGCTGGAGCCTTCTTAGTTGAAGCAGACCTTCTTGCCAATGCGCTCTTTTTCGGTGTTTTTTTTACAGCCATGCCCAATCTCTTTTGAATTACAATTTATGGAAGCCGAACTTCAAAATGCCCGAAGTGATCGGATGTTAATTCGCTAATATACTAGGTTAAACCAAAATCCCTTCGGCTACTATTTAGGGAGTGTATTTATAAAACATTCACTGGAGCCTAGCAAGCATTTATATAGACTTTGTTTGCAAGATTATGGGGTTATATATTCTTTTTGATAATTCATGTTTTGGCGACTAGCACCTTAAGTTGTTTTAGAAATCTGATTTTAAAAAGTTTAGATCAATAATTAGAGATGCTTGTTTGATTTTTTGGATCTTAAATTCTAGCGCGATCTGCTTATTTATCCCTCATAAAGCAAACTTTTCATTTTATGAGAGGTGCTACATCAGTCAGATTAGGTATAATTGCTGTTCTAATTTAAGCGTGTGAGTATCGAAAGTCTGTCATATGACTAGTTTTAGGATAAGTACAGGCGGTCTGCGAGATGTTTTGGTAAGAGAAGAAGAATTATATGCCTATTTATGAATATCAATGCGATTCTTGCGGCGCAAGAATCGAGGCATTGCAAAAGCTTAGCGACAAACCCCTTGAGGTCTGTTCTGCATGCGGCTCTTCGAGTCTTCGTAAGCTCGTCTCTGCTGCCAGTTTCCGCCTAAAGGGTGGGGGATGGTATGAGACAGATTTTAAAACGGGAGAGAAGAAAAAAATTGCGGAATCTGATTCAAAAAATAATAAATCGGATGGCGTAGGATCACATAAGGATTCTAAAAAAGAAGTTGAAACTTCGAAAAAACAAAGTGAATCAACAAAGGTTAGCCCGAGAGATGAAACAAGTCAGAAATCACCGACGGGTGCTGCTGAATCGAAGAAATAAGGATAGGAATTGTCTATGCGAAGCCACTTTTGCGGTGAGTTGAATGAGTCAAATATTGATGAGAACGTCATCCTTTGTGGTTGGGTCCACAGGAGGAGGGACCATGGTGGTGTGATTTTTCTTGACCTACGGGATAGAGATGGAATTGCGCAAGTTGTATACGACCCTGATGCTGAAGAGAGCTTCGGTATTGCGGAAGGCGTTAGAAGCGAGTTCGTGGTTTTGGTAAACGGAAGAGTCAGACGCAGACCTGAGGGCACGATTAACAAGGAAATGGCAACCGGGCATATTGAGGTTTTGGGAACCGAGTTGACGATCTTGAATGCTTCAGAAACGCCACCCATTCAATTAGATGAGCACATGGAGGCAGGAGAGGATGTCCGGCTTAAGTACCGATATATTGATCTTCGAAGACCTGAAATGGCTGACAGACTTAGATTTCGCTCTAAAGTAGGTAATATAATCAGAAACTTTCTGGATAGTAACGGCTTTCTTGATATAGAGACTCCTCTTCTGACGAAAGCAACACCAGAGGGAGCTAGAGATTATCTCGTGCCGAGCCGGACTCATGAAGGTAGATTTTTTGCTTTGCCTCAATCGCCACAATTATTCAAACAAATTTTGATGGCGTCGGGAATGGATCGCTATTATCAAATTGCGAAGTGTTTTAGAGACGAGGATTTGCGTGCAGACAGACAGCCCGAATTTACGCAAATTGATATTGAGACTTCCTTTATGGAAGAAAGCCAAATTATGGAAATCACCGAAGCTATGATTAAGCATACCTTCAAGAAGTCATTGAATGTTGACTTAGACGATTTTCCAAGAATTTCGTATTCTGATGCTATGAGTTTATACGGATCTGACAAGCCAGACTTGCGCATTAACCTTACATTGGTCGATGTTGCAGACTTAATGAAATCCGCAGAGTTTAAGGTTTTTAGTGGTCCTGCAAATGATCCAGACAGCAGAGTCGTTGCGCTGCGAGTTCCAAACGGGGTCAGCTTGACTCGAAAAGTTATTGATGATTATACGGATTTCGTTGGGCGTTTTGGGGCACGTGGCCTAGCTTGGATCAAGGTAAATGATCTGGTAGCCGGTGTCGCTGGTCTTCAGTCTCCTATTCTTAAATTTATGGACGCGGAGATCATTAGAAAATTGCTGTCGAAACTTTCGGTTGAGACTGGAGATATAATTTTCTTTGGGGCAGATAAATCAAAAGTTGTGAATGAGTCGATGGGTGCCCTCAGAATAAAAGTTGCAGAAGACCTTAATCTTGTTGCAAGCGGCTGGGCACCACTTTGGGTGGTTGATTTCCCCATGTTTGAGTTGGATTCTGATGGTCAATTGACATCATTACACCACCCATTTACGGCGCCGACCTTAAATGTTGGGGAGTTAAGGGAAGACCCTACGCGGGCACTATCCAGGGCCTATGATATGGTTTTGAATGGAACTGAGCTCGGAGGTGGCTCCATTCGTATCCACGATGCTGAGATGCAAAGTGCCGTTCTAAAGCTTTTAGGGATAGATGATGCTGAAGCGCGGGAGAAGTTTGGTTTTCTTTTAGAAGCTCTGTCCTATGGGTGTCCGCCGCACGGCGGTATTGCTTTCGGTTTTGATAGGCTCATTATGTTGATGACTGGTTCAAGCTCAATTAGAGATGTAATAGCATTTCCTAAGACACAGTCGGCATCTTGTCCATTAACAGATGCACCAGGTAACGTGTCGGCAAGGCAACTTCGTGAGCTTAGTATCCGGTTGCGGGACGCAAGTCCTAGTTAATTATCTATTAAGGAACGCGCGAGATGGCCGGGCACAGTAAATGGGCAAATATAAAGCATAGAAAAGCGGGACAAGATGCGAAGCGGGGCAAGGTATTCACAAAGATAATTAGGGAACTCACTGTTGCATCAAAGTTGGGAGGAGGGAATGTCGCTGACAACCCTCGTTTACGAGCGATCGTAGATAAAGCGCTAAGTGCCAATATGACCCGAGATACGATTGATCGGGCTATAGCAAGAGGCGCAGGAGCATCGGAGAATGAAAATTTAGAGGAATTAACTTATGAAGGATATGGCCCGGGCGGGGTAGCAATCCTTTGCGAAACATTGACGGACAATAAAAATCGGACTGTCGCTGAAGTTCGCCATGGGTTTTCGAAATTTGGCTGCAGCATGGGCACAAGCGGGTCGGTCGCTTATCTATTCGAACGGACAGGAATTATCAGTTTTCCTGGAAATGTTAGCGAGGAAGAAATAATGGATCATGCCTTAAACGCGGGCGCTCATGATATTTTAGGGGCAGAAAATGGCGGAATTGATGTGATGACCTCTCTTGAGAATTTTGGTGCGGTTCAAGATGCACTTAAAGCAGCAGGGATTATTAGTGTTTCTGCGGAGATGACAATGCTTGCATCCACCGAGATAGACATAAACCTAAAGGATGCGGAAAAGCTCCTTGATTTGATAGACCACCTTGAAGAACTGGATGATGTTCAAAATGTTTTCTCAAACGCCAATATCTCGGCCGAAATAATTGCTAAACTTCAATAATAAAAATACAAACCAATAATGGTCAGAGATATCATGGTTTTGAGATGGCTATGATTCTAGGGATAGACCCAGGGTCCCGAGTGACGGGGTTCGGTCTTATTAAATCTGATGGTGATAAGGTCGAATATATAGATTGCGGCTGCGTGCGCACGAACTCTGAGAACATGAGAACGCGGCTAAAAACGATTTTTGACGAATTGTATTCTGTGATCCAGAAGCACTGCCCAGAAGAGGTCGCGATTGAAGAAGTATTTATGGGTAAAAACGCAGGTTCAGCTCTTAAATTAGGGCAAGCCAGAGGTGTCGCGATGGCGGCGTGTTTGGCTAATGATCTCCCTATATCAGAATACTCAGCTAGAAAAGTTAAGCAATCTGTCGTTGGTACGGGCGCCGCGACAAAATTACAGGTAAAGCGTATGGTGAAAATGATGCTAACCATAGATGAGAATATTGCTGAGGATTCGGCAGATGCTTTGGCTATAGCAATTTGCCACGTGAATACACAAAGCCGGTTAAGTAAAATTCCTGGTGCGAAATCTTTCAGTAAAAATAGGCTGCGTTAAGAAAAGTGATAGGACAGATTGAGGGAACGATAATTGAGAAGAATCCTCCTGAAATTCTGGTGGAAGTCGCCGGTATCACTTATGAAATTCTAGTGCCTATGAGCACTTTGTACCAGTTGCCTGAGTTGGGGGAGCTGGTTCGTTTGCACACACACTTTTCAGTCAGGGAGGATGCACAAACCCTATATGGCTTTTTTGACGCTGAGACAAAAAAAATGTTTCGATCACTAGTTAGGGTAAACGGGGTGGGACCGAAAATGGCGCTCGGTATTCTATCGGGGATGAGTGTTGAAGATTTTGTTCAGGCTGTACGAAATAACGATAGCGAGGCTATGGTTCGCATGCCGGGTATAGGAAAAAAAACGGCTGAAAGGCTAATGATCGAGATGCGAGACAAGATGATTGAATGGGGTTCTGATGATAATGTTGGGTCTGACCTTTCCTCTCAGACTAAGTCAAGTTTTACAAAAGATGCTGAAATCGCAATGATTAACCTTGGTTATAAACCTCAACAAGCGGCAAGGGCAATAGCTCAGGTCTTAAAGGTAAATCCAGAAATAAATGACAGCGAAGAATTAATCAGATTTTCATTAAAGAGCATGATTTAACGGTGGAAGAAGAAAGGCTTATATCATCCGAAACAAAGAGAGTGGAGGATTTAGATGACAATCTAATCAGACCGACTCGCCTGGCGGATTATATAGGCCAAGAAAAAGTTAAAGAGCAGATGAGTATTTTTATTGAAGCCGCCAGAAATCGCGAAGAAGCCCTTGACCACACATTAGTTTTCGGGCCACCTGGACTTGGTAAGACCACGCTAGCCAATATTATCGCTCACGAACTTGGTGCAAATATAAAAACTACCTCGGGCCCAGTTTTAGAAAAGGCCGGAGATTTGGCCGCGATGCTGACAAACCTTGAATCTGGCGATGTCCTTTTTATAGATGAAATTCATCGACTAAGTCCTGCGATAGAGGAAATCCTCTATCCAGCTATGGAAGATTACAAACTGGATATCATGATTGGAGAAGGCCCAGCTGCAAGGTCGATAAAACTTGATTTGCCGCCTTTTACACTGGTTGGCGCGACAACTCGAGCGGGACTCTTGACCTCTCCTCTTCGTGACAGATTTGGGATTATTCAGCGGCTTGAGTTTTACTCTGTGGGAGAGCTAACTGAAATTGTTGGTAGATCTGCAGAGATAATTGGTACTCAAATAAACAACAAAGGAGCCACCGAGATTGCGGGCCGTTCTCGAGGCACCCCTCGAATCGCGAATAGATTACTTCGAAGAGTAAGAGATTTTGCGGAGGTGAAGTCCGACGGCAAAATAGATGGCCCTATAGCTAGCACGGCACTCGATATGCTTAGTATCGATAAAAACGGTTTCGATCATATGGATCGTCGTTTGTTGACTACGATGATTGAAAAATTTGATGGTGGCCCCGTTGGGGTCGATAGCTTGTCGGCGGCAATTAGCGAAGAAAGAGATACGATTGAAGACGTTTTGGAGCCCTATTTAATTCAACAGGGTTTTATAATGAGAACCCCGAGGGGGCGCGTTATCACCCGATATGCATACAGGCACTTTGGTATTGAGCCTTCAAAAAAAATTGAAGACCTATTTTCAGAAGAATAAAGTGTATAAAGTAACGTTATTAGCTGGTTATTGAGATTCGATATAGCCCCGTTTTAGTCGCATTTTGTCGTTTTTTTGTCTGTTTTCACCTCTCAAAAGCTTCTTTTTCTTGATTAGATTAATTTTCGTAAAACTATTTGAGTAATTGGCCGAGATACACCTTGGAATCCCAAATATTCTGTAAGTATTAGTCTCGTCACTTACAACGAAAAAACAGTGTGGCCATGGAGTATCCTAAGTGAATGACGGTATCAGCTTAATAGAGCTTATCCTGAACGCAAGCTTTGCGGTTCAGCTCGTTATGCTCATTCTTTTCATACTGTCGATTATTTCGTGGATAATAATAGTACAACGTTGGCTCGTCCTATCTTCTGCCAGAAAAGGAGTTTTTGGATTTGAGCAACGGTTTTGGTCAGGAATGGATTTAAGTCAGTTGTATAAAGAAGGAAGTCAAATGCAACAAGAAGATATTCAAGTGGTTGGTATGGAGAATATTTTCCGGGCAGGGTTTAAAGAATTCATGCGATTGAGGCAACAAGGTTCAGTTGATGGTGAAGCGATCATGGAGGGGGCACAACGAGCAATGCGTGTTGCCTATTCTCGAGAGGAGGAGAAACTTGAGAAGAACCTACCTTTTCTAGCGACAGTTGGTTCGGTTTCGCCTTATGTAGGTTTGTTTGGGACCGTAATAGGTATCATGAATGCATTCTTGGGCCTTGCAGCTCAGGCTCAAGCAACTCTGCAAGTTGTAGCTCCAGGTATCGCAGAGGCTTTGTTTGCAACGGGTATGGGGTTGTTTGCCGCTATTCCTGCCGTAGTAGCTTTTAATCGATATTCTGCTTTGCTTGATAGTGTCACAAGTAGCTATATTACATTTACCGATGAATTTTCGAGCATACTTCATAGACAAATTCATACTAATTAGGAAAAAGTAAGAGTTAGCTGCCTATGGAAACTATGACCCGAAAAAAAAGGCAACCAATGAGTGAAATCAATGTTGTCCCTTACATAGATGTTATGTTGGTTTTGCTTATCGTATTTATGGTTACTGCTCCAATGTTAAATCAAGGAATAGAAGTAGACCTACCCCAAGCAAACAATGAGCCTCTTAATTTAGATGAGAATTTGGAGAGCTTAATTGTTTCAATCACGGCTAATGGGGAGTATTTTCTGAGCATAGGGGCAACAGGAGAGGATCGGCAGTCATTGGACCTGGATACAATTGCTCTCAGAGTCGGTCAAATTGTCAGCGCTAATCCAAATATCCAAGTTTTGATTGAAGGAGATACTCAGGCTGATTGGGGTGTGATGATTACCTTAATTACTACCTTGAATTCGGCTGGAGTAACGAATCCTAATTTTATTACTCAGCCGAGTAACGAATTGTAAATTAGAAGACTTATAAATGAATACCGTTTTAAACAACTTGATTATCTATAATGGCTATCCTCTATCAATTGTTGCGGCAGTTCTATTGCACAGTCTGATTCTTGTATTTCTGATCTGGTTGCAGTCGAGCTCAACCCTAGAAAGTTTGGAGCTTGTTCAGCCGACAATAATTAAGGCTTTAGTTATTGATGAAAACCCACAAACCCGGAACAAAAGGATCATTGAACGGCAGCGGATTGAAGAATTAGAGAGGGAAAATCAAAGCCGACTGCAACAAGAACAGGCATTAGAGCAAGAGGCAGAGAGAGACAGGCTAGAGCGGCAGGCGGAGGAGCGCAGCACAGCTTTGCGTGAAAGAGAGGAATTGGAACGTCAGCGCGAACTGGAAAAACAAAGAGAAGAAGAGCGAGAGCGCCAAGAACTGCAAAATAGACAAGAGCGGGATTTGGCTCAGGAGGAGTTAAGGCGCCAAAATGAGGCGGAAAGAAATCGAGAGCTTGCTGAAAATGCTGCTGCTGAAGCTGCTGCAGCTAGAACTGAACTTGAACTAGTGCAATCCGCAACAGCTATAATTCAGCAAGCTGTGCAACAAGTCTGGAACAGACCGCCTAGTGCTCGAAATGGTATGCGAGCTATCCTTCAGATTCGAATGCTACCGACCGGGGAACTCCTGGATGTAAGAATAACCGAAACTAGTGGCGATCCAGCGTTTGATCGAGCCTCTGAAAACGCGATCTATAGTGCGGCACCATTCATAGAATTAGCGGATTTGCCGATTAATATATTTAATACCAATTTCAGAACGTTATCCTTGATTTTTCAACCAGAGGATTTGTTAAATTGAATTTTCGTTTCTTTTCTATCTTTGTCTTTATACTAGTCTTTCAGACTCCTTCTAGTATGGCAGAGCTGAGTATTCAAATTACTCAGGGTGTTGATGATCCGATTCCAATTGCTGTGGTTCCCTTTTTTATGGATAGCGGAAGCGTTTTAAGCGAAGACGTGGCGCAAATAGTAAGAAATGATTTAGAGCAGGTTGGTGAATTCAGGGCGCTACCCTTGTCAAATATGATCAGCCTACCCGATGAAGAACAAGAAGTATTTTACAGAGACTGGCGGATACTGGCGCAAGACTATTTGTTGATAGGGAAGATAAACCAACAGCCTGGAAGCCAACTAATTAGAGTTCAATACGAGTTTTTTGATGTAAACCGTGAAATTAAGCTTGCAGGAGAGGTATTAACAGGAAATGTAACTCAGTTAAGGGATATTGGGCATACAATAAGTAATGTAGTGTTCGAGCAGGTAACCGGTGTTCCTGGAGCCTTCACCTCGCAACTACTCTATATAGTTTCTGAAAATGCAGGTCCTAATACTTCTCTTTTCAAATTAGAGAAGTCGGATTATGACGGAGCTCGACCACAGGTGTTGCTTGAATCGGGTGAGCCGATAATGTCACCTAGTTGGTCGCCAAATGGCCAAGATGTCGCCTATGTGTCTTTTGAGACAGGCCTCCCAAGGATTTACATTCAAAACATTGCATCGGGTCAGCGACGACAAATAACCAATTATCCGAACATAAATAGTAGTCCGGTATGGTCGCCTGATGGAACCAAGCTCGCAATGGTTTTATCAAAGGATGGCAGTCCTGACATATATGTCCAAGACTTGATATCTAATCAACTTTTGCGAGTAACTGATCACCCTGCTATCGATACCGAGCCGAGCTGGACACCCGATGGCGAATTTTTAGTTTTTATGTCAGACCGTACTGGCCAACCGCAGATTTATCAGATAGCCTTAGGAGCTAATTCTTTCGATGTGGAACGATTAACATACGATTGTTTTCAATGCGCAAAGGCCCGGTTTTTGCCGGACGGGGTAAATTTAGTGCATGTGCGGCGAGAGACAAGGCAAGCGCTTTATCAGATCGCAATTTTAAATATCGAGACCCTTAGAGTGATTACATTAACGGATACATCGTTGGATGAATCGCCGAGCCTTGCACCAAATGGAAGCATGATAATTTATGCGACAAAGTTTAATGGAAAAGGGGTGCTAGACGCCGTATCCATTGACGGCCGAGTCAAGTTCCGTTTACCATCTACACAGGGTGACGTACGGGAGCCGTCGTGGTCTCCATTTTTGAATTAGCTAGTTAGTGACTTTAACAAAATCAAAAAGTCTTCGGAGGACTCAAAGAGTGGCAAAACAACAGAATCAATTCCTAAAAGTGGGCACTTTGGTTATCTCGCTATTCGTGCTAGGTGCTTGTAGCTCGACGAGTGAGATGGAAGAAGAATCTTCTAGTACAGAGGCTGCAGCCAGCACAAATAGTGGTTCTTCGTCTGGTGCTGGAAACAATAATCAATTGACTCAAGAGCAAATTAGAGCTCAAAACGCCTTGAGACAGACTGTTTTCTACTTCGATTTCGACGTTGCGGAATTCAAGCCTGCTGATCGCGAAACTTTGACGTATCACGCTCGCGATTTAGCTGCTAACTCAAGTAAGCGCATACGTCTAGAAGGTCATGCCGACGAGCGTGGAACTAGAGAATACAATTTAGCGCTCGGAGAGCGCCGAGCAAACGGTATTTTGAACTATTTCATTGTTAATGGCGCGGCGCGCTCTCAAATAGAGGTGGTGAGCTATGGAGAGGAGAGGCCGGAGCAATCAGGGCAATCCGAACAGGCGTACGGCCGGAATAGAAGAGTGGAAGTAGTCGCTCAGTAAGGTTATATGAAAAAAGCTTGGATAGCTGTAGCCAGCAAACTAGTTACATTCTCGATATTGGGGAATATAGGTTTGTCGGCTTCAGCGCAAGGCGTTGGCTCTGTAATCGAATCTCAAGGTGTTACATTGAGCGGGCAGGACCAAGCGGCTGGTTCGAATGCAAACAGTGACGCACTATCCCTATTACTTGAACAAAATCAGCAACTTAGAGCAGAACTTCAAGCTTTAAGAGCAATTATTGAAGAACAGGGGTTTGAAGTTCGAAAGCTTCAAAGAGATTCCTTGACTCGATATACAAGCACGGATGATAGATTGAGCGCGTTAGAACAAGGGGCTTCACCTATTACTCTTTCCGGTGGCGCTGTGTCCTCTGCCACGGATACTGCAGAATCAATAGCCTCTGCAGCCGATTCGAGTATGACAAATTCGCGACTTGTAGATTCAAATGAGAATGTTCGTGCAGGTGGCCCTAATTCGCTGAAATCTCCGGCAGTTAGTGAACGCAGAACACTCCAACCAGCCGTGCTGAGCGAGCAACAGTTATATCAAATGGCTTATGATTCCGTAATCAATTCTAACTTCGAGCGCTCTATAGCCGAATTTGATCAGTACATGAGTGTATATCCTACTGGTCGCTTTGTAACAAATGCCCACTATTGGAAAGGTCAGGCTTATCTTTATTTAGACCGCTATGCTGAAGCAAAGGATTCTTATGAAATAATCCTGAACCGATATGAGGATTCGGCGAAATTAGCAGATGCCATGTATGGGTTGGGTTTATCGTATCAAGGACTAGGAAATATTACACAAGCTAAACAGCTTTTGAATGAAATCAAACGAAGATTTCCTAATACCGGCGTGGCTAACTTAGCCGATACTAAATTATTGCAGTTAGATTAATTACCAGTATTGTTGCTTGCATATAGACTACGTAATTTCTCAAATCCCCATTAAAAAAAACCAGAACTGATTACGGTTACGCGCAATGGCAGCCTTTAATCTCTTCCTAGGTAAGGTAAAAATCGAAGAAAGCCTTACTGAAACTGTTGTTTGCTTGCATGGAGGTAACCGTTGCGTCATTTATTTAAAGCTAAGATATGCAAAGTTAGTAACTGATCAGAGTGTCAAATTTCACAGTTATAGTCTTTAGTAACAGGACAGTGCTGTGGGGTTAGCTTACGGAGAATTTGGTAGCCGGAAGATTTGTTACGGGTGGACCGCTGATTCGCGGATGAAAGACCTCATAAGATACAGGATAGGATTGTACGAAAAATAGGCACTACACTTGAGTTTTTTAAATTTGATAGTAGTATGTCGCACCTCGTGGGCCGTTAGCTCAGTCGGTAGAGCAGTTGGCTTTTAACCAATTGGTCGTGCGTTCGAATCGCACACGGCCCACCAATTCGATTCATGTGCTCAGATGTTCTTTGCGCACAATTTTAGATAGATTGTTTAGTTAATATATCAATTGAGTAGCTACGTAAGTTTGCACTTTAATATAACAGGAGAGTTACGCGCTAGCTTGTTTAACTCCCCTGTTTGAAATTTAACTGCTAAACACTTGAAGAGAGTATGGTTCAAGCAAATTCCACTCAAGAAAACTACATATCCGATGAGGCCTTGGTCCGGCAGCATTTGGATCACGTTAATCCTCCAGATGTAATTTCGAGTGAGGAGGCAAATTTCCTTCAGAATGAGATAAAAGAGTTAATTGTTGCCAAAAAAGCTAAGGTAGTGGCTCACTACTACACTGACTCCGCTTTACAGGACCTGGCCGAAAGCACTGGTGGTTACGTTGGTGATTCTCTCGAAATGGCGCGCTTTGGTAGGGATTGTGGAGCAGAGATTTTGATTGTTGCTGGCGTTAAATTTATGGGCGAAACGGCAAAGATTCTAAGCCCTTCAAAAAAGGTTTTAATGCCTGCCCTTGACGCGACATGTTCGCTAGATATTGCTTGTCCGATCGATCAGTTCTCGAAATTTTGTGATGAGAATCCGGAACGAGAAGTGGTCGTATATGCTAATACGTCTGCCCATGTAAAGGCTCGCGCTGATTGGGTTGTGACGTCGAGTATTGCTGTTGAAGTGATAGAACATCTAAAAGGCTTAGGTAAGAAAATTCTATGGGCGCCAGATAAACATTTGGGTTCTTATATTAAGAAAAAAACACGAGCGGATATGTTACTGTGGGATGCGGCTTGCATTGTGCACGAGGAATTTAAGTTTCGCGGAATAAAAGACATGAAGCGAATGTATCCTAATGCGGCCGTGCTTGCTCACCCAGAGTCACCAAGCAAAGTTTTAGAAATTGCGGATATAGTGGGATCGACAACTCAAATTATTAAAGCGGCAGCAGAGTTGCCAAATAATGAAATGATTGTCGCTACAGATATCGGTATATTTCATAAATTAAGACAAGTTGCTCCTGATAAGAATTTTATCATTGCCCCAACAGCAGGGCATGATGCGACCTGCCGCAGTTGCGCTAATTGCCCTTGGATGTCAATGAACTCGCTCAAGACGCTTGCCGAGTCTTTGCGAGATGAAGCCAACGAAATAGTCGTAGCGAAAGCATTGGCAGAAAAGGCGATGATTCCTCTGAAAAGAATGTTAGATTTTGCAGGAACCAATAGACTAAATACTAAGGGGAAGGCATAGCGTAGTCCAATTTATTGTTGGGCGTTAAGCTCCAATTGGCGGCGCTCGACCTCTTTAACTTTTTCTTTTAAACGGGCGAGCTCGGCCGGTCCCGAGCCATTGTCCGTTTCAATTCTTAAGGCGAATTGAAGTTGTTCCCTTGCGTTTCGAAAGTCGTAGTGGAGGCTATAGTATTCGGCGCGCGCCTGATGAACCTTGCTTACATTCCCTGCTTGACCCCATGTTTCAGCAAGCTGGTACCAAAGATGATGGTCTGAATTTCTGAAGGCGGTATGAGTCTCGAGTAGGTTCGCAGCTTCCGCATAGTTCCTCGCTTGAATCAAAGCATTAATATAAGCAATTGTTAGAGCATGATTGTTTGGGTTTATCTCCAGGTGCCTTTGGAGAAAATTAAGAGCTTGGCCCGGTTCATTCTGTTCGGTAAGAATTTCAGCCTGCGTGACAACATAACTTATTCGATTAGGCTCTTTCTTAAGTAATGGTGCTAACGCAGACGAGGCCTCTCGATACATTTTGTTCTCATAGTAGGCCACGACAAGTTGATAGCGATTCACGTCGAGGGCAAATTCATTATCACCTTCTCGAAAACGTTCCTCAGCATCGGTGATTAAACCTAGTTTGTCTTCAGTGTAATTACCTATTACTCGGGCTCTATTAATTTGGTATTCAAGGCTCACCCCGTATTGCCTAGGAGGGTAGCGGACAGCTCGGCCCCTCGCATCAGCAATTCGAGACTCAGTCACTGGGTGTGAAAGTAAAAATTCTGGTGGACGGTTGCGGAACCTGTTTAAACCATTTAGCCGCTCGAATAAGCTTCCCATTGCTTCAGGATCTAGACCCGCTGCATACATATTGTCTTGTCCGATTCGGTCTGCTTCAGCCTCGTTGCTTCGACTAAAGCGGAGCTGGTTTTCTACAGCTCGACCCTGGACTGCAGTTATTGCTGCCGCGCCATGACTCGCGTCCGAAGTTGCCATCACTAAGACGCTCGCTAAAAGAGAAGCTATCTGGGCCACTTGACCAGCTTGCGCATCATCAATCCTTCTTGCAAAATGCCGTTGACTAACGTGCGCTATTTCGTGGGCCATTACGGAAGCAAACTCGGCTTCAGTTTGAGCGTTTAAAAATAACCCTGTGTTAACTCCGATTATTCCCCCTGGGGCAGCAAAGGCGTTTAACTCTTCGCTATCGATTATTACAAAAGATAATCTATGATCTTGCAGTTGACTGTGAGTTGCGAGCCGGTACGTTACGTTTTCCAAATAACTGATCAGCAGCGCGTCAGGGACCGTAGGGGCACTTCTACGAATTTGAGCGAGAAATTGTTGACCCATGTTGTATTCTTGGTCAAGAGATACTGTGCCAGAAATTCTATCGCCCAAAGAAGGCAGGTTTTGCGCATATGAACTAACTGCAAATACTAAAGTATGTCCAAAGATTAACAGGGCTCGTATGTAGGAATTAAACATAAATTATGCGCTTAGATAGCTTCGTTCAGAGATTAACATAAATTATCCCATAAAAAGAGTTAGTTATATGTAAAATTCAACGATATAGATCATGTAATTAACTAGTATAGCTTGATACTATAAGTCCATGAGCATTACACCTGATGTTGAATTAGATTTAAGCGGGCTTTCATGCCCCCTGCCGCTTTTGAAAGCGAAGCTTGCTCTGAATGACATGAAAGCTGAGCAGGTTCTAAAAGTGGTTGCGACGGACTCAGCGTCTGAACGGGACTTTCACATGTTCGTGAAACAGACCAATCACAAGATACTTGAATTTAAAAAGCGCGAAGAAACCTATTCATATTGGATTAAAAAAGGGTAGTGTTGCTCGGAGTTTCAATATGCGAAAACTTCTCAACGATTTCACTGATAGATATTTTCACGATGAAGAATCGATAATACTGGTTTTTTTGTTGACGATCGCGCTCGTTGCACTTTTATTGTTTGGTAGCATGCTTGCTCCTTTGATCGTGGCCCTTATCATAGCTTACCTGATGCAAGGATTGGTTGCCCTCTTGCTTAAATATGGATTTACAGAACGTTTGGCTTTTATTGCTGTCTACGTTTTGTTTTTTGGTGTTTTCATAACAATGTTAGGGTTTTTACTTCCTCAGGTCTGGAATCAACTGCGACGAATGATGGACGAGTTACCGAATTTATTGAGTCAAGGTCAGGCATTATTGCTAAATTTACCTGAAAATTATCCTAGTCTATTTTCTGAAGAGCAAATCAATTCATTTATGGATGGCCTCGGGGGAGAAGTAGGAAGTTTTGGACAAGCCATACTGGAGTATTCACTAGCGAGTTTGCCGAGTGTAGTTGCGTGGGTCATCTTTCTGGTCCTTGTTCCTATACTGGTGTTCTTTATGATGAAGGACAAACACCAATTGCTGGATTGGGTCGGAAACTTGCTGCCAAGAAATAGGCCTCTGATGAGTACCATTTGGCGAGAAATGGACCAGCAAATTGCTAACTATGTACGCGGAAAATTTGTAGAGATAATTATTGTTGGCAGTGTGGCTTACCTTGTTTTTGTTGTATTAGGATTGAACTATGCACTTCTACTTTCTGTAATTACCGGTTTATCAGTGATGGTTCCATACATCGGTGCTGCAGCAGTGAACATTCCGGTCGCAGCAATAGCGTACGTCCAATGGGGCTTGGGTGGAGAATTCTGGACTGTTATAGTTGCTTATAATATTTTACAAATCTTGGATGGGAATGTATTGGTTCCGATAATATTTTCAGAGGCAGTAAATCTGCATCCGGTGGCTATTATTTTTGCAATACTATTCTTTGGCGGGATTTGGGGTTTGGCTGGTGTATTCTTTGCGATACCTCTTGCTACTCTCATACAAGCAATTATTAACGCTTGGCCAAGCCGAGTGCAGTCTAAATCAATAACCGGATAATCTTCCTATGTGTATCTGTTTGGAAGCTATCATTAAATGAACGTATTGAGTGGTCGTAATATATGACGCGCAGTTTAAAAGGGAGCATGGTTGCGATCGTTACGCCTATGCACGAAGACGGCGAGTTAGATCTGTTGGCTTTCCGAGAGCTTGTTGAATGGCATATAAGGGAAGGAACCAGCGCTATTGTCGTGGTTGGAACTACTGGTGAATCTGCCACCTTAACCACTCAAGAGCATTGTGATTTGGTGGGTTACTGTGTTGATGTGGCTAACAAGCGTATTCCTATTATAGCTGGTACCGGCTCAAATTCGACAGATGAGGCTCTGTACTACACAAAATCAGCCGAAGAATGCGGGGCGGATGCCTGCTTGTTGGTGGCGCCTTATTATAATAAGCCTACCCAGGAAGGCCTCTACAACCATTTTAGATTGATTGCTGAGGAAGTGGACTTACCACAGATATTATATAATGTGCCTGGGAGAACGGCTTGTGACATGGAGCTCGATTTAATAGATCGGTTAGCAGATCTAGATAATATCGTAGCGCTTAAAGATGCAACAGGTGATATCGTCAGGGGCAAGCAGTTGATAGATACGTGCGGGGAGCGAATTCAAATTTATTGCGGTGAGGACGCTATAACCCTTGAGTTGATGAAATTGGGTGCAACTGGGACGATCTCGGTTACTTCTAATATTGCACCGGGTTTAATGGCAGAAATGTGTAACTTGGCCTTGGCTAATGAATTTGAGTTGGCTGGCGAGATTGATGAAAAACTTCAAATTCTACATAGATGTCTATTTCTTGAATCTAACCCGATTCCTGTGAAGTGGGCATTAAATAAGATGGGTAGAATTAAGGATGGAATAAGACTTCCTTTGATGGAACTCAGTGGTATGTTTCACGCCGAATTAATTAAAGCGTTAAAGCAAGTCGATATTGATATTAATGCATTAGTATGAGAGAGAATTTACGATGTTATTACCAAAAGTTTTCTTAGTATTTATTCTTATTGGATTTTTAAATTCTTGCGCTTTTCTGTTTGGCGATGAGGGAATGTTTCCAAGTCCCGACGGCGATTATCTCGAGGCTGAGTTGACTCCAGAGATGAATATACCTTCTCAGTTAGATAGTTATACATTAGACCAGCTATATGTCGTCCCTGAGAGATTCTCTTCGTTGGCAGTTTTAGATGAGATCCCGCTGCCTAAACCTATTGAGACGAGAAGGCGTGAAGGGGTGAGAATTCAGAGTTTAAACGATAAGACATGGATCGTAATTGATGCGACACCAGCTCAGGTTTGGCCTCTTGTTAGGGATTACTGGACGGAACTACAAATAATTTTGGACCATGAAGATCCAAGTAATGGAATTATGGAAACTTCTTGGGTGGAAGTAGGAAGTAGCGACGATAAAAGGCATAAATATAAAATTACAATCGAACCTGGACTTCATTCAGGTTATTCCGAGGTGTATATTATTCACCTTGAGAATTTGAATACGGAACCAGTTCCTTTAGTAATTAGCTGGCCAGAATCATCGGTGTCCGAAGACCTCGAACGTCAGATTCTTACGTCAGTATCTCAGTACCTTGCAGATAGGAACGACGTATATCAGGCATCATCTGCGAGCTTGTTGGCTGGAAGCATAGAGTCTGAGTCAAAGGTGAATCTGATAGAGAACGAGGATGGGGACGCTATTTTAGAACTACGTCTGGATTTCAATAGAGCATGGGTTCAGATAAGGCAAGCACTCGAAACGGCTGATGTCTTAATATTAGACAGCGATCGCGATCAATCGATTTTTAACGTGCAGTTCGCTGGGATAATTGAAGAGGATGATGCTCCTGGCTTGATTGGGCGATGGTTCGGGGGGGGTGCTGAGGATCTTAATTTTAGGGACTTCACTGTTCATGTACTTGAAGCCGAAGGCGTTGTAAATGTGACCACAGAAGCAAGCGAAAATTTTGATGAGTCAGGCCAACTTACGCAAGAATTATTGCAAGTTATCGACGAAAATTTAAGTTAACCTGAAGTCTCCTTAACCTCTAAGAATTCCTCCCCACTTTATCTTTATATTTTGAAAGCGATATTTGAATTTTTACCATGTGCAACTCCGCGAGAGTGGTTAGAGTGTGCGTTGAAGAATCAGTCAATATTGTTGATTGATCACGCGAATTGTGAAAAAAAGGCGGCTTCAACCGCAATGAGTTTACTGTATAGACATACGACAAAACCGGAGTTGATGACTAAAATGTCACAACTAGCGAGGGAAGAACTTACTCATTTTCAGAAAGTTACCGAAATTTTGTTAGAAAGGAAAATAGTTTACTCTCGGCTTAGTCCTTCAAGATACGCGAACAAATTAAGAAGTCTCATAGCTCATGAAGAAAAATGGCAACTCGTTGATACATTGATTGTTGGAGCCTTTATTGAAGCTAGATCTTGTGAGAGATTCGCCGCGCTTGCGCCGGAGTTGGATGGGCAACTACAACGTTTTTACCTGGGATTGCTAAAATCAGAGTCTCGGCACTTTTGCGATTATTTGGAATTAGCGCAAAAATACAGCAGCGCAGATATCACAGATAGAGTTCAGCAATTCCGGCTTATCGAAGAAAAACTTATTACCGGGCCGGACCCTGACTTTCGCTTTCATAGTGGCATTCCTGAGAGCAGCGATATTGTCGAGAGCTTTAATTCTCGCAAGTGACGGGCAGAGTGATGTTGGCTCCGAATCTACTCCGCAGCACATCAAGTTCGGAACAAGGTATGCTTTGGTTACCATGTAAGTTGACCGAACTCAAATTAGGCATGTTAAGCAAGGGGCCGACATCTCTAACTTGATTGTTTCGTAAGTTAAGGCCGCTGAGCAATGGTAAATCCTCGAGAGGGGTAATATTGGTGACGTTATTATCCCCGAGATCTAAAAACCGCAAATTTGCTAAAAAACTGATTCTCTCTAGGTTTCTTATCTCGGCATTTGCGCAAGATAGTGTTGAGAGTTGCGCGGCGCTGTCCATACCTTGTTGTTGCAAAGCCAAGTTAATACAGCCTTGTAAATCAGCGTCCGATACTTCCGCGTTTCTCACTCTATCACTAGGATCGTAAATGGCTTGTTCATTGACAGATATAACAATAGGGTTAGCGCAAGATGCCAATAAGGCGCTGCAGTAAAGAGTTAGAGATTTCAATTTCACAATAAATTAGCCACGATATTACCAAACGACCAGAGCCTTAGAGTCAGTAGTCAAGAGCATTCTCAACACGCGTTCACGCTGGCAATTACGGCAGTTCCCAGTTAGTATGCCCACCTTGTTGTCTCTTGGTAACTTTTACTTTTGTATTACCGATAAGTAATTGTCTAATGAATCGAAGGAAATTTATATGAAAATATTGAGAATTTTAGGCTTTGTGGCGACCTCAGCCGGAGTCTTTTCGCTAGGACAGCAAACTTTCGCTCAAATTGACTTGGACAATGAAGACAATCGAATAGCATATTCGATTGGAGCGAATATTGGTCAGAACTTACAAGCACAGCAGATCGTCGAAGGCATCGATCTTGATGTGTTTCTAGCGGGCATGAAGGATGCCATCGAGGGAGATACGCAGATTGATCAGGATGCGATGATGCAGGCGATACAAACTTTTATGCAACGCCAGGCAGACGAGGAATCTGCAGCATTGGCTGAAAACCTTGCGTCGAGCGAGGCATTTCTCGCCGACAACGCCAGCAAAGCGGGTGTTACAGTGTTAGATTCTGGATTGCAATATGAGGTGATTCAGTCCGGCCCTGCCGATGGAGCTTCCCCCACGGCAAGTAATTCCGTTTTAGCTCATTATCATGGGACTCTTCCTAACGGGTCGGTTTTTGACAGCTCAGTGGACCGGGGTGAACCGGCCACGTTTGGAGTTTCTCAGGTTATTTCGGGTTGGACGGAGGCTTTACAGCTCATGAAAGTAGGGGATAAATGGCGATTGTATATACCGCCAGATATGGCTTACGGTGAGGCTTCTCCTACGCCAGCAATTCCGCCAAATTCTGCGCTCGTTTTTGAAGTCGAACTTCTCGAAGTAAGGTGATTGCCCTTAATTAGGGTGTCTTTACATCATGGCTAGCGAGACATACATCAAAGATCTGCTGGATTTTCTCCAGCGATCCCCGACTCCATTTCATGCTGTCAATAACCTCGCCGAAATGCTTGAAAAAAATGGTTTCAAGCAGCTTGATGAGTCTCAGCAATGGAAAGTTGCTAAGAAAGAAAGCTATTTTGTCGTGCGAAATAATTCAGCCTTAATTGCTTTTCGTTCAGGTCGAAAGAGCATTGTCTCAACTGGCCTGCGTGCGACTGGATCCCATACAGATAGCCCTTGCTTAAAACTAAAACCTGATCCAGTTTTCTCAAGCAATGGCTATGTTCAATTAGGGGTCGAAGTTTATGGGGGTGCGTTACTGCGTCCCTGGTTTGATCGAGATCTTTCGATAGCAGGGCGCGTTGATTTCGAACTGAAAAATGGAACATTGCACTCAAGCCTGGTCGATTTTGGATCGCCTGTGGCATTTATACCAAGCTTAGCGATTCATTTGGATAGAGGAGCGAATGATGGAAATAAAATTAATCGACAAAAAGAACTACCACCAATAATCCTTAAAGAATCACTACGAGAAAAATTTTCTTTTGAAGGTCTGCTTCTAAAATTAATTAGAAAGCAGCCCAAATTTAGAACAGCTAAAACTGTTCTTTCGCATGAACTATCGCTTTATGATGTTCAGCCGCCCTCGTTAGTTGGAATGGAGGGCGAATTTATTGCTTCTGCTCGTTTAGATAATCTGTTGAGCTGTTTTTTAAGTTGCTGTGCAATAATAAATTCGAAGCCTGAGTATTCAAGCGTAATGGTTTGTAACGATCACGAGGAAGTAGGGAGTGTTTCTACTTCTGGAGCTCAGGGGCCGTTTCTTCGCTCAGTTATAGAGAGGATAATTCATAATGAAACTGAATCCAGCGACGCAATTGAGAGAGTCATTAGAAAGTCCGATTTCTGGTCAATAGATAATGCGCACGGGGTTCATCCGAACTATAGTGAAAAGCATGATAATAATCACTCTCCTCAGATAAATGCTGGGCCGGTAATAAAGATAAATGCCAATCAACGGTATGCGAGTAACAGTAGATCAATTGCCTTGTTTAAATCAATCTGTAATCAACAAAAAATCCCGTATCAATCTTTTGTAATGAGAAGTGATATGGCTTGCGGCTCAACGATTGGGCCCATGACTTCAGCTGGATTGGGTATAGAAACTCTTGATCTCGGTTTGGCCAGTTTTGGCATGCATTCAATCAGAGAAATGGCTGGCGCGAAGGATCCAGAGCTGCTACTAAAAGCCGTTACAGCGTTTTATAACCGCTAAATCCTTTGCTTCTTTAGATTTTTAATAATGATGCGCGACGGGCATATTGATTTTAAATGCCGTTTCGAAGCTGGTATCGGCTCTTTGTTAACAAAGCTCGCGATTATCTCTGCGCCAAATGAGCTGGTACTTAATCCGTTCGAACCATGCCCTGCAGTAATATATAGATTTGGCCAGAAACAGTCATCTGGAATACTAAACTCAGCTTTCGCGTTCCGCCTGAGGTGAGCTAATTCGCGCTGAAAATAATCGAGATTCGGCACCCGCCCTATATAGGGGGCTCTGTCAGGTGTGCCGCATCGCATACCGGCTTCGCCCCCTCTTCTTAAATCTACGAGAAAGTCTTGGCTTGTAAAAACTTGATTGGCCCCTATCAAATTTTCTCGCTTAGCCAAATACCGCGAAGACTCTAAAAGAGATTTCTCGTATGTGGCAGAAACTAAATGACAGTTCTTTTCAGAAGGCCTGGAAGGGAAAATAGTTTTTTCGCCGCAGATAACGAGATCTAGCTCGTCTTGTTTTCGATTCTTTTGAAACCAATTTGAGTAGCCATGGCTTATCGAGATAGGGAGAAACCCGGTTTGATCAAACTGAGTTAAGCAGTGACTATTAGCGATAATGACTGTTTTCGCATGGGCAATTGGAGTTTGCGTTTCAGAGTATAAAGTCCATGTCCCATTGTTATGAGTGATACTCTGAACGGGCGCGTTATAGTTCTCTGTGACTTGGTTTGTATCTAGATAGAAGTTACATAATGTGCTGGTGTCAATGAAGCCACCATCAGGGAAATATAATCCTCCGCCTGTCAAATCGCAATTTGAGAGTTCAGTAGCCTGCTCGTTTGTAAGAGTTTGTAAAATACTGTCGGGGTATGATGAATAGTATGCTTCCTGGTTAATTGGTATACGCTTATTCAGAGCTCCTTCTAGCTGTATAAGTCCTGTTTTATTCCATCCAATATCTCTATCAATAGAATATAGGTCAAGTTGTGAGGCCGCATATAAAAAGCTATGGAGAAAAAACTCAGATTCAGGTGAGATTTTTTTAAATAGCCTCGGCCTTAACGCTAAAAGTGATAGCCTAGACTCGTCGTGTAATTCGCGTTCTTTAGATTCGAATATCTGAACCGGAATATTTCTCTTGGCAAGACTATGGGCAACTGCACATCCGGCAATTCCAGCGCCTATAATGGCAACAGAGTCACTTGTAGTCTTTAATTTATCTCGAGCAAGAGGAGGATGATTGCTGGTTGAGAATTTTGCAACTGTCATATGGCGTTTACGACCAAATCCAGATGCTTTTATTACCTCAAAACCGTTAGTTTTAAGATTGCGTCTAAAAGATCCTGCCGCACTATAACTTGAAAGTGTGGTTCCATTATCGCTAAACTCAGAGATCTTCCTACATACTAAGTCGTTCCAGACGCTGGGGTTAGTCTTTGGTGAAAAGCCGTCTACAAACCAGGTGGATACTTTAAAATCGCTTGCATAGAAGCTTGAAATCTCTTGTTGAACGTCCCCATAATGTAAATCAAGCGTTATGTTTTCAGAAAATTGTATTCGATGGCAACCGCTAATTTGTTTAGGAAGTTTATTTATGAGAACGCGACTATATTTTTGAAGATCAGGAAAGCTTTTAAAAAATTTATCAACTTGCTTTTTTGTTGGTGGACTTTTTTCGAATGCGATGTAATGAAGTTGTTTATCAATCTCATGATCGGTATGTGAGTTCGCTGAAAGTATAAAATTTAACCCGAGACCAAATCCAATTTCGGCAATAATGAATCGTTTTTCGGTTGAGGTAATCCAGCGCTTTGGCAATTCGTTTGAATTCAAGTAAACATATTTACATTCCTCAACGGGATTGTCTTCAGAATAGTAGCGGTCCTCATACTCTTTTGAAAATGGTGTTTTTGAGTTGAGCCACTGAAGTTTTGGCGATTTAAGTTCCATGTTGCAAAAATAACTCTCTAAAGTGGTTGGCAGAATATATCTCCTTTTCGGCTATTACACTAAATAAAGAAGAGTTAAACAGACTTTTATGGTGCCAATACTAGTTCGTTGAGTGTGTCACGCAATAGAGGTATTACTACCCCTGACAAAAGTTCACTGGCATCATATGATGGGATAGATCCCTCGATAGGTTTAAAACGTATAGGTAGGATTGTTAATCAATTAGTAAAAAGAATGCATTATTTATACTCGAAATGTCGAATTATTCTATTTCTAGTCTCTATTGGGAGTGGGATAACGTTGGATGCCGCGGAACACGATGCTTATGTGGTCGGCGATGTCGTAAAAATACCAGTGCTGAGTGTCGGGGCCAGTATATATAGCCTTGACCTGCAACTTATTCCTAATACCGACCCCGTCCAATTGGTCATGGTAGCCGCGCAGGAAATCACGCTGTCTGAGGCTAATCTATCAAATGCAAGCAGTTTTGCGAATAACACATTAACTATACCTACACTGACGGCTGGTAATGCTTCTTACAGAATAGAATTAATCCTTATCTCTGCTGAACCTTCGGTGATTCTTCAGCTCTCCAAGGTTGACCTAATCCCCGCAGAGGCCAATCCATCAACGAATTCACAGCCAACTCGGACACAGACTGACTTTGAAAAAGCGGAGGCGCTTTTTAATGAATCGATTGCACAACCCATAGTCCAATCTAAGTGTATCTCCTGCCATAGGCAAGGACGATCTGCGGGTGGTACATCTTTAGTATTCGTTCGCTCTAGTGCTACATCTCAAGAAATAAACATTTCTACCTTTGAAGCGTTATTGCAACGCCGCAACGATGGTATAAACTACATTTTGAGGAAGGTAAGCGGAAACGGTCACGGTGGTGGCACGCAGCTAGCCGCAGGTAGTGCGAGCTATAATAATCTTTCAGAATTCCTAACGCTGCTATCGCGATAGAGTTCTAGTCTTCCTCCGCAATGAAGCTCTTGAAAAATTACTTGTAGGTTAAGAAAACTGATACACTAGCTATGTTTTCGGTAGTGCAGCAAGGATACTTAATTCTGTAATACCGTAGCCTTTGAGCAATACTAGTGCGTAGTCGTAAGATGAAAATTAGAGTTGGGTGCTAAAGCTATCATGAATAATTTCAAACCTCTGTTGATGCTCCTATTGAGCTTAATTGTTTTGAGTGGTTGTCAGCAGGTCCGTCCATGGGAAAGAGGCTTGTTGGCAAAACCAGAAATGGCTTGGGATAGCGATCCCTTGGGAGCTTTGCTGCAAGATCATATTTTTTTTAGCAAGGAAGCGTCGTCAGGTGGCGACACTGCGGCTGGAGGTGGTTGCGGCTGTAATTAACTTTAGTTAAGAGAGAGAGTTTATTGAAATCTAGGAAATCTACGGGCTTGATAGCTCTATCAACTACTGCCCTAGCGTTGCCTGGGATCGCCTTATCTGATGCACCTCCATGGCAATCGATCGCA
>ERZ802830.653-NODE-653-length-34594-cov-36.9256_pt1 | contig 34594 bp, 28 predicted proteins | sample MGYA00345654_ERZ802830 | MGnify/ENA primary metagenome ERZ802830 (study PRJEB30503, sample SAMEA104212375) | marine metagenome | biome: Westerlies Biome; feature: [SRF] surface water layer (ENVO:00010504) within the epipelagic zone...; material: water... | reverse complement strand
CGGGTCATTAACTCAGTTGGTTCAGAGTGTCGCCTTGACAGGGCGGAAGTCATTGGTTCGAATCCAATATGACCCACAAAACATGATTTTTCAAAAAGAAATAAGTCTTCCACCATTCCAAAGAGGTTTTCATTTAATCACGTCTTATATCCTAAATGAAATTCCAAAAAAGAGCGGAGTAGTGCATATTTTTATTAAACACACATCTGCCAGCTTAACCATTAACGAAAACGCAGACCCAAGTGTTAGGGTCGACTTTGAAACCCATTTTAATAAAATGGTTTCTGAAAACGACACGCATTACACTCACACTTTAGAAGGCCCTGACGATATGACCTCACATATAAAAAGCAGTATTTTGGGTTCCTCCGTGAGTTTTCCGATTCAAAAGGGCGTAGCCCAACTTGGTACTTGGCAGGGAGTTTATTTGTGTGAGCATCGTAATCACGCCAACTCAAGGAAAATTTTTATTACCTTAATTGGGTAATAATTGAAACCTCTACGAATCACCTGTTTTCTTCTGTATTTATGATTTATGCACAGACCTTTGCTGAATGCATCAAGGAGCTAATAGCAAATAACCTAACAGAGACAATCGAGTTAAGGCGTGGGTTTCATCAAAATGCTGAATTGAATAACTGTGGGTTTAAAACCTTGGAAAGAATTGCAAAAGAGTTAAAAAAACATAAATTGCCAAAAAAGGTTTGTTTCCATGACCTAGCTCACAATTGATTACTTTACAACGGGGTTATAAGCTGTCGAGCACTTTTTCCAATGCAGCACTTCGCGATCCTTTTATGAGCAATTGATCGGCCTTAATAGGACTGTTTTTTAAAAATGCATGGAGTTCGTTCACAGAAGCAAAGTAATTTGATGACACCATTGACTCGTAAGGCTTGCCTACCCAATAGCACTCCTCAAAATCATGGCTTTTAACTAAATCAACCAAAGCTTGATGCTCATCTGATTCATACGTTCCAAGCTCTGCCATATGCCCCAGTAGCACTGCTTTTTTTCCACTTCTTTTCGCAAATGCTGCAATGGCAGCATGCATGCTTGTTGGATTGGCATTATAAGCATCAATTACAATAGTTTTGTTGTTTTTTGACATGAGTTGCGACCGATGATTTTCGGGTGCATAGGCTTCAATAGCCGCAACGCTTTTCTTTAATGGGATATCAAAAATATCTCCTACACAAACGGCAGCAGCAATGTTCGTTTTGTTATAATTTCCTACCAATTGGGTGTTTATTTCCGTGTCATTAAAACGCAGCTTAAGTGTAGGCTGGTCACCTAATAGGGCATACTCCTTAGGGCTATACATCATATTTTTGTTTCCCCTAAGAGCACCTATTAGCTTCGGATCTTGATCATTTATAATAACAATTCCCTTATTTATTTCTAAAAACCTGTAAAGCTCAGTTTTTCCCTCAAGCACACCATCCAAAGACCCAAAACCTTCGAGATGCGCCTTGCCAATATTAGTAATTATGCCATGTGTAGGGTGAGCAATATGGCATAAAAAATCAATCTCTCCTATGTGATTAGCACCCATTTCTATAAGTGCATGACTGTGTTTTTTGGTCAAACCTAATAATGTTAGGGGAACCCCTATATGATTGTTTAGATTCCCTTTGGTAGCTAAAACATGATGACTCGAGTTTAGTACGCTTGCAATAAGTTCTTTGGTGGTGGTTTTTCCGTTACTTCCTGTGAGCGCAATAACGGGAATATCAAATTGTTTTCTGTGATGACTGGCAAGCGCCTGCAAGGTTTGCAAGACGTCGTCAACTAGAAAACATTTTGGGTGTACTGATGCTACTTCTGACTGATCAACGATAGCCGCCGAAGCACCTTTTTCTATAGCGTTTAGTGCGTAAGCATTTCCATCGAAGTTTTCTCCCTTTAGGGCAAAAAACAATTTGTTCAAAATGGATTTTCTGCTATCGGTTTCAACTCCCGATGAGGCCAAGAAAAGTGCGTAAACTTCTTGAAGCGAAGCCATGAATTAGTCCCGTGGACGTTTCTTTTTCTTGCTTTCGCCAAGATATGACATGGCACACCTAAAGCCTATAAAATCAGCAGCCATAAACTCTGGTAAATAGCGTCTTTGTGATGGGTCAAGCCAGTAAGAACGATCTTTCCAAGATCCTCCTTTAACTACACGAGTTTGATCGGAAACTAGCGACTTGACGCTCTCTTCATTTGCAATAACAGCACCTTCATCATCAACGGCAAATTTATACATGTTTGCTTCAGAAGGATTTGACTGATCGTCACCATCCATAAAATCACTATTGTAGGCTTTATTAAAATTTGGTCTTAATTGAGCATCAGACGAATCGATTTCCGTAAACTTAATTTCACCTGGCAATGCCTTGATGTTTAGCTTGTTGTTTGGCGTAGTCTCTAATTCAACATCTTCCACGACAACCGTTTTTCCCTCAGGACCAATTGCAGGTTTGGTATATAGATTTCCTCTGTAGTAGTTCATGTCAGACAGGTCATTATCAACAATAGGTCTATATACGTCAGCTACCCATTCTGCAACATTTCCTGCCATACCGTAAAGGCCATAGTCATTAGGCGGATAGGCTCTAACAGGAGCCGTGATATCTGCATTGTCAGAAGACCAACCTGAAACACCGCTGTAGTCTCCCTTCCCTTGTTTGAAGTTAGCCAATTGATCGCCTTCATCCTTTCGTTTTTGAGAACGGGTGGATGATCCAGCCCAAGGATATTTCTTTTTACCGCGATAACTGTTGTACTCACGAATTTCAGACAAACCTAAAGCAGCATACTCCCACTCTGCTTCCGTGGGAAGTCTGTATTCGGGCAAAAGTAATCCGTCTTTACGCTTAACAAAATTCAATGATGTAGAATCAGCATCTCGACCTCTTTTCTCTGCATTTCGTCCAGCTTTATCTCCAAATGCTCCCCCATAGACTTGGTCTGGTGCTTGTAAATAGGTTTGGGTATTAAATTCACTTCCAGGCATAATACTGTCAATTTGTATGCTAACGCCTTTTTTAATATACCCTTCGCGTTCCAAAAGACGTTCATTTACACGTTCGGTACGCCACTTCGCAAAGTTTGTAGCCTGCTGCCACGTAACTCCGACAACTGGATAATCTCTAAATGCAGGATGACGCAAGTAGTTTTTTACCATATCTTCATTAAACCCTAGAGGACTTCGCCATACCATAGTATCTGGAATAGCGGCCAAATAAACGTTTCGGTAATTCCCCCCTTCGTTCTTGTAAACACGTTCTAACCAATCTAGATATTCGATATACATAATGTTGGTTACTTCGGTCTCATCTATAAAAAACGATCGGACTTGCACGCGAACGGGAGAGTTGTTCCAGTCGCGCATGACATCATCTTGAACTCTTCCTTTAATGAATGTTCCTCCAGGGACAAAAACCAGTCCTGGACCAGCTTCCTGCCCCTTATAATTTGTTTTGTATTGAAATCCACCACGGCTAGAATTTATTTCAAGACCAGTACCTTGCGATACGTTAGAGCGGCGGTTGCCTGAGCTACAGCTTGCTAGTAATGCAATAAAAACAAAAGAAATGAATAATTTTGTGTGTGTGTTCATTTGTAAGTTTCAAGTCATAACAATGGGTGCAATATACGAATAAATCATCCGTTTTATTATTTAGTAAACGCAGACAAAACAAAAATAGTATATCTTAACCCAAATACGATTAACTTCCGCCTGTCGTTATCACTATGTATGAAAACAAAATTACTTAGCTTTTTTGTTTCTGTTTTAAGCACGTTTTGCATGGCTGTGACTGCCCAAAGCGCTTCTTTGCATCCTTTTATGGATGACACCATTACATCTTGGCATCGTTTTTCAGTTGTAGAAACAGGCATACAAAAAATCACCAAAAACTTTCTACAGCAATTGGGTGTACCTGTTGACGATATTGACCCTAAGACCCTTCGTGTTTTTGGACGCGGAGGTCAAATGTTGCCACTTCAAAATGCAGCTGATATTGAAACCTTACATGAAAACGCTATTTGGGTAGTAGGAGAGAATAATGGCTCATTTGACGATGAAGATTATATTTTGTTTATGGGGTATGCTGGTGATACTTGGAATACAGAAAGTAAAACCTTCAGAAACTTATACCACAACACAACAACATATTATATAACCTATGGAACTTCGTACGGAAAACGTGTTGTAGTTGAGCAAGGGAATGATGTTGTTTCAACCAATGCAATACTCGCAGGGATATACACTACCGCAATTGAGGAAGAAAATTACAATATTGGTTCGTTGGGAAGACAATGGTTTGGCGTACGATTTTCAGATGCGCAAAAAGAAACCTATACGCTACAAACTCCTAATGTAATGCCAGAAACAACAATTGATGTAGTTGCTCGTGTTGCCGCTGCAGCAAATACAAGTACGTCTTTTACGTTCAGCTCAAGCTCTGAGTCAACTACCAATAGCCTTGGAGCTATTAGCGGGACAACCATTGCAACAGCGCCATACACTCAGTTTAATGACTTTTCTGGAGCGATTCAATTACAATTGAACCCCACGAATGAGGTTACTGCTGAACTTGAGTACTCTTCAAACGGCGATTTTAGCTCCAATGGATATTTGGATTTCATTTTGGCGCAATACAAAAGAAAACTTTCAGGTGCCGAGAGAAGTTTTTTATTCACGCTTGACCCCTCAATAAGCGTTCAAGAACTGGCTATTACTGACGCAACTTCAGAAACCAGTCTTTGGGAATTGAACAGCGACGTGGTGTACATGCCTACTGTCGATGCAACGACATTTGGCGCAGATGTTTTGGTAGATGCAGATAGCGAGTTTGTTTTAGCTACGGACTACAAAACACCAACCTATGAACGAAGTACGCGAATGTTTACACCGTCTTCATTTTTGACTCAAATTCAATCCTCACCTCCAACAACTTATTTACTTATCACTTCAGAAGCATATAGAGAGGAAGCCCAGCGACTAGTCGCACACCGAATAGAAAATCGAGAACTCCAAGCGAAATTGGTTACTCTTGAGGAAATTTATGAAGCCTTTTCTACTGGCCAACAAGACATAGCGGCTATTCGAAATTTTGTACGGTACCTTTACGTTTCACAAGGAAAACAACTCAAATATTTGTGTTTGTTTGGAGATACAAGCTATGATTACCAAAATCGTACTCGAGGAAATGACATGGTTGTACCCACCTTTCATGCGCTTAGCAGCTTTTCTTTGACAAACTCGTATATGTCGGATGATTTTTTTACCATGATGGACATTGGAGAGGGATTTTTAGGAAGTAATGATGAAATGGATTTAGCGGTTGGCCGTATGGTTTTTTCAAATGATGCGCAAGCTAGAGTTGCGGTTGACAAAGTCATCGAATACGAATCCCCTGAAAACAAAGGAAGCTGGAACAATAGCTTCACATTATTGTCCGATGACGTTGATGAAGAATGGGAATATATCATTCAGGAAAAACTAGACTTGGTCGGAGATGATTTGCAACGCAACAAGCCTTTTCTTAACGTTACAAAATTGCACTCCGATGCCTTTACGCAAGTCGCATCTGCCGGAGGCGACAGATATCCAGGTGTAGAAGCCGCTTTGGAAAACAGACTATCACAAGGAACATTGGTGGTAAATTATTTTGGCCATGGCGGAGAAGACGGTCTTTCAAACGAATTTTTGGTAGATAAAGATTTGGCGGCTACGGTTTTTCACCCGGGTAGATATCCACTTTTTATTACATCAACCTGTGAGTTTTCACGCTTTGATAATCACGAAAGACAGACTGCAGGTGAGCTCATTTATCAAAATCCAACAGGCGGTGCTATTGGTCTTATTTCGACTACACGCCAAATTTACGTTACCAACGGTATCAGTTACAATGATATTCTTTCAAGAAATTTATTTTCTTTTGGAAGCGATGATTATACCAGCATCGCCGAAGCATTACGAAAAGCAAAAAGCGAATTCTCAGATGTCAACCAAAAACGTATTATTTTTTATATAGGCGACCCTGCGTTAAAACTCCATATCCCAAAGCGAGAAGCATTAATTACCCGTATCAATGGAGTTGCTATTGATAATGCAACAAGTGAAGAGCTACAGTTAAGCGCATTGGATAATGTTACTATTGAGGGTGCTGTTACAGATTTCATGGGTTTGCCACAAGCTTCGTTCAATGGAACAATAACCCTTCAGGTATTTGACAAAGAAGTTGAGCGTACCACGCTTGGGAACGACGGGTATAAAAAAATGACTTTTATGTCTTTGGGAAACCAAATTTTTCAAGGGCTGTCCACTGTCAAAAATGGTAAATTCACGACCACTTTTGTCGTACCAAAAGATATTGATTTAGAGCTCGGTAACACACGCATAACCATGATTGCTTTTAATGAAGACAAAAGCGAATCCTTAGGTGGGTTTTCTAACACATTAACCATTGGCGGATTAAACACTTCAGCGCCTAAAGACAATCAAGGTCCAGAAATTGATGCGTATCTAAACAACAGAAATTTTAAAGACGGAGAGCGTGTCTTTAGTAGCCCAACGCTTATTTTAGATATAGCTGATGAGAATGGCATTAACACTGCTGGGGGAATTGGACACGATATCACGGCAGTTTTGGATAATAACCAAACCAATCCAATTGTGCTTAACGCCTTTTATTCTACAGCAATTGACGATTTTACTAGAGGAACGCTGTCATATCCGCTCAATGATTTGTCCGTAGGAATGCATTCGCTCACCATAAAGGCCTGGGACACACACAATAACCCAAGCACGAAAACAATTACGTTTTGGGTAATGGATAACAGTGACCTAAAAATAGAACGCGTTTTCAACTCGCCAAACCCTGTTACAAATCAAACAACATTTTTTGTGCAACACAACCGTCCGCGTGAGCTTTTAGAAGCGAATTTGTATATCTTTACCATGGATGGAAAACGTATCTGGCATACCAGCCAAGATGTGTTTTCTACAGGCTATTTGTTGAACAGCATTCGATGGGAAGCTACTTCGTACAGTGGGCAAAAAGTAAATAAAGGCACCTACTTGTACACGATTGAGCTTATTTCTTCGTTATCACAATCAACCGATACCTTTTCGGCTAAACTTATTATTGAATAGTATGAAACAATTTACCGCTTTACTTTTATTCGTTGGACTTTTTCAGCTCACATATGCCCAAAACCGTGTAGTTACTACAGGCGTCCCTTTTTTAAACATTGCTCCTGACGCACGCTCAGCGGCTTTAGGCGATCAGGGTGTTGCCACTTCTGCCGATGCTTTTTCCAATCACTGGAATCCTGCAAAGTTTGTTTTCGTTTCTAATGAAACGGGTGCTTCAATTAGCTACACGCCCTATTTGAGTAAGTTGGTAAACGATATTTTCTTAGCAGATTTGACGTATTATCGCGCTGTTGATGACCGAGCTGCTTGGGCTATTGGTTTGCGCTACTTTAGCTTAGGCGAGATTGAAATAGGTGAAAGACCTCAAGATTTTATCAACCCTTTGGTTGAACGGCCAAACGAACTCGTTATAGATGCTTCTTATGCTTTAAAATTAAGTGAAAATTTCTCTATGGCAATTCAAGGCTCGTTTTTAAACTCCGATTTAAAGCTTCAGTCAGGAAATAACGAAAGTGTAGCCGCGAGTACGGTAGCTGTAGGAATCTCGGGTTTTTATGAGTCATACGAGGTACCGTATTCAAATTTTTCTGGTATATGGCGTGCAGGATTTAATATTTCTAATATTGGCCCAAAACTTAAATATGAAGACGAAGGCGAGTCAGACTTTTTACCCACAAATTTAAAGTTCGGTGGAGGTTTTGATTTTATTTTTGATTCGTATAACAAGCTCAACATAAGCCTAGAGTTAAACAAGCTTTTGGTGCCCTCACCTAGTGAGCCTATAACAGACAGCGAGGGAAATATTACTGGGTATATACAACCCGATGATGTTGGGGTTCTTTCTGGAATTTTTAAATCCTTTGGTGATGCACCTGATGGCTTTAGTGAAGAATTAAAAGAATTTACTTGGGCACTTGGGGCGGAGTTCATGTACGACGAATCCTTTGCCTTACGCGCAGGATATTTTAACGAAAATGAACTAAAGGGAGCACGAAAGTTTATTACGCTCGGAGTAGGATTTAAATACAATATCATAGATATCGATTTGTCCTATTTAGTATCTGCAACTAGAGTAGTAAATCCACTTGAAAATACACTTCGTTTTTCACTCACATTCAACTTTGGTCAAGAACGCTACTAAGGATTTTCGTTTTGTTTTTTTCCATGAATTAGTTACCCTATCTTTGCGCAACTCATAACAGCTAAACCCTATGGAAAAAGTTACGCGCGAAACCTACCTGAATTGGTACGAGAATATGTTTTTTTGGCGCAAGTTTGAAGACAAACTTGCATCAGTTTATATCCAGCAAAAAGTTCGTGGTTTCTTACATCTTTATAATGGTCAAGAAGCTATTTTGGCAGGAGCACTGCACGCAATGGACTTGACTAAAGATCGTATGATTACGGCCTATCGTAATCACGTACAACCCATAGGAATGGGCGTTGATCCAAAAAGAGTAATGGCAGAGCTGTTTGGCAAATCCACGGGAACTTCAAACGGATTAGGGGGTTCGATGCACATATTTTCAAAAGAACACCGTTTTCACGGAGGTCATGGTATCGTTGGTGGACAAATTCCGCTTGGAGCAGGAATGGCGTTTGGCGATAAATATCACGGCAGCGATGCAGTAACGCTATGTTTTATGGGCGATGGCGCTGTTCGTCAAGGGTCACTGCACGAAACATTGAACTTGGCAATGCTTTGGAAGCTTCCCGTTGTATTTATTGTAGAAAACAATGGGTACGCCATGGGAACTTCGGTAGAGCGCACGGCCAATCATACCGATATTTGGAAGCTTGGATTAGGCTACGAAATGCCTTGCGGTCCTATTGATGGAATGAATCCAGTTGCTGTTGCAGAAGGAATAGATGAGGCCATTCAACGCGCGCGTCGTGGTGATGGGCCTACGTTTTTAGAGGCAAAAACATATCGTTACCGCGGACATTCTATGTCTGATGCCCAACACTACCGTACTAAAGAAGAAGTGGAAGAATACCGTAAAATTGACCCTATTACCCAAGTAAAAGATATAATTTTAAAGGAAGCATTTGCCACTGAAGATGAACTTGCTGAAATTGATGCTCGTGTAAAAGCAGGTGTTAAAGAATGTGAAGAATTTGCAGAGACGTCACCTTTCCCCGATAAGAATGTGATGTACGATGCCGTTTACGAACAAGAAGATTACCCATTTATCCCACATAAATTATAATATGGCAACAATCATTAACATGCCGCGCCTTAGCGATACAATGGAAGAAGGAACAGTGGCTACATGGCTTAAAAATGTAGGTGATTCAGTAGATGAAGGCGATATTTTAGCTGAAATTGAAACGGACAAGGCCACCATGGAGTTTGAGTCTTTTCATGAAGGAACACTCTTGCATATCGGTGTACAAGCAGGAGAGACGGCTCCTGTTGATGTATTGCTAGCTATTATTGGCGATGAAGGAGAGGATATTACAGCATTGATTAGCGGTGAAACAGCTGCTGCTGAAGTTGTCCCTGAGGTCGAAAAAACAGAAGTTTCAGAAGCTATTCCTACTGCCATACCAGAAGGCGTTGAGGTCATCAACATGCCGCGTCTTAGTGACACCATGGAAGAAGGTACAGTTGCCTCTTGGTTAAAACAAGTAGGCGACTCAGTGGAAGAGGGAGATATTCTAGCAGAAATAGAGACGGATAAAGCCACTATGGAATTTGAATCGTTCTTTTCTGGCGTATTACTTCACATAGGAACAGCCGTAGGCGAAACGGCGCCTGTAGACACACTTCTTGCCATTATTGGACCAGCCGGAACAGATATCTCTGCTATTTTAGCAGCACCTCCTGAAGTGCCAAAAGCGACTGCTCCTGTACTGGAAGAAGCACCTGCACCTCCCACACCACAAGCCGAGCCTGTAGCAGTTGCACCGGCAGTTACCGAAACAAACACAGTACCAAATACAGGTCGCATCATGGCATCGCCATTGGCAAAGAAAATTGCCAAAGAAAAAGGAATTGATCTTCACCTTGTTACTGGGACAGGTGAATCTGGACGTATTGTTAAACGCGACGTAGAACAGTACACACCGACAGTCACGACGAGCAGTCAACCAACTGTTTTTGTGCCAGCAGGACAAGAAAAACAAGAAGAAATTCCAAACTCTCAAATGCGCAAGACTATTGCTAAGCGCTTGGGAGCTTCAAAATTCAGCGCACCCCACTATTACCTCTCAGTAGAGTTTGATATGGACGCTGCAATTGCCTTTAGAAAACAATATAACTCCATTCCTGAAACCAAGATTTCGTTCAACGATATTGTTGTAAAAGCAGTGGCACTTTCTCTAAAAGAGCACCCTCAAGTAAATTCGCAATGGTTTGATGACAAAATGGTGTTAAACCATCACGTGCATGTCGGAGTAGCTGTGGCAGTTGATGATGGATTGGTAGTACCTGTATTGCGATTTGCTAACGAAATGAACTTGCCGCAAATTGGCACACAAGTTAAAGATTTTGCTGGTCGCGCAAGAAGTAAAAAACTTACTCCACAAGAAATGGACGGAAGCACATTTACGGTTTCTAACCTTGGAATGTTTGGTATTAACGAATTTACATCTATTATTAATCAACCCAATTCCGCCATACTTTCTGTGGGTGCCATTGTGCAAAAACCAGTAGTCAAAGAAGGTGAAATTGTGGTTGGAAATACAATGAAGCTTACACTGGCTTGCGACCATCGAACTGTAGATGGAGCAACAGGGGCACAGTTCTTACAAACCCTCAAGGAACATATCGAAAATCCCATCCGCTTAGTAGTGTAATTATTTTGGGAGCGTCAAAAAACATTGTGATTACAGGAGCAAGCAGAGGAATTGGCTTAGCTTTGGTACAATGGCTTTCGGATCATCATCATCATGTTTGGGCACTGTCGCGCAACATTGCTCCGATTGAGTCTTTAAACATTCCAAATGTCAACGCATTTTCTTTAGATATTTCGGATGCTGAGTCGTTGCAGAAATGGGTATCTACATCTTCACCTGAACACGTCGATGTACTCATTAACAATGCAGGTAAACTTATCAATAAGCCTTTTTTAGAAACGACCCAGTCTGATTTTGAATCAGTTTATAAAGTCAATGTCTTTGGGTTGGCAAACCTTACACGCCTATTACTCTCAAAAATGAGTACTGAGAGTCATGTGCTAAACATCAGCAGCATGGGAGGCATAAACGGCACTTCTAAGTTTCCAGGTTTAGCTGCTTACAGTAGTAGCAAAGGAGCAGTGTCTATACTTACAGAATTACTCGCAGAGGAATTTAAACAATCCGGTCCTTCAGTGAATGCTTTGGCTCTTGGTGCTGTACAAACCGAAATGCTTTCAGAAGCTTTCCCAGGATTAGATGTTCCAATGGACGCCAAAACCATGGCAGCCTATATTGCAAAATTTGCCTTAACGGGTCACCAATTCTATAACGGTAAAGTACTTCCCGTTTCGAACACGACGCCTTAATGAGCCTTGATTTTTATTCTTTTTTGCCAGTAGGAACTCAAGAAAAATGTGCTTCGCTGATTGCAGATAATAATGTTCATATAAAAGTAGTGCGCCAACGCAAAACCAAACATGGAGATTTTCGTGTACAGCATGGCAAGCCTGTTACGATTACACTAAATGCCATGGAAAATCGCTATCGTTTTTTGCTTACTTTTTTGCACGAATGGGCTCATTACAGCGTGTTTTCTAATTACAAGAATAGACAAAAACCACATGGTACAGCTTGGCAATCAACGTTTCAGGAGTTGGTAATCCCATTTTTATCAGTAGATTTTTTTCCAAAGTCACTACTTGAACCCTTGAAAAAGCACATGAAAAAGCCCAAAGCAACGTTTGCTGCTGACGCCTCGCTTATGCTTGCGCTACGGCAATTTGACCTACCCAATGATAAAAAATGTATTTTTGAATTGGAACAAGGTGCATTGTTCTGTGCTTCGGATGGTCGCATTTTTCAAAAAGGAATAAAACGCCGAACACGATTTTTATGTACTTGTACCCAAACTAAAAGACAGTACTTGTTTCCACCTTTTGTGGAAGTTAAACAAATGTAATGGAGTCTAAATTTGATTTTTCCGAATCAAGCGAACAACCAAAGAAACCCACAACTAGTAAAACTTCTTGGGTTGCTCAGCTGCGATATGTACGCCAATTATTACACATTGCTAGAGATACGGATTATGCCGCAACTTTAGAGGCTGTACGAGCAGATATTCCATTTCGGGGTGCTACGGCCTGGGTGCTGATTTGCTCTATTTTTATAGCTTCAATTGGACTTAACACCAATGCTACAGCCGTTGTTATTGGCGCCATGCTAATTGCCCCCCTAATGGGCCCAGTACTGGGTGTAGGCGTTTCGCTGGCAATTAACGATCTCACCATGCTTAAACAGGCCATTCAAAACTTTGTAGTTATGGTTGTATTGAGTGTTGCTACGGCCACACTTTACTTCTTGATTTTCCCGCTTCAGCAAGAATCATCCGAATTATTGGCGCGAACGCAACCTGATATTCGAGATGTATTTATTGCCTTTTGCGGAGGTGCAGCTCTTGCTATTGCCCGAACAAAAAAAGGAACTATTGCCTCTGTTATTTTTGGTGTTGCTATTGCTACGGCACTAATGCCACCTTTATGCACCATTGGCTATGGAGTAGCGGTGGCAAATCCGAATTATGCACTGGGTGCATTGTATCTATTTTTTATTAACGCAACATTTATCGCATTTGCTTCCTTTTTGGTGATTAAACTTTTGCGCTTTCCTATGATTCAGTATGCCGATTCTAAACAGCGAAGGAGGACGGTAAGGCTTGTGAGTTTTATAGCGCTTATGGTTATGATTCCAGCTGGTATAACCTTCACACGTGCGCTTAAGGAAAATGCTTTCCGAAAAGAAGCAAATGTTTTTTTGGAAGACCACATAACTACACTGCCTTTTGGGAGTTACTTGAGTAAATCTGCTGAAATATACTATGTTCGAGGTGAGCAAGCAGAAATTATTATAAATCCATTGGGTTTAGTTGATATTGACACTGAAACTGAGTTGCAACTGCAAGAAAAGATAAAAACGTACGACGATTTGGAAAAAGCCACGTTGACAATAGTGCCAAGTGTGCGAAAGTAATTTATTGATATACTTCTTTTACTTTTTTCATCAAATTTGATGAATATACAAAGTCGTTGATGGCTTCGTTATCTGTTTTAAAAATAAGTTCTTTGCTGCCTTCCCAAGCTTTTACGCCATTTTTCAAAAACAAAATGCTGTCGCCAATTTCCATAACCGAATTCATGTCGTGCGAATTTATCACGGTCGTAATGTTGTTTTCTTGTGTAATTTCACGAATAAGATTATCAATTACAATAGCGGTTTTGGGGTCTAGCCCTGAGTTTGGTTCATCGCAAAATAAGTATTTGGGCTTCATTACTACAGCACGTGCAATAGCGACCCGTTTTTGCATACCTCCAGACAATTCAGCAGGGAGTTTCTGCTGCGCATCGACCAAATTTACGCGCTCAATAACTTCTTCTGCAGCCTTTCGCATTATTGCTTCACTTTGATTAGTTAGCATTTGCATGGGGAACATAACATTTTCCAAAACAGTCATGGAGTCGAAAAGAGCACTGCCTTGAAAAACCATACCCATTTCACGTCGCAAAATTCTACGTTGATCATCATCCATTTCCACCAATGCTTGGTTATTAAAAAGCATATCACCACCATTAGGTTGATGCAGTCCTAATAGGCATTTAAGTAAAACCGTTTTTCCTGAACCACTTTGCCCTATAATCAAGTTAGTTTTTCCAGCTTCAAAGGTCATGCTAATGCCTTTGAGAATTTCAATGCCGTCAAAAGATTTTGTTATGTTTTGTAATTCAATCATCAAGCAAGGAGAAGTTGGGTTACGATATAATTCAACACAATTATAACAATTGAAGTCCACACAAAAGCTACCGTAGCCGCCTTGCCTACTTCTAGTGCGCCACCTTTCATGAAGTATCCGTGATAGGACGGGATAGTAGCTAAAACCACAGCAAAAATTAACGTTTTGACAAAGGCATATGTTACGTGGAAAGGTTTAAAATCCATCTGAATACCTTCGATAAAATCTGCACTATTAGAGAAACCACCGTAAAGGGTTGCCGTATAACCGCCTAGAATGCCTAAAAACATAGAAATGTTTATGACAAAAGGAAGCAATAGCATGGAAATTATTTTTGGGAAAACTAAATAATTTACGGAGTTAATTCCCATCACTTCTAGAGCGTCTATCTGTTCGGTTACGCGCATAGTTCCAATACTTGAGGTGATATATGACCCCACTTTTCCTGCCAAAATGATACACATAAATGTTGGTGCAAATTCAAGAATAACAGATTGCCTTGTTGCAAAACCAACTAGATTTTTTGGGATAAGTGGGCTTTCAATGTTAAGTGCTGTTTGAATCGAAACTACTCCGCCTACAAAAAAGGATAAAAACGCAACTATACCCAACGACCCAATAATAAGGTCTTGAATATCTTGGAAGATAAGCTTGCGCATCACTTTTGCTTTGGTGGGTTTGATAAAAACCAGTCTAAGCATAAGGAAATAAGCGCCAATATGATGCAATAACTTCATCGAAACGAATGTAAAAAAATAATATAACTATAACATCAGGAGTCGCATAAAAAAATACATTTGTAAAAATTCCAAATTATGAACATAAAACACTTTTCGCTATTTGCTTTACTAACTTTAATGGCGTGTTATACACCAATAAAGCCCTCAAAACCAAAACTTGTTGTAGGGATTGTAGTTGACCAAATGCGCATGGACTATCTCACTCGATTTGAAAATCATTTCGGCAATGGTGGGTTTAAACGATTTTACAACCAGGGATTTGTAGCCAAAAACCATCACTTTGATTATGCGCAGACTAAAACTGGTCCTGGTCATGCAAGTATTTCTACAGGTACTCCCCCTGCTGTTCACGGTATTATTGCCAATGATTGGTTTGACAAAATTAGCGGTGAAGAGCAATATTGTGTTGGAGATGATTCGTATCAAAGTATTGGAACGCTAACTAACAACGGTGAAAAGGCACCAACGCAATTATTGGTTTCTACATTCTCTGATGAGAATAGATTAGCCACTCAGTCAAGGGGTAAAGCCATCGGGGTTTCTTTTAAAGACAGAGGCGCTATTCTTTCCATTGGACATGCTGCTAACGGCGCATACTGGTTTTCAGGAAAAAATGATGGGAAATTTGTAAGCAGCAGCTTTTACATAAATACGCTTCCGCAATGGGCAGCTGATTTTAATACGAGCAAACAAATAGATACGTATTTGACAACTTGGGATACCTATTACCCCATTGAAACCTATGTTGAAAGTGGCCCCGATAATACTCCATATGAAACTACATTTAAAGGAAAAGAAACCCCAACATTTCCATACGATTTAGCTGAATTAGCTCCCGAGAATAACGGATATGATATTTTAGAGGAAACACCATTTGGTAATAGTTTAATTACAGATTTCACTTTGGCCGCTCTAGAGGCCGAGGCATTAGGAACAGATAATGATGCGGATGTTTTGATGGTCAGCTATTCTTCAACAGATTATGTGGGGCATGCTTTTGGGATAAACGCTAAAGAAGTACAAGATACGTATGTGCGTTTGGATTTGGACTTGGCTCGGTTGTTTGCTGCACTTGATAAACAAGTGGGTAAAGGAAATTATACTGTTTTTTTGACTTCCGATCATGGCGTAGCTCATGTGCCAAAATATTTGATGGACAACAAAATTCCCGCGGGATACTTTAAAGAAAAAGATTTTGTAAAAGAATTAAAAACACATACCTCAGCTTATTTTGATACAGGGGGATTGATTCGTGATATTTCTAATAATGAAATTTTTCTAAATCATGATAAAATCACAACTGAACGCTTAGATATCAATAAAATTAAATCATATATAACCTCTTTTACGATGTCTTTTGAAGGAGTTGCTATGGCATATGATACAACTGAACTCCTAAAAATGAACGAGAACAACGCCATCATAGAACGATTGCAGCGCGGTTTTCACCCAAAACGCTCGGGTGATATTGTTTTCGTTTTGCAACCCGGCTTTATTGAAACCAGAAAAAAAGGCACCACACACGGATCTGCATACATTTACGACACTCACGTACCTCTAATGCTTTATGGACAAGGGGTTAGAAAAGGGACCACTTTTGAACGTACGAATATAACAGATATCGCTCCTACGATTTGTGCTATTTTGGGTATTAGTAACCCAACCGGAACAATTGGAAATCCGATTAAAGAGGCATTAAAATAAGCCTAGAACTTATAGGAAAACGCATTGATATTCATCCCTGCACCAACACTAGCAAAGAGAGCCACATCGCCTTGTGCAACATGATGATTTTCCATTTGGCTGCGTTTTACCAAATCTAGAAGTGTAGGAACTGTTGCCACAGAACTGTTTCCCAACTTATGAATACTAATGGGTAATACATTTTCGGGTTGTGGATATCGATAAAGCCTGTAAAATCGTTTTATAATGGCCTCATCCATTTTTTCATTGGCCTGGTGTAAAAACACCTTTTTTAATGTGCTAATATCTTCCCCGCTCTTGTCTAAACAACTTTTTAACGCTTGCGGTACATGGCTAATGGCAAATTCATATACTTTACGGCCATGCATTTTAATGTATTTGTCGGTAGGGTCAGCATCTGGATGATACGACTTTCCAGAGTATAGATAAAATGCCTCACCGTTACTAAATGTTTGTGTACAATGACTTAGTAAGCCTCCAGCTGTGTCAGTTTCTTCAATTATAGTTGCCCCTGCACCGTCGGCAAAAATCATAGAATCTCTATCGTTAGAATCAGCAATTCTTGAAAGCGTATCAGCGCCAATAACCAAACATTTTTTTGCCATTCCAGCTTTGATAAATGCTTGCGCTTGAATCACGCCTTCCACCCAGCCTGGACAGCCGAAAATAACATCATAAGCCACGCAATTAGGATTCTTGATTTGCAGTTGATGTTTTACACGGGTAGCGAGTGACGGCAACATTTCGGTTTGAATACAACCGTGCTGAATATCACCAAAATTATGTGCAACAATGATGTAATCCAATGTTTCTGGGTCTAGCGAAGCGTCTTCTAATGCTTTTTCAGCAGCCAAGAAGGCTAGGTCAGAAGCTGTTTGGTGTGGTTTGGCATAGCGGCGTTCTTCAATGCCCGTTATGGCTTTAAATTTTTCAATGATGTCAACGTTTTCATTGTTAAATGGACTTCCATCCATATCTAAAAACGAATGATTCAGAAAGGCTTCATTTTTTTCGGTTTGAGAAGGAATATAACTCCCAACGCCAGTAATGTGAATTCCCATTTTTTTTGTTAAGTTGTTGTGTAGTGCAAAAATTAAACAACTACATGCCAAAGATAAAAATCTATGCGTAGCATAAAAAGAAAATTTAACTAAACACGGAGAGAATTAATCGTAAGTTACTCATTATGAATTACTTGTTTATTAGCATATGATTCTATAGGTGCACAGGTACAAACTAAATTTCGATCTCCAAAAGCTTCATCAACGCGTTGAACGCTAGCCCAAAACTTATTTTCTCGCACATATTGCAACGGATAAGCAGCTTCCTCTCTTGTATAAGGGAATCTCCATTCATGAGCAGTGAGTTGCGCCATGGTATGCGGAGCATTCCGTAGGATGTTATTTTCTTGATTGGGATCACTTGCCTCTATCTCATAGCGAATAGAAATAAGTGCTTCACAAAAACGATCAAGTTCTTCTTTATTTTCACTTTCTGTAGGCTCAATCATCATCGTACCCGCCACAGGGAAAGATACTGTAGGTGCATGAAACCCGTAATCAATAAGCCTTTTGGCAATATCCATTACCTCAATTCCTTTTTCTTTAAAGGCACGACAATCAATAATGAATTCATGTGCGGCTCTGTTGCTATCACCACTATAGAGTACAGGGTAGTGTTTTGCAATGCGTTCCTTTATGTAATTGGCATTTAGAATGGCAATTTCGGTAGACTTTGTGAGTCCATCTGCTCCAAGTAAGCGGATGTAGGCATAGGAAATCAAACATGCCATTGCTGAACCGAACGGAGCGGCCGAAAGCGCAGAAATTCCTTGTTCGCCACTTGTGGGAACTATCTCGTGATTGGGTAGAAACGGAACAAGATGTTTTGCGACACAAATAGGTCCAACTCCCGGGCCACCACCTCCGTGTGGTATGGCAAAAGTTTTGTGAAGATTTAAGTGGCATACATCAGCACCGATGGCAGCAGGATTTGTAAGCCCCACCTGTGCATTCATGTTTGCACCGTCCATGTAAATTTGCCCCCCATTACTGTGAATGTGAGCTGTAATTTCTTTAATAGCAGATTCAAAAACCCCATGTGTAGATGGGTATGTTATCATTAGCGCAGCCAAATTTTCGGCATGAGCATCTGCCTTTACTTTTAAGTCGTTGAGGTCAATGTTGCCTCGCTCATCAGTACCAACCACTACAACTTCCATTCCTGCCATGACAGCTGAAGCCGGATTGGTGCCATGTGCCGAAGCCGGGATGAGGCAAATGTTTCTGTGCGCTTCATTGTTGGCTTGATGAAAAGCGCGAATGACCATAAGCCCTGCAAACTCTCCTTGTGCGCCTGAGTTGGGTTGTAGCGAGGTACCTCCAAAACCTGTTATTTCAGTCAGGTAGTCGGTTAGTTCTTTCAAAATAGTATGATAGCCTTCCGCTTGATTTGTAGGCGCAAATGGATGCATGTTGTTCCACTGTGGGTCACTTAGAGCAAACATTTCAGTAGCTGCATTCAATTTCATCGTACAGGATCCAAGGGCAATCATGGAATGGTTTAACGCCAAATCTTTACGCTCTAGCGACTTAATATAACGCATCATACTGGTTTCTGCGTGGTACCGCTGGAATACGTTGTGCGTTAAAAATGCCGTTGTACGTTTGTGCGAATGCGGCAGGCAGTTAGGTTCTGCAGAAGCTGTATTTGTTGACGTACCATTTGCCGTTTTTGAGAAAATTTCAAGTAAAGTTTCAATGTGATGTTCTTCCGTAGCCTCATGAACAGAAAGCGTTAATTCATTTTCGTTAATGTATCGCAGGTTTATGCCTGCTTTTTCCGCCAATGGCTGAACTATTTTTTTTGGAGCCTCAATCCAAAGGGTATCGAAAAAAGCATGATTTTTTTGCCGAATGCCCATATTGTCCAATGCTTTGCTTAGCCTGCATGCTGTGGTGTGTATTCTAGTTGCAATATCTGTTAATCCTTCAGGCCCGTGATACACGGCATACATGCCTGCCATGACGGCTAATAGCACTTGTGCGGTACAAATGTTAGATGTGGCTCTATCTCTTTTGATGTGTTGTTCACGGGTTTGCAAGGCCATTCGCAACGCTCTATTTCCCTCCCTGTCTTGAGTAACCCCAATAATTCTTCCGGGTACACTTCTTTTGTAATCAGTTTTGGTAGCAAAATATGCGGCATGCGGGCCTCCGTAGCCAAGCGGAATACCAAATCGTTGGGTGCTTCCTACAACCACATCTGCGCCAAGAGCGCCAGGGGCCTCTAAAAGCACCAAGCTCATGAGGTCTGCGGCAACAGCTGTTTTTATTTCTGCTTCCGACGCAACTTCAATAAAGGATTTTAAATCTGGAATGGCACCGTTTGCTCCTGGATATTGAATCAACGCACCAAAATATTCGTTTGTAGGAATAAACGTTTCGGGTGCTCCGTAGATTAAAGTAATCCCAATAGGATTTGCACGTGTTTCTAATACGGATTTGGTTTGCGGTAAGGTGTTTTCATCTACAAAAAATAAGGAGGCATTATCCTTTTTTTGTGATTTGGTGCGTTGTCCATATAATAGGCTCATTGATTCGGCGGCTGCCGTGGCTTCATCAAGAAGGGATGCATTAGCCAACTCCATTCCCGTGAGATCGGTTACCATAGTTTGGAAGTTGAGCAGGGCTTCCATTCTGCCTTGAGCAATTTCAGCTTGATAAGGAGTGTAAGATGTATACCAACCTGGGTTTTCTAGTATGTTGCGTTGAATCACACCTGGTAATATGGCTTCGTGATACCCTAATCCAATAAATGAAGAAAAAACAGTATTTTGTTTTCCTAGTGTCGATAGATGCTTTGAAAAGGCGTGTTCACTAATGGCAGCAGGAAGTGATATTGGCTGTTTTAAACGTATCGACTCAGGCACAGTTTGCGCAACTAACTCTTCTATAGAGGAGGCATTAATTTCTGATAGCATTGAAGCAACTTCGTTTGCGTTTGGGCCAACATGTCTAAAAACAAAACCTTGTGTGTCCATAGTGTAACCATTAAGTTAAATTCAAAGTTAATTTTTTGCACAATACACAAAAGCAGAACCTCAGTCTTTCGCATTAAAGTTGTTAACCGCAAAACCATATGTTATTAACACATTTGGTATTTTTGCTCTTCATTCAAGTCACTTGTTTCAGCGTTATATTTCATCAAATCTTCACGTTACCCTTTCGTTATGGGCGTTTTGTGGTGTTTTTGCTCTGCAGCAAGGGGCTCCGTTTTCTCTATCCCTTCAATGTGCTGTTTTTGGGTTTGGATGGGCTGCTTACCAGTACTTACACGCTTTTGTTCCTATATTATATCGACAACAGCAGGTAACTTTTTCAAAGCTATTTTATGCGTTGCTAGCTCTGTCCCTAGGATTTTATGGGTTGATGCTACAACCCGTTTTCGTGTGGATTAGCTTTGGGTTTGCAGGAATGTTAACATTTTGCTACGCCTTACCTTTTGGCGCAAAAATGGGTCTGCGTTTTGTGCCAACACTAAAGGTTTTTGTTGTTGCCCTTTGTTGGACGGTATTGGCTACGATCTCCCTGAATGCATTGCCGAAAAATCTATTTGTGTTAGTTTCAATAAAAGCACTGACGTGGATGATTTGCCTGATCCTCCCTTTTGATCTTCGTGATTTGCAAAAAGACGAAAAAGCGTTAAAAACCTTGCCCCAGCTTTTTGGGGTTAATGGTGTGAAGGTATTGGGATTTATACTGATTAGTTTTACAGCTTTTATGGCCTTTAAAACGGTTGCAGTTGATGTGTTGCTTTATGTAGAGTGGGGGATGCTATTACTTTTAGCGATTGCACTTTACGGCGCATCTCCAAAGCGTTCGCCCATGTTTACTTCCTTTTGGGTGGAAGGGATTCCTATTTTATGGTTTGTGGCAAGTATTTTGACCCTTACTTTTGGTTTAGGTCTTTAGCGCTTTGATGCACTTTTTCTCCTAAAGAATTTTTGTAAGCAATCATGGCTTCCCTTAGCGCAGGATTTTTTACTCCTAGAATTTGACACGCAAGCAATGCGGCATTTTTAGCGCCGTTAAGCGCAACTGTCGCCACTGGAACACCCCCAGGCATTTGTAAAATAGACAGAACAGAGTCCCAACCGTCAATGGAGTTGGATGACTTTACGGGAACCCCAATCACAGGGAGTGGACTTGAAGCTGCTACCATCCCAGGTAAATGCGCAGCACCACCTGCACCTGCAATAATGACATCAATGTTCTGCGTATGTGCTGTGGTAGCAAATTGCATCATTTTTTCTGGCGTTCGGTGTGCCGATACAATATCAACATCTGTATCTATTTCGAATAATGCTAAGGTGTCAATGGCATCTTGCATCACGGGCAAGTCGCTTTTGCTTCCCATAATAACGGCTACTTTCATATCATTTCGCTTTTAATTGTAGAACAGATTTAAGTTCTTTTATTTGTTTAAAAATATCATTTAAATTCTCACCCGTAAGAGTCAGATGACCCATTTTACGCTGAGGTTTGGTTGTTTTTTTGCCATAAATGTGAAGTCCGGCTTGCGGGGTGCTTAGAATATTTTTGACGCCTTTATATTCAAATGCTCCAGTAACATCAGCAGGACCAACCACATTTGCCATAATTGTAGGGCGATAAAAATCGGTTTTACCTAGTGGTGCATCCAAAATAGCGCGGAGATGTTGTTCAAACTGTGAGGTAACACATCCTTCAATGGTCAAATGACCGCTGTTATGAGGACGTGGTGCTACCTCGTTAATCCAAAGCGTGTTGTTGTCATCCACAAAAAACTCTACCGCCAAAAGGCCAACGTGCTCCCATGCAGCAACCAAATCTTTGGCAATTTCTTGCGCTTTTTCGGAAATAGAAGGGGTTATTTCCGCTGGGTAATACACAAACTCCACCTGATTTGCTGTAGGGTGAAATGCCATACCAACAGGTGGGTACAGCGACACTTCACCAGACGCGCTTCGGGCAACAATTACCGAAATTTCTTGAGCGATAGGGACTAAATCTTCCACGATACATTCGCCCTCTGGTAGTGTGTCAATAGCTGCGATATTATCCAATTTTTTCACACCAAAGCCATCATAACCAAAGCGTGCAGCTTTCCAAATACAGGGAAATTTAATCGTTCCTTTTGCCGTAGCTTTATCTAGTTCTGCTTTGTTAGCAAAAGCCATATACGGAGCCGTAGGTAGTTTTTGAGCAGTGTAAAATTCTTTTTGCGTGCGCTTGTTTTGAATAACGTCTAGGGTTGCGGGCTTTGGAAACACCAATACACCTCTTTTTTCCAACTCATAAAGTGCATCAATGTTGACATGCTCAATTTCAATGGTCAATACGTCTGCGTCATTTCCAAATTGGACGACAGTTTCATAATCCATTAAACTTCCTTGTACAAATTGATTGCAGCTGTTTCTGGCAGATGCGTCAGCATTAGCATCTAAAACACGCGTATGAATATCCCAGCGACGTGTTACATCCAAGAGCATTTTACCAAGCTGTCCGCCTCCTAAAATACCGACGGTAAAATCTGTAGAAATAACGTGTTTCATTTCCTTGACAAAGGTACGCATATTCTGCAATGTGCAAACGATGTAGGTGTACTGCACAAAATAGGATATCTTTGCACAGTAAAAATTATGCATGAAGAATATCATTTTGTTTGGAAAACCTGGAGCAGGAAAAGGCACGCAAGCCGAATTTTTAAAAGATACATTTCAACTGATTCATATTTCAACGGGCGATGTATTTCGATATAATATTAAAAACGAAACCTCACTGGGACTTTTGGCTAAAGGTTATATGGATAAGGGAGATTTGGTCCCAGACGAAGTGACTATTCAAATGCTAGAGGGGGAGGTTGTTAAGCACTCAGAAGCTGCAGGATTTATTTTCGACGGATTTCCACGTACCAGATCCCAAGCCGAGGCATTGGATGCTTTTTTAGCTAAGAATGACATGAAAATTGCAGCTACGTTAGCACTTGAGGTAGCTGAAGATATTTTGGTTGATCGCCTATTACAAAGAGGAAAAGAAAGTGGTCGTGCCGATGATCAAGACGAAGAGAAAATCCGAAATCGTTTTGCAGAATACAACAAAAAAACAGCACCACTTATTGATTACTACAGCACACAAGGAAAATTTCACTCGATACAAGGAGAAGGCTCAATAGCCTCTATCGCTGAACAACTTACCACTATTGTTGAACAATTGTAATGACAGAAGGAAATTTTGTAGACTATGTAAAAATTCACGTTAGTTCTGGTAACGGAGGAAAGGGTTCTACACATTTTCACAGAGAGAAATACATTACAAAAGGCGGCCCTGATGGAGGCGATGGCGGACGTGGCGGGCATGTTATTGTACGGGGTGATAAAAACCTGTGGACGCTTGTAACATTTAAATATAAGCGTCATTTTAAGGCGGAACACGGACTTCACGGGAGTAAAAGTAGGAGTACAGGGGCTGATGGTAAAGACCTTATTATACCCGTTCCTTTAGGAACGTTAGTTTTCGATTCTGAAACTGGAGAACGCATTGCAGAAATAACATCTGAGGAAGATGTAATTGTTGCGCCAGGGGGAATGGGCGGCAGGGGAAATTGGCATTTCAAAAGCCCTACAAACCAAGCGCCGCGCTATGCACAACCAGGCAAAGAGGGTGTTGAGCGAGGCATTACATTTGAACTTAAAGTATTGGCAGATGTAGGTCTTGTTGGTTTTCCAAATGCAGGAAAATCCACACTGTTGGCAGCGTTAACATCTGCCAAACCCAAAATCGCTGATTATCCCTTTACTACCCTAAAACCTAATCTGGGTATTGTTCAACACCGTGATTTTACTTCTTTTGTGATGGCAGATATACCTGGAATTATTGAAGGTGCCGCAGAAGGGAAGGGGCTAGGACATTATTTTTTACGTCACATTGAGCGTAACAGCGTATTGCTTTACGTAATTCCTGCGGATACTACTGATATTAAAGAACAATTCACTATTTTGAACAATGAATTGACACGGTACAATCCCGAGTTATTAGATAAAAATTTTATGATTGGAATCTCAAAAGCTGATTTATTAGACCAGGAGCTATACGTTGCTATTGAAGCAGAATGTAAAGCAGCCTTTGAAAACATTCCATTTGTATTGTTTTCGTCTGTTTCGCAACAGGGCATTGCCACACTAAAAGATACTTTATGGCATATGCTCAACGAGTAATCTTTTTTGTTTTTTGCGTTTCTGTTTCTTTTGGGCAGCGTGCACCGCAATCCTTATTTGATTCTGTTGCCGTTACTGCCGAACAAGAAATGCGGATATTAGCATTGGACACAATAACTATAAAAACACAAGCTGAGCGTGAAGAATTGGCTATGCTTTTTGCCTCAACAAAACGCTTCGAATACTCTTTTGAACTGTTATCAGTATTGTGTGAGGAGTACCCTGATAATTTTGATTATCAATTTCTTTATGGGGGAGTATCAGGAATACTTGCATCTGAGTTACCCCGGGTAAAATCTCTACCTTATGTAAGGGCTATGAAAATCGCATTTGAGGCTGCTGCTAGGTTAAAACCAGACGCCCTTGACATTCAAATTGTTCTATTGCAATTGTATACTGAACTCCCATGGGTTTTGGGGGGAAGTAATAAAAAAGCAACACAGGTTTTAGAAATCGTGAAATCCTTATCTGTAATTGAAGGATTTTTGGCTGAAGGCTATTTCTACCGCTCAACTAAGAAGAACAAGGAAGCTTTGGTTGCGTATTTAAACGCAGTCAATGAAATTCAATCTTGCAATCAAGATGTCGAAATGTCGATAGACTCTTATTACCACTTAGCGGTACTTGCCTTTTATTTACAAAAAGACAAGACTAAAGCAGCTTGTTTGTTTTCAATGTATATTAAAAAATTTGATGACGGAGCTGCTTATCCCAAATCTTTTGCTCAACATTATTTGTCTAAAGTGTCGGATTCAGAGAACGTTGATCTGGAGATGGAAGCTAAACTTTTGAAATACGACAAACTTACGGCGTGGATTCAAAACAACTTTAAGTGACAGGTATGATTCTTATTCACGCACCTGTAGTGAAACCACGAATCCGTTATATCTTCAATCATTTTTTTGGTAGAAGAATGGGGAATGACATCTCATTTACTTCTGATTTGAGTGCTTTTATTGCCCACAGTGGACCAAAGATGTCGTATGGAGATTCGCCGCTGGGTAATGAGTTTTTTGTAGCGGCTCATGGATTACTTACTCAGCAAGGAGTTCCATCCATTCAGATAAACTTGTTTGATTGGGAAGGGCTTCCTGCGTTTTTTCCAACTCCAGTAAAAAGTTCGTTGCCATTTGACTTTTTTGCTGCTGCTTTTTATTTGATGTCTCGTTACGAAGAATACCACCCTTTTGTTGCGGATGACTTGGGCAGATTCACATCAGATCAATCCTTGGCAGCAAAACATGACTTTTTACATCTACCTCTTATAGATTTATGGTTTGATCGTTTTTTATCGATTTGGCAAGCATTTTTTGACACGAAATCAATTGAAAGAATGCCGTCAAAACTTTCGATTGTCGTAGACATTCCGCAACTGTTTGCCTTTAAGCACAAAACAGTATTTCGTTCATTTGCTGAGGGAGTTCAAGATTTTTTTCAATTTCGTTTTGGGTCGATTTTTGACAGAGCATTAGTCGTTTTGGGTATTCGTGAAGACCCCTTGGCTAATCTTTATAATTGGATAGAGATTTTGTTGCAAAAAACAACTTCAATTCGCTTTTTTGTGTTGTACACAAAGCTAGGCGTTCATGACAGAAGTTTGAGTGTTTTTAATGCAACTCACCAACAAGAAATAAAAAGTATATCAGATTATGCACCAACAGCTCCTTTGGCATCCTTTGAATCTTCTACTAATGAGACTGTTTTGGGTACAGATATTGAACGCTTCGGCACACTCATACATCGCCCAGTAAAATCAATTCGTCAACATAAATTGGTCCTGCAATTTCCTCACACGTACCGCTTATTTTCATCCCTTGGCATTAAAAATGACTATTCCATGCAATATGCTGATGCTGCTGGATTTCGAGCTAGCACGGCGTTCCCGTTTCGTTTTTACGACTTAGGCGATGAGCAACAAACTCCGTTAACAGTTCATCCTGTTTGCTTAAGTGAAACCCATATTCGTAACCAACGTTTTTCGCGAAAAATGCGTCAGCTTTTTTTGGCTTACCAAGATCGTCTGACTAAACTTCATGCGCCCTTTGTGGTGGCACTTACCAATGAGAGTTTCAATTCGCGGGGAAAAAATACATCCTTTTTATCTACGTTAAGTAAAATATTATCTCATGAATAAATCACAAATTAAAGCGCTCTTTTTTGATTTGGATCATACACTTTGGGATTTTGAAGCCAATTCAGCGCTAGCCTTTAAATCATTGTTTGAAGAATATGAAATACCACTTGATCTACATCAGTTTTTAACTGTTTATATTCCAAATAATAATGTGTACTGGAAGAAATATAGGGAAGGTAAAATAGATAAAGAAACCTTACGATTTGAGCGGCTCAAAACAGTTTTTGATATACTTAATTATCCAGCAACTAACACCCTGATAGATGATTTAGCAGATGCCTATATTCAAACACTACCAGAGTATAACATACTTTTTGAAGGTGCAATTGAAATATTAACGGCTTTAAAACAACACTATGCTTTGCATGTGATTACCAATGGTTTTCAGGATGTTCAGTATTTTAAAATGAAAAATTCGGGATTGTTACCCTTTTTCGAAACCATAACCGACTCTTCATCTGTGGGAGTAAAAAAGCCCGATCCTAAAATATTTAGATATGCACTAAAGGTTGGTCAAGTTGCATCTGATGAAGCCGTAATGATTGGGGATAATTTGGAAGCTGACATTGAAGGCGCCTTAGCCACAGGTATGCACGCCATACATTTTATGCCTTTGGAGAAAAAGCATCCATCACATTATATAGAAATTGACAAACTACAGGAGTTAAAATTCTTACTCTAATTGTTTTGGCGGTAATATTCGTAAAGGACTATAGCAGTAGCTACCGAAACATTATAAGAATCAAGGGTGTCATTAATAGGTATTTTAATTTGTTCATCACAGAGATTTAGAACTCCTTTACTAATTCCCTTGTTTTCATTCCCCATAACAATTCCTACAGATTTATTTAAGTTGGTTTCGCTAATGTTTTTAGTTGCTTTTTCGGTACATCCCAACAGGGTTATTTCATGAGATTGTAGTAAATACATAGCATCTTTTAGATGGCTCACGCGAATGATGGGAATATGAAAGGCACCGCCTGCTGATGCCTGAATGGCAATGTCGTTTAGTGGTGCAGCGCCTGTTTGCCCTATGATAATACCACTGGCACCTAATCCCAAAGCCGAACGAATAATTGCACCAAAATTTCGCACATCGGTTACGCCGTCTAGCAAAAGAAATAGTTGTTGTTTATTAATATCAATTATGTTTTCTAGAGATTCAAATTGAATTTCTCCAATAAGTGCAACAAACCCTTGGTGGTTTTCTTTGGTATGTTTGTGTAGTTTTTGTTCTGGAACAAAGGAATAAGACACACCTGAACGCATGACTTCTTCTTTGAGTTTTTGCGAAGCGGGAGAGCTCGCCCCGTTTTCAATAAATACTTTTTGAATTCGTGAAGGGTCTTGAATGGCCTCACGAACTGCATTGAGACCGAAAATAACTTTTGTTATGTTCACAATTATTTTATATATTTTTTTACAAAATTTTCATTTCCAGATTTTATAACAATAACACCTCTTTTAGGTGAATTATGAATTTTATAATTTAGTTGTGTACCTTGGTAATTTTGATTAAAAATTAATTTACCATTGTAATCATACACATATATTTCGTTAATAAATAGTTGATTAGGATTAATTAAATTAATAAAATCTAGCTCATAAATGATAAAGAATTCATTTTGGAACATGTCAACTGACTTATTATTTAAAGTCTTGTTAATGTTAGCCCCCTCAGAAACTACTATAGAAAAATTCTGATACTCTGTTTCATCATCGCTTAATGCAGGGTTTGTTATTTTACCTTTATGGGATATAACAACTTTATAGTTAGACCCTTCATTTCTAGCAAAGTCTATCCGCTCTACGTTGTCAACTTTATTATCTGATTTAATTGCCCAAATATCATTATTAATTTTGTTTTCAACAGAAAAAGCATAAGGCAGATGTTCAATTGATAGGTTTTCTACAACTCTTAGATCAATATCATTAATTAAAACACTGACATCCTTATTAATTTGCGGATATAAATTTGTTGCTCCAGGATCGGTCCAACATATAGTAATTGAGTATTGATCTATATCCTCAGAAAGCTCCAAATCATACATAATTTTTTGACCATCAAAAATTTTACCCTCAATGATTGTAGGTTTTGAAATATGCCTTGTAATAATTTGTGAACTTTTACTTGCATCCATAATCCCCCAGCCAAAATTTGGATCAGGACCAGAATCTCCTGCTTCTTTTGCGGAGTTTATAACTAGTGCCTTTAGCGTGGAAGAAAGTGGAAGTCTTCCTTGGGTGTTATAAAAATATTCTTGTAATAACACCATAGATCCAGAAATGTTAGGCGCAGCCATTGATGTTCCTGTTTTTCTTGAATATAAGTTTGTTACAGTTATGTTATTAGTATTCAAATCAGTTGACAAAATATTTGTTCCGATTCCAGAAATGTCAGGTTTAATTCTTAAATCATTTGTAGGTCCTTGACTGCTAGATTCATTTATTCTAATTAATTCAAATCCAGACTCAAAATATAAAATTTTTTTTGCGTTAGCCACAACTAAATTGTTTTTTGCTGTTGACATATCAGTGAGCTTATCATAACGACTTATTACAGAATCAGTATTAATATATGTTCCGTCATTTCCTGCAGAGCAAATTGCTAAATGATGAGGTTTAGCAAAATGGATAGCATCTAGGTCTTCAGCCCAATCATCATAAGTTCCAAAATAGCTGTAACTAATATTGGGTGTACCAGAGATTGAAAACCCGTCGATACCGTAAGAGTGATTTGATATGTGAATATCTTTAGATGAATCCATTAACAATTCTATCATAACCCTTGACCAGTCGAAAGAAATAATTTTCACTTTGGATGCCATTCCTCTTGCTTCAGAATTTATACCACTGGATCCAATAGTACCCGCAACATGAGTTGCATGTGAACTATAATTTAATTGAAAAGACAGATCGTTTCCAATAACAATTCTGTCAGAAACATTTTGGAATTCATCATGAAATTTAAATACGTGCCCCCCATCCCAAACACCAACGTTAAAACCACTACCCTCTAAATTTAATCCCTCACTACCACCGGGTACAATTAGATTGGTTTTTGTATCAACCATTGATTCAAGATTATGAGTTTCAAAAAAAATGGGTACTCCGTCGAATGTAATTTTAGCAGGTCTCTTAGATTGAGCATTCCTTTCTATGTAATAATCAATTCTTTCATTTTCAATAATATCCTTTTCATGAAACCTTTTTTGTAATTCTAAATAATATTTTTCAAAATCATTAACTTGTCCAAAAAATAAAAAAGGAGAAATGATTAGCAGAAATATACTTATTTTTTTTGTACACATAAGCAGCTTTATTTTTTCACAACAACAAATAGAAATACCCGTTCAGTTATTTAATGAAATTTCTAATAAAAAGAGTATGGACAAATATACGGGTTCAGTTTATCTTTTTAATAACTTTAAGCGTGGTATTGTCAATTTTCAGGGTAATAAGTTTGAAAAAATGTTAAACATCAATACCTATTCAAACACAATTTCTTTTAAGGACGAGTTTGGAGAAATTTTTGAATTTAATTATAGCAAAGATTTATTCATTTCTATTGGTGACTTAAAGTTTAAAAATCTTGAAATCAATGGTGAATGGTATATTGTAAAAGAGATAGCTCAAAGCGGAGATCAATATCTATATAAAAGTTTTTTCACAAAATTAATACCTCCGAGACCTTCATCAACCGGATATGATTTACCTAAACCTGGAAAAATAGAAGTTAAAAACCGTTACATTTTTTATATAAATGACAATTTTTATATTATGAGAAATTCAAAAAAAGAACTTTTAAATACATTTCCCGATCACGCAAAATTTATTAAGCGTTATAAGTTTAAAAAAGAAGAGGATTGGATAAAGTTTTTTCTTTATCAAATAAAAAACCCCAACTTTTAGTTGGGGTTATATAATCAAATATTATAATAAATTATTGTCCTGTTAATGTCCACCCATTATCGATACCACCTCCTGAGAATAATTCATCATCTAATACAGCTAAACTAAAAGTATTAGTACATGGATCATATGAGCCAGTTCCACCAACTGCCCAACTTGATGTACCTTCAACAGTGATAGTATTATCTGCTGGATTTAATGTTATAACGACATCAAACGGGTAAAGACCAGCATATCCAGCAACTCCAGTAAAATTAGCTACACCATTGTATCCCCATGTTGTAGGACAATACCATTGGTTTTCTCCTAATTTTGTGAGTTCTACTTCAGTAGCATCAGCTCTTGAATCCTGATATTGACTTATCCAAGTTTCTGTTTCATCAATAAGTGTTGGACAATCGTCATCAACAATTGTTATATCAACTGATGTCAAACTCAAGCCAGTTCCACCAGGTCCAATGTTATCACCTGTCAAACTTACTGTAAGATTAGCATTACCATCACTTACAGAATTGTCTATAGGGGTAATAGTAATCATCGATTCAATTGCACCACCTTGAAATTCAATTACTCCATTAGATGGGGTTACCGAAAAGCGTGATGTATCACCTGTTACATTAAAATTAAATGTACCACCATTTGATGGATCTGCCGTTCCTAATAGAACTTTGATTTGTGTACCTGATGATAAATTCTCGCTCATTGTTATGGGATTACTACTTCCTAATTGAGCGTATGAGCTTTCCGGTGTATATATAATTAGCTCTTCCTCACAAGAGGTGAAAAAAGCAGTAACTATAAAAGCTGCTAATATAAATTTTAAATTATTTTTCATTTTTTTAAGTATTAATAACCAGGATTTTGTTGATTTCTTAGGTTAGGGTTTCCATCAAACTCAATTAATGGTATTGGTAATGTAAACCTGTAGTCACTTGATGAAAGACTGCAGTTTTGAACTGCTGCTAATTCACAATCTTTGGGATCTTTTACAGCATCACGGTTTGCTCTTGGCCCCAATCTTTTAAGTGTAAAATATCTATTACCTTCAAAAGCAAATTCAATTCTTCTTTCATCTACAATAGCACCAAAAGCCTCTGCTTGGTTAGAAAATGCAAATGGAAGTTGAGGAGTTGAGAATCGAGCATTTCTAAGAGTTGTTAAAGTTGTTGCTGCACCAGACAAGTCCCCTAGGGCTGCTTGAGCTTCTGCATGTATCATATACATTTCAGCAACACGAATTACCTTAAGGTCATTCATTAGCTCTTGGCCTTCTGAACCTTTGTGTTTACCAACATATAATATATCAGATTGCTTGAATTCACCTGCAGTTTTACTAGCATAATCCGTGTCAACAACGGATTCAGGATGTACAATTACATCTTTACGAATATCTCCATCTTCTAGTACGTTAAATAATGCTCTACCAACCTCAAAATAAGGATCAGCTGTAGGTCCACTAAAACAAAATATTGCACCTGCCCAGCCACCTGCAGCAACCGATCCAACTGAGCCCTGTCCATCATAACTATCATTACGAGTGCGCTCAAGTTTGAATATTACCTCAGTATCAATTTCATCAGTAAATATCAACGGGTATTCTTCAACTGTTGCTAAAGGATATTTTTGAACTAAGGTTTCAGAAAGAGTTAATGCATCATTATAATTACCACGCATAGCAGCAATAATCGCTTTGACAGCCGTAATAGCATCTCCAGTTTTGTATGAATTTGCATCTCCAACCAATCCTAGATCAGTATCAATGTGCTGTTGAGCCGAGTTTAAATCAGCTAAAATTGCTGAAAATACAGTACCAACAGTATCACGAGAAGGTTGTTCAGTGATTGATGGAACCTTCATCACTAGTGGTATCGCTAGCGCATCATCATTTGTGTAATCAGATGCTGGTGTGAAATATGCCAATAGCTTCAAGTGACCAAATGCTCTAATTGCAGTCGCATGAGCAAGAATTGCATCATATTGGTCCTGTTCATCACTTGTAGGTGTGTAAACAGCGGCTCCTTCAATAACTCTGTTTGCAAAATTTACAAGGTCATATAAACCAGTCCAAAAAGCACTAGAGGCAGTACTTGATGGTGTTAGGATATAATCATATTGGCTTAAACCTTGGTTTCCTGATTGGACTCCAATACCAATTTCGTCTGTATACATTGCACTAAGTGCCATGTCTGGTGTCCAGTCTAGATTGTCATATAACCAATATATTCCAGTTTTCAAATCATCTATGGATTCAAAAGCTCTAACATCAGTTAATCTTCCTGGTTGATCAATGTCTATTGCATCTTTACAACTAAAAAGGGTTGTAAGAAGCAAAAGTGAGTAAAGTTTAAAGTTTATTTTCATTTTATTCTATTTAAAAAGTTGCATTTAGACCAATTGAAATTGTTCTTGGGTTAGGGTAAATTAGCGATGAGCTTGAACGAGCAACTACATCAAACCCTCTCCACTCTGAAAATGTTAATAGATTTTCTCCATTAACAAATAAGTTTAGATTTTTTATACCAGTACCAGCAAGTAAACTTGGTTTGAAGTCATATGAAAGACTCGCAAAACGTAGGGTTAAATAATCTGCATTTCTTTGGAACCTGTCGCTTGAGTAGGCAGTCCTATTAGATGAATTATAAGCCGGCATGTCAGTTATAGTGTTAGTCGGCGTCCAAGCTCTCAAAACATCTCTAGACATGTTAAACCTTCCTACACTTGAGTAATTTTGGAAACGACTCATATTATTATCGAATCTATATGTCCCTGTGGCATAGTTAAATTGTGTACTGAAGGTAAAGCCCTTGTATGTAGCTTTTGCGCTGAATCCTCCAAAAAAATCAGGCACTGATGTTTTATCTGTCCAAACCCTGTCAGTATCTGCATTTGGACTTTCAGTAATTTGATTGTCTTTGGTGTAGAATAATAGATTACCATTTGCAGGGTTCACACCCGCATAACGAATAATATAATTTTCACCAATCTGATACCCATTTCTACCAATTCCGATTATGTAGCCTGTGTCTGCTGGGATATCATACAACTTATTTTCATTGTAATTTCCATTAAACGAAAAGCTTAAACCAAAATTATCTCCTTTTGCTTTGATTAAATTGAGGTTTAGAAGTATATCAAATCCATTATTTTCAACACCTCCAACATTAGCACTTAAAGAAGTGATAGCGTTAATTGCAGATACTGGTTTGCTTTGATACAAATCATCAGTTTTCTTGAAATAAACATCAATTTCTCCATTTATTAAATCATCGAAAACAGAAAACTCTGCACCAACATTGAATTGTGTTACAGTCTCCCACTTCAAGTCGTCATTAGGTATTTGGCTTACAAAAGTTGAAACTTGGCCTTGATAACCTGTTCCAGTTGCATACAAGCTTTCGTATAAATCTGGAGCAGTAAAGTAACCTCCACCTGAAATTCTCTGGTTACCATTTGTTCCATATGAAGTACGGATTTTAAGGTAATCAAATGCTGTATCTTGCATGAAGTCTTCTTCTGAAACATTCCATCTCAATGCAACCGAACCAAATGTTCCCCATCTGTTAGATTTAGAGAATCTGTAAGAAGCATCTCTTCTTGCAGTAGCTGAAAAACCATATTTGCCATCAAAATCATAATCTAAAGATGAGAAATATGAAAATAAACCAGCATTTAACAAGTTTGCACTAGTTGTATCAACAAACACATCGTTTGATGAACTGTCACCTACGTAAGAAGAACCGTCACCAGGATAGTATGTTTTCGGATTTAATCCAACAGAATTGTATCCAAA